>ENA-OPCV01002381-OPCV01002381.1-human-gut-metagenome-genome-assembly--contig:-NODE-2381-length-11900-cov-1.654960_pt1 | contig 11900 bp, 18 predicted proteins | sample MGYA00241257_ERZ501494 | MGnify/ENA primary metagenome ERZ501494 (study PRJEB25962, sample SAMEA2042618) | human gut metagenome | biome: human gut; feature: human-associated habitat; material: faeces...
CCTGCACCACGGATCAGGTGGTCTCATCCGACCTGACGGGCTTTTCCGAGACCTGCATCTTTGACGAGACCGTGGACACCTGGCAGCCTGACAACATGCTGAACCGCAACTACCTGTTCTTGATGGAGCAGGCGGCAAACAAGCGTCTGCGCACCCAGGGTCACCTGTTCCTGAACGACGTTCTGGCATCTCTGGGCACCCACGGTGGTGTGACCTTGAAGACCCCGGAAGGCCAGATCGTGGGCTGGATCTATGACCCGAACGACCCGACCCGACAGAACCACGTGGATTTTGGTGTGACCAACTACGTCGAGGGAGACGAGGCGCTGAACAGCTTTATCAACGGCGGGGAGCGCTCGGTGATGCTGCGGTTCAACTGTGACGGGCCCATCATCGACAAGATCTGAGACTGATATTTTGGAGGAATACGCTATGACCAGATTCGTTAAGAGACTGTCTTACCTGTTTGCTGCCATGGCCGGAGTCTGTTTCGTCTCTGGTCTGGCGGTTCTTTCTGAGTGAGGTGGAACGATGGAAACTTTGGAAAGCACTTTCCTGTTTCTGGACTATCTGACCGATACCAAACGCAAGCGCCACATGGTGGGAGGCATTCTGATGAGTGTCTCCCTTTTCTTTGGCGGACTGGCGTTTACCATGATGACGATCAAAGGAGACATCGACAATGAACAAGACCGTGCGTGATATTCTGCTCTTTGCAGCAGGCTTTGGGGCAGGTGCCCTTGTGATGCACACCGTTTTCGAGAAGAAATACGAGACCTATTACGGCAAAAAGTACGAGGCCGAGCGTGAGAATCTGCGGCAGAAGGAAGCCGATATGGACAAGACCATCGAGGAAAGGGCGACCCAGAAGAGCTTTGAACAGCTGGCCGGGAAGTACCGTACCGAATCTGACCCGGAAGATGTGGTGGCACACGAGGCCATCGAAGTCATTGAGCCGGATCAGTTTGGTGAGCTGGACGACTACGAGACTTCCTTTCTGACCTACTACGCAGACGGAAAGCTGGTGTTCGATACGGAGGATCAGCCCGTGGACGAAGATGATATTCCGAAGATCATCGGCAACGAGGCGCTGAACCGCATGGGCGAGTTTGCACTGAGCGCTGTTCATGTCCGCAACCACAACTACCACAAGGATTACGAGATTCTCCGGGTTCGGGAGAACTGGCCCGGCAACCACGACGATGGGGAGGATGAATGAACTTTATGAGGGAGACGGAGCAGTATTATGACTGGCTCTACAAGATCGTCTGCGGCGAATGGGAACCCCGGAACCTCAGCTTTCACCGCTTACTGATGTATCTTTTTAACCGGGATTATATTCCGGCGTGCGAAATGGATGTCTGCCGGGCAACGGACGGTATCAACCTGCGGTATCGCTTTGCATCGGAGAATAATATTCCGTACGGGAAGATCGATGCGGTATTTCAGGGCGTACCCTGCTCTATGCTGGAGATGATGGTTGCGCTGGCGATTCGCATCGAGGAGCACATCATGGAAGACCGCAGCATGGGCAACCGTGTAGGGCAGTGGTTCTGGAGCATGGTCGTCAGCCTGGGTCTGGCCGCCATGGACGACACCCGTTTCAGCGAAGAGCGCGCGGAACCGATCCTGGCCCGGTTTATGGATCGGGACTACGAGCCGAATGGGGCTGGCGGTCTCTTTACGATTACCCGTACGTCCATCGACATGCGTACCATTGATATTTGGTACCAGTTGATGAGCTGGTTGAATGAGAATGAGTTTTGATGACATATGTATCGAAAATCTGCATCCCTATGGAAGGATTCGTTGAGAAGATACTCGACGATTCCCATGTGATGCTGCGAATTACGGCGTGTCGAGACGAGAATAACATTAGTCGGCTGATCCTGGCTGACCCGAATTACTGGAGGAAAATTGACAATGGAACTGACTGATATTTTGATCGACCTGAGCAACAGCAAGGCTGCACTGGAGGTGGCCAATCACACCATCCGCCGCATGAAGGGCAAGTGCATCCGGAAGAACATTCTCATCGCTGGTCTGCTGTGGTTTGGCTTTGTCTCCTGCAAGATGGTGAACGAAGCAGAAAAACAGCGCAAGGAAGCCGATGAGCGTGCCCGCGAGGCAGAGGCAGCGCTGGCCCAGATGACCCTTCAGAAAGAGAAAGACGTATAAAAACCTCGGAGAAAGGAGGAAGTCAGTTACAAATGATTGATTTCCTGATGATTGCAACGCGGACGGGAAAACGCGGGACAATCGAAATTTATCCCAAATTCATCATCAAGAAGTCGAAAGACCTGATGATCCGGGGTTCTGATTTTTACGCGGTCTGGATGGAAGAGCGGGGGCTTTGGAGCACAGACGAACAGGATGCGCTCCAGATGATCGACCGCGCGCTGGATATTTACGCGGAGGAACACAAGCAGGTCTTCAATGACAGCTACCGTGTTCTGCACATGTGGGACGCGGAGAGCGGGATGATCGACAACTGGCACAAATACTGTCAGCGTCAGATGCGGGACAACTACCACACCCTTGATGATACATTGATATTTGCGAACACCCCGGTCAAGAAGGAAAGCTATGCGTCGAAGCGGTTGCCGTATCTTCTGGAGGAGGGAAACATCAGCGCCTACGACGAGCTGATGACTACCTTATATTCTCCCGAGGAGCGAAAGAAGATCGAATGGGCGGTTGGCGCGATCGTGAACGGCGATTCCCGCAAGATCCAGAAGTTCCTCGTGCTCTATGGTCCACCCGGCAGCGGTAAATCGACCGTGTTGAACATCGTCCAGAAACTTTTCGACGGGTACTGGTCGGTGTTTGACTCCAAGGTGCTGGGGTCATCGTCCAATGCGTTTGCACTGGAGGCGTTCAAATCGAACCCGCTGATCGCGATCCAGCACGACGGTGACCTTTCCCGCATCGAGGACAACACCCGGCTGAACTCGCTGGTATCCCACGAGACCATGTTGGTGAACGAGAAGTTCCGCAGCCAGTATTCCAGCCAGTTCAAGTGTTTCATGTTTCTGGGCACCAACAAGCCTGTTAAGATCACGGATGCAAAATCGGGCCTGATCCGACGACTGATCGATGTGGAACCTACCGGCGAAAAGATCCCTGCAAAAAAGTACCGTGACCTTGTAGCGAAGGTGGACTTTGAGCTGGGAGGCATCGCATGGCACTGCAAGGAAGTATACGAGCAGAACAAGCATCTCTACGATGATTATATTCCGACCCGTATGCTGGGTGCATCGAACGACTTTTACAACTTTATGCTGGATTCCTTTTATATTTTCAAGAAGGAGGACGGTGTATCCCTGAAGCGGGCCTGGGCGATGTACAATACCTACAATGACGAGGCAAAGGTGGCGTACCCGTACTCGCGCCGTGCATTCCGGGAAGAGCTGATGAACTACTTCGAGGAATACAAAGAACGTGCGGAGACCGTGAATGGCGAGCGGGTGCGGAGCTATTACAGCGGCTTCAAAGCGGAGAAATTCAAAGAGTTCCTTGACGAACCTGTGAAGGCAGAAGAACCCACTGCCGAGCCGGAAACGTCATGGATCGAGTTCAAGGAGCAGCATTCTCTCTTCAATGATATTTGCAAGGATTGCCCTGCACAGTATGCGACAGACGATGGCATTCCGATGCGAAAATGGGAGAATGTCAAGTCAAAATTGGCCGAACTGGATGCTTCGAGACTGCACTACGTGAAAGTTCCGGAGAATCACATTGTCATCGACTTTGATATCCCCGGGCCGGATGGAAAAAAGAGCTTCGAGCGCAACCTGGAAGCTGCCTCCAAATGGCCCCAGACCTATGCGGAGCTGAGCAAATCTGGTGCGGGAATCCACCTGCATTATATTTACACCGGCGATGCAACGAAGCTGAGCAGGATCTACGACGAGAACATCGAGGTCAAGGTGTTCACGGGGAAGTCCTCTCTGCGGAGAAAACTGTCGAAATGCAATGATATTCCGGTTGCGACCATCAGCAGCGGCCTGCCACTGAAGGGAGAAACGAAAATGGTTGATACAAAGCAGATCCAGGATGAGCGGCACCTGCGTATCCTCATCAAGAAAGCCCTTGCCAAGGAGATCAGCCCCTATACGAAGCCCAGCATTGACTTTATTGCGCACATCATGGACGAAGCCTACGAGGGCAATGTCGTTTACAACGTGGATGACATGCGGAATGCGATCCTGGGCTTTGCCGCCAGCAGCACGAACCAGGCGGACACCTGCCTGAAGATCGTAGCGAAGATGCACTTCAAATCGAAGGATGATATTCAGCGGGAGGCCCCTGTGGGGGAGGAAACGCCATTGATATTTTTCGACGTGGAGGTGTTCCCGAATCTGCTGCTCGTGAACTGGAAGTTCGCCAAGCAGGAGCCTGTGCACCGCATGGTGAATCCTACACCGGAGGAGATCGAGACCCTGACAAAGTATCGGCTGGTCGGCTTCAACAACCGCAAGTACGACAACCATATCCTCTGGGCCCGCATGATCGGGATGTCGGTGGAGCAGATCTATGCGCTGTCCAACCGGATCATCAACGAGCACACGGGCTTCTTTGGTGAGGCGTACAACCTGTCCTACACTGATATTTACGACTTCTCGTCGAAAAAGCAGAGCCTTAAGAAGTTTGAAATCGAGTTAGGGGTCCACCATCAGGAGCTGGGGCTTCCTTGGGATCAGCCGGTGCCGAAGAGCCTGTGGGACAAGGTGGCAGAGTATTGCGACAACGATGTGATCGCGACCGAGACCCTGTTCTACTCGAAAAAGCGCCAGGCAGACTTTGTGGCGCGAGAGATTCTGGCAGACCTTGCCGGGATGACGGTGAACGACACGACAAACTCGCTGACAACACGTATTATTTTCGGCAAGGAAAAGCACCCCCGGCTGGTCTACACCGACCTTGCTACGGGAAAATCCGATGCGATCGTGGAAGTCGAGCCTGATATTTTGACGGACTGTAACATCATCAATGCCTTTCCCGGTTACGAGTGGGCCAAGGGCGAGGACGGCAAGTACCACAACATGTTCCGGGGTACAGACCTGGGCATGGGTGGTTATGTCTACGCTGAGCCCGGGATGTACACGAATGTAGCTCTGCTGGACGTTGCGTCGCTACATCCGCATTCGGCTGTTGCCATGAACTACTTTGGTGAGTACACCAAGCATTTCAACGACCTGATGGATGTACGAATCTACGTCAAGCACGGCGAGTACGAGAAGGCAAAGGGGCTCTTTGGCGGCAAACTGGCAAAGTACCTCGATGATCCGCAGCAGGCAAAGGCTCTGGCGCAGGCGTTGAAGATCGCCATCAACTCGGTTTACGGGTTGACCAGTGCAAGCTTCGACAACCCGTTCCGCAACCCCAAGAACGTCAACAACATTGTGGCGCTTCGGGGGGCTTTATTTATGCGCACTTTGCAGGATGAAGTGCAGCAGCGCGGCTTTAAGGTCGCGCACATCAAGACGGATTCGATCAAGATCCCCGATGCGACCCCGGAAATCATTGCGTACTGCATGGATTTTGCAAAAAAGTACGGCTACACGTTCGAGCATGAGGCAACCTACGAGCGGATGTGTCTGGTGAACAATGCCGTTTATATTGCAAAGTACATGACTGCGGACCGCTGTGAGGCGCTTTACGGCTATACCCCGGGCGACTGCAAGGACGAAGGCGGTGAATGGACGGCTACGGGTACCCAATTCCAGGTGCCGTATGTGTTCAAGACCCTGTTCTCCAAGGAGAAGATCGAGTTCACCGACCTCTGCGAGACAAAGACCGTTTCCAAGGGTGCTATCTATCTCGACAAGAACGAGGATCTGCCCGAAGGCGAACACAATTATATTTTTGTGGGACGCGTGGGGCAGTTCTGCCCGATCATGCCGGGAAAGGGCGGTGCTCTGCTACTGCGGGAAGCGGGCCTGACGGATACCGGCGAACGGAAATATGCTTCTGTGACCGGAGCAAAGGATTACCGCTGGCTGGAAAGCGAGGCGGTCTATCAGCTTCAGATGCAGGAGGATATCGACAAAAGATATTTCAACCGGGAAGTCGATGAGGCAGTTGAGGAGATCTCCAAGTACGGTGACTTCAACTGGTTCGTTGGCGACGACGGCGTTGCGCCCTGGACAGCGCCGGATCTTCCCTGGAGCGATGCGCAGGAAGAAGCAGCAAGAAATTTTGACGTGAGGTGATATTTTATGATGAACAAACTGTACGATTCCAAAGGACAGCTGATTGGCTATATCAGAACCGTTGAGAAGAATATGCACGACGACCTGATGAAGGTGATTCTTTCCACTGGTCACGAACTCGTATTTGGCCCGTGTGATCTGACCTCTGATCGAGACGGCAATTGGCATATCCGTTCTGGTGCGCTCTATCCTCGGTGTGAGGGTAAGAAGACGGATTCTGCTACGAACACAGCTGCTATCAAGAACGTTATCTTTGCTCCTCCGGCCACGATCGTTTACTGGTCGGATGGTTCCAAGACCGTTGTGAAGTGCAGCGAGAAGGATGTTTTCGACCCGGAGAAGGGGCTGGCCATGGCAATTGCAAAGCGTTGCGGTGGTAACAAGGGCAGCTATTACAAGGAGATCCAGAATTGGGTCGAGAAGAGCGGGAAGAAGTATCCCGGGAAGCCTGCTGCCGGAAAAGCTGTCGATCTGGATGTGCTGAAAAAGTACAGTTCTGAGGCAAATAAGGATTTTGAGAAGTTTCTCAGCGCGGCCATGAGTAACAATCAGTCTGGTGCACTTCTCCACCTGACAGCACTCGTGGCGGATCTGAAAATTCTGGAAATCGAAATCAACAAGTAAAAAGGAGACTGATATTTATGTACACCAAGCGCCAGAAAGTCAATATCGACGACACCCGTTTCATCTTTACCACCAACTTCAGCGGTGATCCCAGCCGTGATCGCTTTGGCTCGGACAAGCGCCGCGTCAATGTGGTGATCCCGACCATGGAGCTGGTGAATCACCTCATGGACCTCGGCGTGAAGGTTCGTCAGACCAATCCGAATCCTGAGCGTACCTACGACGAGCCGTTCGTTCCGACCTACTTCGTGCCGGTGACGATCAACATGGATTCCAAGTGGCCCCCGCATATCTACTGGGTCACTACTTCCGGCAAGCGCCTGCTCTGCAACACGGACACGATCAGCCAGCTGGACTTTATCCGGGTCAAGAATGTCTGTCTCCAGGCAAACCTTGTCGAGAAGCGGAACACACCCGGCGAGTACAGCCTGTATGCGGATGTGATGTATGTTGAGCAGGATGCGGATGCTGATCCGTATGCAGAGCGCTATGCCCGGTTTGCAGCTCCTGAAGCAGACATGGCAGAGCCGAGCGACCACACCGAAATTCCGTTCTGAGGTGACGCATATGAAGAAACTGTTTATCAGCGCACCGATGAAAGGCCGCACTGAAGCACAGATCCGAGCAACCATGGAGCAGATGCACCATATTGCTGAGGCTGTGTTTGGCGAGGAGCTGGAGGTGATCCAGACTTATATTTCTGATGATCCTCCGGCTGATGCGAATCAGGCAGTCTGGTACCTTGGTGAGAGCATCAAGAAGATGGCAGATGCAGACTACTTTATCGGGATTTACGATGAGGAGAAGGCGTTCCGTGGATGTGCGATCGAAAACCTGGTTGCCCGTTCGTACAATATCCCGAGCTATGTGATCAACTTTGGTTTCGTAGCCCCTGATGTTACGGAAGCTCGTGCAAAAGCCAACCGGAAGTACAACAGCTATTATTGATCATTGATATTTTTCGAGTGCCGGGGTCAGTCCCTGGTCGAATGCCCAGTCGGTGAGTGCCCACGTCGCAAAATGGCGGCTCTAAGGAAACAGCTCGATTTATATTTTTGATGTGCAATTTGGGAGGTTGACAGTATGAAAGTTCTGAGGGTTCGCCCAAAGCATTACCCTGAAGTGATCGACATTGACTGCTCTCTGGAATCGCTCCAGAAAGAGGTGGAAGGCCCGATTCAGGCTGTTTACCCGTGGGACGATGAGGTAGCATTGATTTGCAACGAAGAAGGAAAGCTGCATGATGATTGCATGGAGAAACTCAACCGGACGCTCGACGGCCCTTATGGTATCCCCATTGATATTATCGTTGGAACATTCCTGATTGTAGGCTTCACGGAGGATAATTTCGGTGAGCTTTTGCCGGAGTTCGTCGAGAGGTACGAGAAGATGTTCCATCAGCCGAGAAAGTTCGTCACCTACACGGATAGCGAAGGCAAAGCGCATCTCGACGTTGATTATTGTACACCTGAAGAATAAGCACATGAGAGTCCTGGAGAAATCTGGGGCTCTTTTATTTGAGTCATTAGCATGGGCTGTACGGTGGGTTCGATTCCCGCATGACTCACAACCGGGCCAGAGAACCTGATAATTGAACAACAGAAGGAGTAAGGATTATGAGCAGAGAAAAAGTAAAAGAGATCGTCGATTACATGGTTTCGGAGGGTACACAGAACACCAACTACGGCAGCTGGGCCTTTGATATTCCGGAACTGTGCGACAAGTTCGACCTTCCGCTGGAATGGTTCTATGAGCACAACGATGATATTTGCCACGAACTCGACGAGCGTGATGAGGTTGCTGATTACGAGCAGAACTACGACTGGAACAACCATCCGCTGGATTACGACCTGGTTTACTACACGGACTTCTGCCATTTTGAGGAGGCGTGATATTTATGGGCGGGCTTCGCAGAGTAGATAAGGCTTGCAAAAAATGCGGCGGTATGATGTACCAGGTTCCGTCAAAAAGATTGTACTGCGATAAATGTCGAGACACCGTACCGCGTAACATGTCAAAGACGGAAGAAAAGCCTAAAAAGCTCACACTGTCGGAAATCATGCGCGAAGCAGACAAGGAGGGCTTGCAATATGCGTCCTACTGCAAAAAGCACGGACTTTACTAAGAAAAAAGAGCTCTTTGCTTATACCGTCAGAGGGGAGGGCGAAGATGAGGAAGAGGCGACGATCTCGCTTCTGGCCTACGAGAATCACTGCAAGAAAAGTGACATTTATGTGACGTTGGAAATGAGGTGAGCGACCTGATGGCAGGTGTAACGCTCTACGACTATCAATTGGATGCGATCAACCGTATGAAAATCGGCTGCATCTTATGCGGAGGCGTAGGAAGCGGAAAATCGAGAACGAGTTTGGCGTTCTATTACAAACTTTACGATGGGGAGGTGAACACGGAGAATTATGTTCGTATGACAGAGCCCCCGGATCTTTACATTATCACGACTGCCCGAAAACGGGACACCGGAGAGTGGGACGAAGAACTGGCCCATTTCTATATGTCTACAGATCCAGAGCATGATATTTACGAGCACAAGGTCGTGGTGGATTCCTGGAACAATATTGGAAAGTACGTTGGCGTAAAGAATGCGTTCTTTATATTTGACGAGCAGCGAGTCGTTGGAAAGGGCGCATGGGTGAAATCTTTCTACAAAATTACGCAAAATAACGAGTGGATATTGCTCAGTGCCACCCCCGGGGACTGCTGGACAGATTACATCCCGGTGTTCATCGCCAATGGGTTCTATCGAAACAGAACGGACTTCAACAACCAGCATGTGGTATACAGCCAATTCTGCACGAAGTACCCGAAGATCGACCGGTATCTGAATACTCAGCGCTTAGTACGGCTGCGGGAACGGATTCTGGTTGACATGGACTTCAAGCGGCCGACGGTATCGCACCATGAGAATGTATTTGTGGATTACGACAAGGTGAAGTATCTGTCGATCTGCAAGAACCGGTGGAACCTCTGGGAGAACAAGCCAATCGAGACCGCCAGCGAGTTCTGCTATCTGCTGCGGAAGTTGGTGAACGCTGATGAAAGCCGGCAAGAAAAAGTGCTGGATATTTGTAAAGGCAGACCTAGGGTCATTATCTTCTATAATTTCGATTACGAGCTTGATATTCTGATGGGTCTGGACTACGGCAAGGACACAGAGGTAGCACAATGGAACGGGCACAAGCATCAGCCGCTTCCTGAAGGCGACAGGTGGGTGTATCTGGTGCAGTACAATGCCGGTGCTGAAGGCTGGAACTGCATCAAGACGGACACCATTATATTTTACAGCCAGAACTACTCATATAAGATCATGGAGCAGGCCTCGGGGCGTATCGACCGACTGAATACACCGTACAAGGATCTGTACTACTACCATCTGAAGAGCAGAGCAGGGATTGATCTTGCGATTTCGAGAGCCCTGAACTCGAAGAAGGCGTTTAATGAGAGGAAATTTTATGGAGCAGGTTAACTTTGAAGATGTATTTGCTGACCTGATTCATTCTTTTGAATCTGCGGCAGATAAAATAAAGAAAATCACAGATGAACTGGAGGACGAGGCTTATATGAGAATTGCAAATGACCGGAAAGCTGCCAATGGATTCCGTCCGAGCTATCCGAAATGCAAGATTCCTAAGACCGACATGGCTAACAAAGTTATGCAGGGGCGGATTCATAAACACTGCTAATAGAAAGGATTGATATTTGTGATTAAAGATTCTGGAGATCGCACCGAATTTGAAACTGGTGCAAAGCGTGATATGCACGCAGGGAAGGGGCGCATGGACCTTCTGCCTTGGTATGGCATCATGGAAGTCAGCAAGCACTGCGAGGAGGGCGCACTGAAGTATGGTGAGCACAACGTAGACAAGGGTATTCCGCTGCATTCGCTGCTGGACAGCGCCTCTCGGCATCTGGCAAAGTACATGGTTGGTATGGACGATGAGGACCACCTGCGAGCTGCCTGTTGGAACCTGCTCTGGGCACTGAACCAGCGGGAGACGCACCCGGAGCTGGATGATAGGTTCTCCGTTAAGCAGGAGAAGGCTGAGAAAAAACGTCCCTGGATATCTGTCGAGTGCACCAATTGCATGGAATGCCATCCGGTTGCTCCTGAGGTATGGTCGTATAATGCAGACGGAGCTCCTATCGACCACAAGGTTGTGAGGTGCCTATTCTGTAAAGCAAACGAGGAACACAAATACATCGGTGACCTTGACGGATATGCAGATCCTGACGAGACACTCGTTGCCGTTAAATGCGGTGACTGTAATGCTCATTTTGAGATTCCTACATCTAACTGGAACAGTATGAAGGAGTGCACAATCCATAACGGTGAGGTTCTGGCACGTTGCCCTCGCTGCGGAAAGGACACTTTTATTTCGGAGGTAAGCGCTGATGAATAACTGGATGCGCGAAGTGGACTATGCGACCTACTGTCCGAAGTGCAAGAGCTTCAAGGTGCTGGAGACGGATGAACCCTGCCACGAGTGCCTGACGGAGTGTGCGCGGGAGGGTACGGTTAAGCCTCTGAAGTTTGAGGAGAAGACGCGAAAATAACAGACTCCTTTATGGAGAAATCCAAATACTGACTATAAAGGAGAAATATTTATGGCAAAGGTTTACACTATGGAAGAACTCGAAAGAGCACGAAAGAAAGCTCAAATTCGGGAGTGGTTCCAGGACAAAAAGGTAAAAGCACAGACTTGGTGTTATGAGCACAAAGAGCAGATTATTACTTATGGTCCGGTTGTTGTGGGCGGAATTGCAGCAGGAGCAAAAATGCTGTCGAAGCACGCGGCACTGACCAAGGAGCAGAATCTGAAGGATTTGTACTGCTACGACAGAAGTTTGGGACATTACTGGAAATTGCGTCGGGAACTGACGAACGAAGAATGGCTGGAAATCGATAAGAGAAAGAAAAACGGTGAAAGACTAAGTGATATTCTCGATGATATGAGGGTGTTGGACTGACTTCATTATGGAGCCGTGGAGAAATCTGCGGCTCTTTATTTTCTGAACTGTAACAAAAAGGAGCGATTCAAATGC
>ENA-OPCV01002383-OPCV01002383.1-human-gut-metagenome-genome-assembly--contig:-NODE-2383-length-11887-cov-2.418357_pt1 | contig 11887 bp, 7 predicted proteins | sample MGYA00241257_ERZ501494 | MGnify/ENA primary metagenome ERZ501494 (study PRJEB25962, sample SAMEA2042618) | human gut metagenome | biome: human gut; feature: human-associated habitat; material: faeces...
TTTTGTCGGCTCCCCATCCAGTCAGCTGACCGCCGGCAATAATCCAACCAATTAGTTTTACTTCCGGGAAAATGTTTTTCTGCATGGGACCATGCTAAAATCATAGCCTCCAATCCACCTTGCATATTACGTAAGTCATTATGATTACGAAAGAAATTCCAAGGAGATATATCCCACCATATCCGTGGCATCCCATTAGGCGCCGAACTGTTCTCCGCCCAGAAATCAAGTATCTGCTCTCCCTTATCCGTATAGATGGAATTATTGGTTTCCAAACCTTTCCGGTAAAGATAATATGCGCAAGGAATCTGCATCCCCACAAATCCCATAGAATAGGAAATCTCATTCACTTCTCCACTTGGAAGATGTACGGAGAAAGGGAAACCGGGGGCATCATTATCCTTCAGCCAATAATGATCTAAAACCTCCAGACTGTAATTCATTACATCTTCGTTATCCACCTCCAATACTTCAGGATTGTACAGATTGAACGTCGCTTTCCAGTGTTCCTCAAGCGCTTTTGGAAAAGCTGCTTCTTTTTTAAATTGCAATTCCAGCATATAGGCATGCTCTACACCAACCCGTACAGGATGACTCCGACGCGCCCACCGTCTTTCACGACTTCCACCTCCATCTGCATAAGTATGCTCACCTTCAGAACCAGGAAAACAATATACTAATGCAGGACTTTGGCTTGCCAAATAAAAACCCAATGAGCCGAAATGCATATCCGCATTTACCAGATGATCCATTCCCACCTCTTCCTTAAAAGTAACCGGATTGAGATTATAGTCTGCCAAAGCAACAGATACCTCCGAACTTTTATTTCTGAACATGGCCAGAGGTAATCCCATACGTTCCTCACGAGCCAGTATCCAATCATGAGTAAAATCTGCTCCTATGGAGGATTCACTTAAATTAGATTCATCTTTATATATGAGAGAAGGTATGAAATATTCGCATCCGGTAATAGCTTGCTGTACTTCATTCCGCACCATAAAGTAAGAGTTGAACGCATGATCCTTACCGGAAGCTTTCATGACATCTACTACTCTCGACAAGCGTAATCTATCTTCATTCTCCGCCACGGTATATATATCCGTCACTTCAAAATCAGAACCGGAGTCTGTGATTATCCTGGCTTTACAAACCAATCGATCATTTTGTTTTTCTGCTTCCTGATACGCTGCCCTGTACCATTTAGACGACTGTACACCTACTGGGAATACCTCTAAACACACAATCGCTTCATCGACAGGTATATATTTCTGCCCCCATCCTGCTATTGTTACTGCATAACCTGTATTCTCTTTCCAGGCGAGTATAAGTTCCGGATTACCGGAACCTATACTAATATTTTCATTATGAACCGGGCCTGGAGGCTCCTCTGTTAAATCATCATTATCTGAACATCCTGCATTCAGCATCAGGCAAAAAACAACTGCTATAATTTTCATTATTTTATTGTCCATATTCTAAATTGCATAGATAGTAAATGCTGTAAATGATAATGCATTCGTTTCTCCACCCGGGAAATTGACTACATATCCCATACTAACTTCCGTTTCTTGTTCCAAAGTTATATTAAGTGGCATGGAAACACGACTTGCAGGATCTCCACAATCACTCTGGGCTATAATACTCGGACTTTTCCATTCAATTCCTTTACCTTTTGCTACAACAAAGAAAGCACGGTCTTTTCCACCTTCATTTTCAATATCCCACCAATTGAAACCACGGGTAGCTATAAACAGGTATTTTCCTGCAGGCAAAGTGAATGTCTGATAAACAGCTCCCTGTAAGGCAGTAGGATTCCCCCAGTTCTCAGCACACATAAACAAGCGGTCACTCCAACCGTCATACATTGTATACTGTACGGCTGCGTTAGATGTTAACCAGTCTGAAAGGATGCCACGACGAGAATCCGGGAAATAGGAAACAACATTAAACGGCTGTTTATAATTCTTTAAATATTGATTCGTAATATCATCAAACTCTTCCGGAATTCCAGTAATTTCTTTCGTTTCTGAGAAAAGATAATAATCAGGAATGTTCTCCAACTCAAGTGCCACACGATAAAAAGCATTGTCCCTGTAATTCTCTTTATAGCCGGTACGATATTTTATCGCATCTATAGACACCGTCAGTTCTCCGTCACCGCTAAAATTAGCATCCACTTCCTGTTCGGCAACAACCGGACTTTTACTGTTTACAAAGTGGTTAATACCTAAATAAATACGAGCTTTCACTATACGTGGAGCAGGCTTACTTGTTCCGGAAACTTTCTTCACCTTAAACTTGGCAACAATGTTAATGCCTTCTAATTTTGCATCCAAATCAGATATCTCATAATAAGGTGTGATGTGAAAATCCTGACGTACATCCTTTTTCAGATCATAATAAATAGAATCATATCCTACTGTCCCAGCTGGAAACTCATTTATTTCGAACGGATACTTTACATTCCCTAAAGTTAGTTTATATTCTCCGGAATGTAGCAATTGCTGGTATGAACCATCAGCCAAAGTGTGCATTTTCGTTCCCCAGTCTACCTTACCAAACCCTTCCTGGAAAAAGAGAAATATATCACGCGCATCATTACCATCATATAGAAATGGTTTATCATTATAGAGTAATTGCCCAGAGAAAGTTACGCTCGGCGCATCATAATTATCATACTCACAAGCAGTAAACAATATCGTAGCCAATAATAATATAATAATCTTCTTCATAATCAATTTACTATTAATAGGTTTTAGTGTTTCGGATTCTTCTCAATATACGGATTACCTTCTGTCATCGGATATTCTGCATAATACATATCTTGTCCGAATCGGATAGGTAATCCCTTCTCATTATCATTACCACGATGCTCAATATACACCCTTCGGAAAAGCCACTTTCCATCTTCCGGCTGTCCCGGAGCATACACTTTATAAGGCCACAAGCCAGTCATCCGGGCTGTCGAAGTATTCCAGTCACCCGACCATATCTGATCAGCAATACGCCACCTCTTCAGATCATAAAAACGATGATCCTCAAAAGCCAACTCTATCTTACGCTCATTCTGCAAAAGCGCAAGTGTCAAATCCGAACTTTCAATACGGAAAGCAGTACCTCCGGCACGTTCTCTTACTTCATTCAGACAATCAGAAGACAACTGTAATGTATTGCTGCCTTTATAATTAGCAACACCAAGTTGATTAAGATAATAAGCAGCCTCAGCCGCATTAAGCAGAATTTCTCCATATCGGAAAATGATATACGGTACTGCGCTCTTTCCTGATGCTTCGGAACCAGTAACCGGATCTATATATTTACGCAACAAGAAACCTGTATGGCTGGTATAATAACTATTACGGATAGGACCGTCAATGCTGGTCAGTTGCTGCCCATTATAAAAGTTTTTGTCCGGATCGTATACATTCTCGATTAAATCCAGCATTTTCAAATCATAACCGGAAGCAGTTTTCACAGCCAGCCCTGCCTGTAATTGAATCTCTTTTCCTCTGAAATCCGCACCAGGCAGAATTACGGTTCCCCACAAACGCGGATCACGTCCTTCGAAAATACCCATCGGAGAATCATAAAGAACATAGTTATAAGCGGAAGTTTCATTTCCCATTGATTCGATAATCTCATTACCCACATAAGCATTCAACTGTGATGAACCGGAATTTATAGTTTCAAAACTCTCGACCAAGTTTAATGTCGGGTTCACATGGCCACCAAAATTAGCAGTTGAACGTTGAGAACGAGGAATATTCCACACTGTAAAATTGTTTGGGAAATCAGTACTTCCATCATAATCACGAATGAGAATAAGTTCCGGATTATTCGTCTTGGATACAAACACATTATTAAAGTTCTCACCCAGACTGCTTCCAGTACCTTTTAGCAAAGAATACCGTCCTATTTCCTTTAGTTCCAGATAGGCATCAATACAACTTTGCAGATATTCTGTTGCTTTATTCTTAGAGATTCCGACTGCTCCGCTTGTCAAGGTCAATCCCATTATTTTACTTTTATCCTCATTGTAGGCTAAAGTACCTGCATATAACATTGCACGTGACTTGAGTGCCAATGCAGAAGCCTTAGTGGCACGTGTGAGTAAGCTACTTCCCTGCGGAGCAATATCAAGCGCCTCTTTCACTTCATCCATTTCTGTCGCAACAAACTCATATACGGCTGCCTCTGTATCACGGGGTTTAGCATATTCTATCGGAGTAGTACTATAATCGTACACTTCTGTAATTAAAGGTACACCTCCCAGATTTTTCACCATATTGAAGTAAGTAAATGCTCTTAGAAAACGTGCTTCACCAAGAAAATAAGCACGTTGATTTTCAGGCAAATGTGAGGTTTTCTCTGACAAATTCCTGATATGAATATTGATATCCCTTATCAGATTATAATCATAGTAATTACGGTAGGTACGACCAACATTACTCGAAAATTGCCAATAATAACTATTACTGGTAGCCTCATCCCACCTGCATATATCATAAGATTCATTATCCGAAGCGAAGTTCTGGTCCAACTTGATGCGCTCGTATAAATTTGCAGCAATACTACTGATACTGGCAACAGATGAATATGCTTGATCCTCGGATAATTCTTTGGGATCATTCTGACTCAACCAGTCTTCACACGAGGTAAAGCTCAACAAAGCGACACATGCATATACTAATATTTTTGTTTTCATATTTATGCTCTTCTTTTAAAATTTAACGTTAACACCTAATGTCAATACCTTATGTTGCGGATAGTCCTGACCATTCACTGTTGAAATTTCAGGATCAAAACCATAATCATGCAACGAACTCAGACAGAAAAGATTGGTTCCTTGGAAATATATGCGGCATTGTTCCATACCTACCTTTCTTATCCAGTTTTTGGGTAAAGAATAGCCAACTACAAGATTACGGAGACGCAGGTAATTAACTTCTCTCGTATAAAAACTGTTCCACCAACGCCCCGAATGACTTTCCTGTCCACGCAAGGCCGGGAATTTCCCTGGAATCCAAGGAGACTTCGGATCAAAAATATCTTCATGTCTCCATACGTCAATATTGTTATAGTAATATCCATTCACGCTGCGCGTTACACCCCACTTCAAATCCCAGTCAGCAACAAATGTATTTTTAAAACCACCGGCAAAGTCAGCAGCCACATCAAATCCTTTCCATTCAAAGCCTAAATTAATGCCCATTGAAATCAACGGATTCTTATTGGATGTGCTTGAATCCCAGGGCCAGTCAGCCGATGCATAGGCTTGAGGACGTTCGTCAAAATCATTGATAATTCCATCACCATTGACGTCACGAAGTATTACGTCACCTGGACGAACAGTAGCATTATTTTGACCGTCCTGATCAACCGGATAACTATCAATCTGTTCCTGTGTTTCAAAACGACCGATAACTTCCCACATCCATACACCTCCGGCATTACCCTGATCTGTATTGAGCACTACATTGGACCAGCGATTGGATTGTGCCCAACGATATTTATCCCATGCATTACCGAATATTTCTCCATGACGTTTACCATTTTTCTGTCGGGCAAATGTTATATTAGCCCCAACACTATACTTTAAATCTCCAACTTTATCATTCCATTTCACAAATGCATCGAATCCTACCGTCATATCTGAATTCATATTCTCAGGTAAAGCACTCAAACCTGTCTCCAACGGAAACATAATATCACTCGGTGTACCCGGAATACCATCACGCATACGTTTAAAGAGGTCAAACTCTCCTGTAAGCCGATTATCAAAGAAGCCAAAATCAATACCGACATTCATCAATTTAATTTTCATCCATGAAATGGTGGTTACAGGAATTCCCTTAGGTGCCGAGCCTATTACTTTTTTACTTTTCACAGAACTGAACGGGTCATCAGGCATAAGTGACTGACCTTTGTAATAAGTATACCCAGAAAGGTATGCAAAGTCAGGATACAAACCGCCCAGATTATCATCTCCCATCATACCATACGACGCTCTCAACTTCAGATTCGAAAACCAGCTACTTATAGATGAATTCTTAAAAAAATTCTCTTCCGAAATACGCCATGCCGCACTAACTGAGGGGAAAAAGCCCCATCGGTTGCCTTTCGGGAATTTCCATGAACCATCATAACGGGCCGATAAATCAAGAATATAACGGTTTTCATAATCATAACCTGCACGGAATACCCAGCTGGCTGTAGAAGTTATAGCTTTATTCTCGCTTACCAAGTTGTTATCATTAGTTGATATAAGATCTATAAATTCATTTTCAACTGGATGTTGCTGTACATTCAGCGAATGATAATCCCGTTTGGTAAACTCAAAACCACCTACACCAGTTACATGATGTTTACCAAACATATTGTCATAGTTTAGCAGAAACTGTCCGGAAAACTCTTTGATAGTCGTATCAAATCTTTCCATCCAAGTTTCATTAGCAGCTGATTTATCATAGGCTACAATGTATTCATCCGCAGCCCTGTCATAAGTATACTCTTTCCAACCTTTCTCCAGATTATTCACCTTATTCTGAGAGGTCCAATAGGAGAAAATGCCTTTCCCCGTCAGCCCTTTAATGGGTGTTTTCCACTCCATATCCCAATCAATCTGTACCACGGTAGTATTGTTATCTGATTTACCTGCATTATCAGTAGTTAGTGCAGCCAGGTTAAGACCAGAAGCACCGGGTACATTATTCAAATAGTTGGGGTTATCATTTGCATAAGGACGATAAATGGGCGGAAGATTAAAAACCGCCTGACGGGCATTTGCATAATCATCACTACCCGGAAGAGCTGGATTAGTACGATTCTCCAAACGTCCGTTCAACCGGAAACCCAACTTCAGTTTCTCACTGATATCAATATTGAAATTAGACTGAATATTAGTACGTTGAAAATTATAATCCTTGAAAACCGCATCCTGGTCAATATTACTGATTGATAAATAATAGGTGGTCTTATTTCCACCACCACTCAGGTTTGCATGTATGTATGATTGAGGTGCTGCATTACTAACATAGTTATCTCCCCAATCAAATCCACGATAGTCTTCACCAGTTTCTGGATTATAATATCCCGTACGCCATTTTTCCAATTCAGCTCTAGCCACATCCGGAGAAACTGACAGGGTACCCAGATTAGCCTCCTTCATATAATTAGCATATTGCCATTCATACGCATTCAACATTCTGGGATAAGAAGTCCATGATTGCCAACTGTAATTGAAGTCCAAAGTTACGGCTGCCTTTTGGTTCTTAGAACCATTTTTTGTAGTAACCAGTACGACTCCATTCGCTGCTTTTACTCCATAGATGGCAGCTGCTCCATCTTTCAGTATAGAAATGTTCTCAATATCATTTACATCCAGATTATTAAACTGTGCCTCATCTTTTATAATACCATCTATCACAAAGAGAGGAGTACCCATATTTCTGATCTGAATAGAAGTACCGCTACCCGGCTGTCCCGACTTCTGTCGGGTAGTGATACCGGCTATTTTACCAACCAATGCTCCAGAAACAGTCGAAGAAGTAGTACGGGCGATATCTTCTGTACCAATAGTAGTGACTGCCGCAGCAATACTCCCTTTACGTTTAGTTCCATATCCCACCACAACAATCTCATCCAGAATTTCCTCGCTTTCGGCGGAAACATGGTGAAAATGATACCAGAATTTCCTGATCTTCTTTCAATATAACAGAAAGAAATGGTTTATTTCCAGCTATAACTTTTACAGTTTTATAGCCTACGTAAGAAAATTCCAAAACGTCGGTACCAGCAACATTCAACTGAAACATTCCATCAGAGTCAGTAACAGTACCTGCACTCGTACCGGCAACCCGCACTGACACCCCTATCAAAGGTTCATCATTGTCATCGGTAACTTTCCCTTTTACTGTTTTCTCTTGCTGAGTAATAACAACAGACTTTGTCGTTGCATAGCCTTCTGATATGAAGAAATTTCCTAAGGCTATTGATAAGAGAATAAATTTCAACAAGCGGAGCTTGTTACTAAAGAAATCGTTCATCATCTTATTAGTTTTAAAGATTAATAAAACAGGTTCAATAAAAACATTAACGAGGGTTAACAACATCGTAATGCAAAGATATCCCCCTCATTCAAATACCAGTGAAAATAAGCCGTCATTAAGTATCAATAATCTGTTATTTCAGGCGTTTGAATGATTTCTAGTATTTTTTGAATGATTACTTTTGAGTGTTATATGTATGTTTGCAGCGGTTAACAACACTCCCGTATTATTATAAATCTATTAATTCAACCATTATGAAAAAGTATAATTTATTATTTGCTTCTCTCTTATTCCTATTTCCCAATGAGACGATTGCTCAAGAAAGAGCAATTATAAAAATAGACACAGATCGCGTAATTGACCAGATCAATCCTCATCTATACGGAAACTTTTCGGAACATCTGGGACAAGGTATATATGGAGGTATTTATGACCCGAAGTCTATTCAGGCAGATGAAGATGGCTTTCGCAAAGACGTCATCGAACAGACAAAAGAGTTAAAAGTTTCCATCTTACGATGGCCCGGAGGGAATTTCGTTTCAGGTTACCATTGGGAAGATGGTATTGGAGATCGTAGCAAACGCCCTACTCGGATTGACCTGGCTTGGGGAGGTAAAGAAAGTAATATGATAGGAACAGATGAATTCATTCAATTTGCCCGCAAAGCAAAAGTGGAACCTTATTTCTGTGTCAATCTGGGAACCGGTTCATTGGATGAAGCACGAAATTGGGTGGAATACTGCAATGTGGAGAAAGGAACATACTACTCAGACCTTCGCCGTAAAAATGGATTTGAAAAACCGCATAAAGTAACGTATTGGGGGTTAGGCAATGAAGTAGACGGTCCGTGGCAAATGGGACACAAATCACCCGAAGATTATTCTAAAATGGCAATAGAAACAGCAAAATTAATGCGCTGGATTGATAAAGACATCAAGCTCATTGCCAGCGGTTCAAGCAATTACGATGCCGACTGGAATAAATGGAACCGGACAATACTGGACGAAATGTATAACTACATCGATTACATCTCTCTTCATCATTATTCGCACAACACCTCAGATTACTACACATATCTGACAAATACTATTGAAGTAGAGAACTACATCCGTATTGTAGAACAACAGATAAAGGAAGCGAAAATGAAGAATCGTTCTTCCAAAGATGTTTTTATAGCTTTCGACGAATGGAATGCATGGACTCGGACATTCGGAGGTACTGACAATACCCTATCGGAAATATATGATTTACAGGACGCTCTTATTGTAGCGCAATACCTTAATATATTCTTACGTACTTGCGACATTGTCAAGATGGCCAATATGGCGCAATTAGTAAATGTCATTGCTCCGATGCGTGTTGACAATGATAAATTATGGAAGCAAACCACTTATTACCCACTCTATCTTTTTGCCAATAATTGCCGTGGAAAAGCACTGGACATATACATAAAAAGTCCGGCATATTCTACTGATAAATATAAAGAAGTTCCTTATCTGGACGTTTCATCCACTTATGAACCTTCACGGAACGAAGTAGTGATCAATGTCGTTAACCGTAATAAAGACAAAGCTATTACAGCTGATATCCTTTCTCAAACCGGCTCTTTCGATAAAAAAGCGACAGCCAATATTGTATCAGGAGCAAATACAAATATTACAAACTCTGTAAACGAACAGAACGTTGATATAAAGAAAGAAGAAATAAAAACTTCCGGTGAGAAAATAACATATTCATTTGCTCCGCGATCATTCACACAGATTATTGTAAAAGTAAAGTAATCCTCTTTCACAAAATGACATCATTCTTTATAAGATTGTCATAAACAAAGGCTGAATCAAACTAGGATTTTTGATTCAGCCTCAACTATTTGAATATATACTTTCCTTGCTGTATTACTCCGTAACCAGCGGACGTTTACGCCAGTCATCCTTCACATAGCTGTCGGGATAGACTGTTTTATCTTTTAACTCACCACCTTTCAGGCGTATCCAGGAAGTAAAGGTACGTTCCCCCTCCTTCAACACAATTACACGTGCACCGTTAGATAGATGATTATATTCCGTATTACCACCCGTGAAACGTCCATAAGCCAGTACGATACCTTTCCACATGACTGAATAGTCATTATCATGGTCATGTCCGACAAAAGTACCCATTACATCACCTGCTTCCTTCATAGCGGCAAACATACCGGTATTAATAGCAGCTGAACAAGCTTTTTCCATACGCGTACCATAAAGGATGGCGTTCTCATCAGAAGCTGCTTCGTTGTATTCGGACAGCGGGATGTGGAAGAATGCCAAAGCAGGCAAAGGCTTTCCGTTATTCTTAGCGGTAAAAGCTGCACTTTGTTGACGATACCAGTTCACCTGATCAAAGGTAAGCCAGTCATACCCTTTCACATCCGGTAATTTGGAGTACGAGTGAGAATCCAGGCAATAGAGCACTGAAGCATCTTTCTTACCATCCGAAGATTTCACGGTGAGGACGTAGTCGGGAGACTCAACACTACCACGGTCGGGCTGGATGTTGTAAGGCATGGAACGGATTATATCGTATAATTCGGCACGCGTTTTGCCTTGTTCGTTATCATGGTTACCAAAAGTCACGACAAAAGGTATCTTACGGGAGGAAGCACAATCAAGTACGGCTCGCATGGCTGTATCAGCAGGTGGTGCATAAACTACATCTCCGGTAAAAACAATCAAATCGGGACGTTCGGCATCCAGAACTTCATTGATACGCTTCAAGGCAATGGCTGAAGCTGGATTGTGATACTGAAAATGGATGTCGGTAAACTGGACGATTTTAAACTCTCCGTTCTTGTTAAACTTTAAGGGGGCAACCTGTGCCTGGCAGAACAGAACTGTCAGAAAAGCCAGACAAAGGATTAAAGAAATTCTCTTCATGTTGTTAGTAATTAGTTTTTAGGTAGTTTATTAGGTTGAAATCAGTATTATTCTTTGGTTATCAAAACTGTTGCATAAGCTGAGATACCTTCTTCGCGACCGGTAAAACCAAGCCTTTCCGTAGTAGTAGCTTTGATGGAGATGTCGTCTTCATCTATTCCCATTACTTTGGCAAGCGTCTGCTGCATGGCGGGAATATGGGATTTCAGTTTAGGGCGTTCCGCACAGATGGTTGCATCAATGTTGCCCACGGAATAGCCTTTGGTTGCAATCAGTTCTACGGTTTTCTTCAGTAATATTTTGCTGTCTATGTCCTTGAACTCTCCTGCGGTATCGGGAAAATGATAACCGATATCACGCATATTGGCGGCTCCCAGCAAGGCATCGCAAATGGTATGAATCAGCACGTCGGCATCCGAATGTCCGAGTAATCCTTTCTCATGCTCCAGGCGGATACCGCCTAACCAGAGTTCACGTCCTGCCACCAACTGGTGTACATCGAAGCCAAAGCCTACACGTATTTTCATATCGTTCTTCTTTTATTTTATTGGATGAATGCACGAAAGTACGGAAAAAAAATCAAGTGGGGAATAAAGACAGAACGCAAATTACACAAATTACGCAATTTTTCGTCTTATATAAGGCAACCGATAGGGGCCTGAAAGAAATTGCGTAACCTGTGTAATTTGCGTTCTATTCCGTATTCCTTATGATTTACGGTCTATCCGGCAGTTGGGACAGCAGGTCTTTGTAGAATGCCCTGACGTCCTTCCAGTGATAGAAAGGAGCGATGTCGGTCTTCACCGGGATACTCACTTCTTTCTCGTTCAGCATGAACTTCACGATGATATCGTCTGCACTGCCTTTCTTACGGATGCGCAGCTGACCTACATCCAGACTGATATCATCATATATAACAATAATATG
>ENA-OPCV01002385-OPCV01002385.1-human-gut-metagenome-genome-assembly--contig:-NODE-2385-length-11878-cov-1.790578_pt1 | contig 11878 bp, 9 predicted proteins | sample MGYA00241257_ERZ501494 | MGnify/ENA primary metagenome ERZ501494 (study PRJEB25962, sample SAMEA2042618) | human gut metagenome | biome: human gut; feature: human-associated habitat; material: faeces...
TATATACCTGGATGGGGGACTTTTCAAGACCGCCGTGGACGGCACAATTTTCAGCCCGTCCAGTCGGCCCGGGTCTCCCGCACGTCGATGTGGGTGAAGCCCTGTCTGGCGTACACGCCCACCCCGCCCCAGTCCGGCATGAGCTGTCTTGCGTAGGCCGCCACCGTAGCCGGGGTCTGGCCCTTCACAGAAATGTCAGCCGCCGTGCCGTAGCAGTGCTGACTGTGGGCCGCGCCGCCCACCTTGGCGTTGTACTGGGGCGTCCGGTAGGCGCTGTGGATGACCACCGGGGCGGCAAAATGGCTGCGGATGCTTTGCAGTACCATTACCAGCCGGGGGGCGGTCAGGACGGCGTCGGAGCCGTCCTTGCAGGCAAATTCTTTCACGGTAAAGTTGGCGGACAGCTTTTTGCCGCCGTCCTTCGCCTTGGAATAGGCGTTGATCTCGACCATAGGCCGCTCTCCTTTCGGTTCTTCGGTTTTTTTGCTTTTCAGCTTCCAGACGAGGAAAAACGGGATCACCCGCCCGTCCCCGGCGATGCCCTCCCCTGCCGAATCCATGAAGCAGGCGCTTCCGCCTCCGTCCATCATGATGGCGTTGTCCCAGCCGGACGCGGCCAGCAGGTCACGGAGCTGTTCCGGGGTGTGCCGCTCCCGGCCTACATAGTAGGCGAACCGCCCGCCCTTGGTGCCGATGGCGGTCCGAGGGGCGCGGTAGCGCATATCCGCTCCGCAGGTGACGGGATGGATCTTCTTCCCACCGATGATGAGGTGGACGCACTCCATGTAATTCGCGTCCCCGTTGGGCACGGCCTTCACGCCGAAGTCCGCCGGGTTGTTCCAGCTGACGGCCCACGCCCGGTAGTCCGGGGCTTTGTGAACCTTGCCGTCTGCTTTCAGGTGGCAGGCGGGGGTCTGATCCCGCAGAAAAATGGAGCCGTTGCAGATGGCATCCCCGCTCGTCTCCGTCAGCATTTTCCGCAGATTGGCCGGTGTGGAGCGGAGACGCTTCCGGTTGAAATAGATCTTGATAAATTGGAGGTCGGAGAGCGGGACGGTGCCCGCTCTCGTGCTCATGTGCGGGCCTCCGTACCCTTGCCCTGATCGCCGGTCTGGTGCAGCGCGTCCAGCATATTTTTCACAAAGGCCGGGTACGGAACGCCCATCACTGCCGTGTTTTCCAATACGGAAAGGCCCTCGTTGGCAATGAAGAACAGACATACCGCGTCCCGGACGAAATCGCTGTGGGTGGCCTGATCCAGCAGCGCCGCCATCCACACCAGCGCCAGCATGACGCCCTTTTTCACCAGTCCTTTGTAGCTGGCCTTGGAGTCCAGCGCCCCGGTCTTGCTCTTTGCCGATTTGTGCCAGACAGCCGCCACCAGCCAGCCGATGACGTAGTCCAGCGCCATGAAGCAGATCAGAACTTTGAGCGCCACATCCCAGCCTCCCAACGCCTGGCCGCAGCCAGCACTGCCAGCACCGTATTTTTCATTTGTGTCAGATTCATCGGATTCCCCCTTTTGTTGATTCGGACGCTGAACGTCCTCTCTGAACAGTGTACCTGCCGCCGTGGGCGGCCCGCTGGGTAAGCGGTTCAGTTTTTGGGTTCAAATGGGGGGAGCGCATCAGGGAACAGCGGTGCGTCGACAGAGGGCAAAAAAATCCGGGGGCGGCAGATCATGGACCTGTCTCCCCCGGTTTCCTGCGAAACTACTTGCAAGAATTATCATGATTTAGAACTGTCATTCTGCCGAAGCTGCCGCCACAAACGCAGAAGCAATGGGCTGGCACACGCAGCATAGGCCGCCATGCCGATGAGGGCAGAGAGAGCGAAGCGGAGCAGCGCATTCTGCGCGGCCAGATGCGTGGCGCTGGAACGGGCAATTACGCCGCAGACCGTACCGCATAGGGCTAAAAAAGGCAGCAAGCGCAGATAGGGACGAAAGGATAAGGCGGTGCTCAGCTTTCGTGCTGTGCAAATATTCAGCACGCCGCATGTTACATATGACATACTGGTGGCAAAAGCCACGCCCAGTACACCGTAACGCGGACAAAGCGCAACACTTAGCACAATATTAAAAACGATGCCGATGCTGCTGTTGACCATGGGGTGCTTGGAGTCTTGATAGCCGTATTGAAACCGCCCGTAAACCTCTTGGAAAACCATGGGAACAAACATCAGCGCATAGCCGCGCAGGGCCCGGGCGCAGATGCGCACACTCTCCGCGTCAAATGCACCGCGGGCGTAGACAATGGTAACGATATCCTCTGACAGCAGAACCGTCAGAATAGTGATGGGAAGAAAGATGACGGAAAGCAAAAGCGCTGTCCGCTCCGTGAGCTGCGCCGCGCCATCCGCCTCCCCAGCGGCAATGCGCGTGGTGACATAAGCAAAGAGTATGGATGCAAAGGTGGTGATAAACGTGCCGACCAGATTGCTCAGGACGGCGGCATAGTTCAGTGCCGTGACCGCTCCGGCCTCAAGACCGGATACCAGCATCTTATCGACCATCTGGTTGATGTACACCAGCGAATAGCCCAGCAGCAGCGGCCCCATCATGCGCAGCAATTCTCGGACCGCGGGATTTCGGAACGGATTTCCGCGGGAGACCGTCCAATAATGCCGTGAGAGAATGGCCGTATAGCCCGCATTCCAGAGATTGCAGGCAAAAAATGAGAGGACAAGGACCTGCACCCCAAGCGTACGCGCAAGGGCAGCGGCCATGACGATGAGAAAAATGCTCTGATGAACAGAGATCATTTCACCGGGGACAAAATGCTTGTTGGCGTGGAGCAAGCCGTTGAATACGGCAATCCATGTGAGCAACAGCAGCACCGGGGCAAACAGGCGCAGGTAGCGGCTCAGCTGCACAATCTGTTCAGCCGGATAGCTTGGCGCGATCAGCCAGGCGAGCCATGGCGCGCATAGCTCCACAAAAAGCACGACCATGGCGGTTAAGACCGTCAAAGCCTTCCAGACATCAAAGGCAAAGCGCCGCGAAGCGTCCCCCCCCTGCTGCGCGGTATGCAGATAAACGGCGATAAGGGCGGAAAGCACGGACTGCACCAATAAATATTGAAAATTTCCGATCAGCCCCTGAGAAAGGTTGATGAGATCCGTTTCCAGCGTTGCGCCGAAAGCCGAAGCCGTCACCATCTGTTTGACGAAGCCCAGCAGCTTGCTGACGAGCAACAGACCCGTGATGGAAAAAATCGTGCTGACGATGTGGTTCTTTTTTATGGTCAATGCCGTCCCCTCTCCTTATGCTCTGTTCGTGGAGACAGCCGCATCTTTTTCCGGCGTTCTGGGAATCGATCCCGTTTCGCACTTCTCATTGGGCAGCGCCAAGCCGTAGCCAAGGGCACACAGCAGCGGGGAGAAATACCACAGGTCTCCGGAAATATTGGCCTCTATCATGTAGGCGATCAAAAATAAGAAAAAGTAGCGGACATACTTCTGCTTCCATCCGAAACGCAGCAGATTCATAACCGCCCAGAGGATCAGAAGCATCAACGGAACAAAGCCCGCCAGTCCCGTTTCACACAAAAGCTCCAAGGGAATATTGTGCGGGTACATTCCGTATTTTACGGTATACCCCATGGGCCCCATACCGGTGATCGGCGATTTCTGAAATTCTTTCACTGCCAGCTTGAAAAGGGTGCCGCGGCTGTGGATCTGAATGTTTTCCCCGATACCATCTTCCTGAGATGGCGCATCCGGCTCGGCAGGAGCATCCGGACGGTTGGTTACTTGTTGGTCGCCGTCCGCTTTTACCAGATCATCGATTTTATCGGAAACTTCAGGAGCCTCATCTGTTGTAACAAGTTCACCTTTGGATAGACCCTGCAAAAAAATAGTCATCCGCGATGTGTTAAACCCCTGCGGCGCGTAAACGAAGATATTGAAACACAGGACAAATGTCATAGCGGTAGAAAGGATCGCGCTTTTCCGGCGGGACTCACGATGCGGACAGGAGGAAAGCACCAGACAAATGAAGAAGCCAATCACGCAGAAGTATGTGCCGCGGGTGCCGGCGGCAATAATGGCGATCCAAAAGAGCGCAATAAGAATGCCGCGGAGGCGTTGGGGATGTCTCAGCGTTCGTCCAAACAGAGAAAATGGCTTTCCCTCTAAATACTGGAACACCATTGCCAAAAGAAATGGCATCAGGGTGTATGAGAAGGTCATATAGTTCAAGATACCGAGATCCCGTCCCCAGTTGAACGGGTTGCAGTTAAATAATGAACTATTGAGATAAATCAAAGCGGCAGGGGCTGCAAAAAGTCCAAGGTGTTCCAAGGTGTCAAAGAACGAGGATTCCTGCCGCTTTGCTGCGGCGTAAACGCCAGCGCAAAATGCGGGAAATGAAAAAAAGACAAACTGACCGGCATGATGAGCCCACGTTCCTGTAACCCCAAAGCTCATCAGCGCCCTGATGTAACAGCCGGCAAAAAACAGCAGAACGGCTCCCAAGGGGAGCAGCGCGCGCAGTTTCAGTTGCCCAAACCGCAGGACGGAAAGCAGAGCGGCAAAAGCGAACAGGGTGAACAGAACATTGCCGATGATGAAGGCGGCCTGACGGGCAATATTGTCTTCAAAAGCCAGCCCCAGATAGTAAAACATGACGTTGATCAGATTCCCGACACAAAAACTCAGCGGGAGCAGGTATTTACCGTAGCGGCTGTTCCATACCTTGGACAGGATTCGATCCATGGGAGAGTTCTCCTTTGTTTTCTGTGTGATGTATTGTGCTGACAGGGGGCTGCCGCACAGAAGCTGCTCGGCGAAGATCAATCAAACCTTCCCTCAAAGTCCGTGCTGGCGGTGTGCTCCAGCGGCAGCTTCACCGGCTGGCCGGTGGCGGCGGACTGGTAGATCGCTAGGATCATCTCCAGCGCGTTGCGGCCCGCCACCGCATCCACATAGGGCTTGCGGTCATGCTCGATGGCGTCCATCATGTCGGCAAACAGGCTGGTGTGGCCGTTGCCGTAGACGTTGCTTGTGGCCTCCTGCAGGCCCTTGTTCTTGGTGTCGGCGTCGCTCTCGTCGGCAAAATTCCACACGTCGATGTTATTGGTGGAGGTGCCGCCCAGCTTCACCGTGCCGGTCTCGCCGAAGAGGTAGAGGGTTTCCTCAAGGTTCTTCGGGTAAACGTTCACCGTGCCCTCGATAGTGCCGACCGCGCCGTTCTTGAACTTCACAACAGCCATGCCGATGTCCTCGCACTGGAGGTAATCATGGAACTGCTGGCGGGTGACGCCGTAGACCTCGTCCACCTCGTCCCCCATCATCCAGCGCAGCAGGTCGATGCCGTGGATGCACTGGTTCATCAGCGCACCGCCGTCCTGTGCCCAGGTGCCGCGCCATTTTGCCTGGTCATAGTAGCCGTGGTTGCGGTTCCAGCGCACATGGATGGAGCCATGGGACAATCTGCCAAAGCGTCCGGCTTCCAGCGCCTTGCGCATCTGCTGGACTGCCACATTGAAGCGGTTCTGGTGGCAGGCAGAAACCTTGACACCCTTTTCCTGGCTGCGGTGGATGATCTCGTTGGCATCGGCAATGCTCATTGCCATCGGCTTTTCGATGATGACGTTGACGCCGTGGTCGATGCAGAACAGGGCAATCTGTGCGTGTACGCCGCTTTCGGTGGCAATGCCCACCAGCTGCGGCTGCTCCTTCTCAATCATCTCCCGATAATCGGTGTAACGATGGATGGAGCTGTCGTTTTGCAGCTCATGCTTTGCCAGCAGGTTTTCCATTTGCTGCGGCAGGACGTCGCAGACCGCTGCCAGCTCCAGATGGTTGTTCAAAACTGCTTTGATATGGTTGGTTGCGATTCTTCCGCAGCCGATTAACGCATATTTCATGTTGTTCGCTCCTCACTTTTCTGGGCGGTCGCCGTCTTGCGATTAGAGTACCTCGATGTTCTCCCGCTCGGCTACCTTCTTCATTGCGTTCTTGGTATCAAAGACCAGAGCCGCATTCTTCTGCACCATCTCATAATCCACATTGGTGTGAGCGGTGGTAACCATAACAAGGTCTGCTTCCTTGAGCACCTGCTTGTTCAGCTGTGGGATGCTCTGGCGGACCTGACCTTTGTATTTGTACTCCTTGACCCATGGGTCAAAGAAGGTGACCTGTGCGCCCTCGTGCTCCAGCTCCTCGATGACCCGCAGCGCCGGGCTTTCACGGTAGTCGTCGATGTCCTGTTTGTAGGCAACGCCCAGCACCAGCACCTTCGAGCCGTTCATCGCCTTTTTCGCACGGCGGTTGAGCATCTTGGCTGCGCGGTCCACACAGTATTCCGGCATCTTGTCGTTAATCATCATCGAGCTTTCAATCATCGAGGTATGAAAGCCGTACTCTCTGGCTTTCCAGGAGAGGTAGTATGGGTCCAGCGGGATGCAGTGTCCGCCCAGACCCGGACCTGGGTAAAACGGCTGGAAGCCGTATGGTTTGGTTTTGGCTGCGTCCACAACCTCCCACATGCTGATGCCCATTTCGTTGCACAGCATGGTCAGCTCGTTGACCAGACCGATGTTGATGTTGCGGTAGGTGTTTTCCAGAATCTTCTCCATCTCGGCAACTGCCGGGCTGGAAACCTCATAGACCTCGCCCTCCAGTACTGCGCGGTACATCGCTGCGATGACCTCGGTAGCATCCTTGCCGATGGCGCCGACGACCTTTGGAGTATTTTTGGTTTTATAAATCAGGTTTCCCGGATCGACACGCTCAGGAGAGAAGCCCAGGTAGAAGTCCTCTCCGCACTTTAAGCCGGAGCCTTCCTCCAGGATTGGTTTGATCAGCTCTTCGGTGGTACCTGGGTAGGTGGTGGATTCCAGAACGACCATCGTTCCCTTCTTCAGGTACTTGGAAACCGCCTCGGTGGAGGAGCGCACATAGCTGATGTCCGGCTGCTGATGCTCGTCGAGCGGGGTCGGAACACAGATGGCAACAAAATCCACATCTTTTACAAAGCTGAAGTCGGTGGTAGCAGAGAGCATTCCGCTCTTTACGATTTCGGCAAGGTCGCTGTCCACTACGTCGCCGATGTAGTTGTGACCGGCGTTGACCATCTCCACCTTCTGCGGCTGCACGTCAAAGCCGATGGTCTTAAAGCCGGCTTTGGCTTTTTCCACCGCCAGCGGCAGTCCGACATAGCCCAGTCCGACTACGCCGACCACGATCTCTTTATTTTCTATTTTGCGAAGCATCTCAGTTTTCATCATGTTCGATCTCTCCTGTCTGTGAATTGCATATATTTCTTAAATGAAGATTCATTATAAGCCCTGATAACAGATACACCACGATCAACGCAATCGCAGCGCCATAGATGCCCAATATCTTTACTGCCGCGATGTCGATGACCGCGTGGACGATGACAAAGATGATGTTGATTTTGAGGTTGAATTTTTCCTCCCCCGTCACCGCCAGAATGTTGCCGGACAGCCCGCGGAAGACCGCCTGTATCCAGGAGGCAATCAGGAACATCCGCACCAGCGGCGCCGCTCCCATATATTCGGGTCCCGCAAAGATATACAGGTACAATTTAGCAAAAAGGAACAACCCCAGGTGAAACAGGGTCATTACCACACCGTTGATGGCAAACAGCTTTTTGTAGCTGTTCCAAATCCATTTGCGGTCGCCGATGTGCTGGATAAAATACGGCAGGATAAACACCAGCAGCGCCTCCAGCAAAAACAGCGAAATGGATAGAATATTGGCTGCCACCCGATATTCTGCCAGCAGCTCCTCGTTTTTGAGCATCTGACCGACGATAAAGGTTTCGTTGTAGCTCATCACCATCGAGGTCGCCGATGCACTCAGCATCACGATGCTAAAGAGCATCATGGCTTTGACCTGTCCCCAGTCGGGCATCAGCGCCTTGACCTGCATCATCGGCAGGTCGCGAATCAGCAAAAAGCCCAGCAGCACGCACAAGCCCATCGAGATGTACCTGCCGACCATGACGCCGGTCACTCCCCACAGTACCGCAAAGACAATCTGGAAAATCATCAGCAGAAACGAGTAGGTGAAGTTGTAGACCGAGTACCGCTGGTTTTGGAAGGTGGCACGCAGCAGCAGCTGGATGTCGGTGAACAGGAAGTAGAACACCGGCAGGCAGGCGGAAATCAGCAGCTGAAAGCGTGCGCCCTCAAAGGGCAGCGGTGCAACCAGATAGGCTGCCGCCGTCAGCAGGATAATCGCCGCATCGGCGAGGATGCCCACCTTGAGGGAGGCCAGAAAGTAGCCCTTTTTCTCCTCATCGCTGCCCTTCTGCGCACAGTAGCGCAAAGTTGCCTGGGTGATACCGATTCCATTGAAGAGCATAACATAATTTCGTATATTGTCAACATAAGTCAGCAGTCCGTAGTCCGCCTTGGAAAGAAAACGCGGCAGAAAAAAAACCGAAACAAATCCTGCAATCTTTGCCAGAGTGGAACCGGCGATGATATGGAAAAAGCCGCGCTTGTGCAAAGCAGAAATTCCTTCGCACAGCTTTTCCCAATACACAGCAATTTTTTGCCTGTTCATGCTTTCTCCTTTCTAACCGAAGCGGTTGTCATCGCAACGGCTGCTGTGCCGAACGCGGACGAATGTATCTGGAGGCACCCACAGCGGGTACCTGTGCGCCGTAGCGCTCTGTGTTCAAAACCAGCAGCGCCGGAACCATCAGGAACAGCACCTCGATGAGCGGCTCATTGTAGCCGGCGTTGACGGTGATCTGCACATAGTAGAGAACAAAAACGACCAGATATAAAAATCTGCCGCGGCGGTCCAAAATCTTTTCGATCCGTGCAAAGTTTGTCACCAGGATGCTGTGAAACAACACGCTGCCCACCAGCCCGTAGTACGCCAGATAATCGCAGACAATCGAATGTCCACCCACGATTTCACGCGGGTTATCCACCGTCTTTAAAATCAGATCGCCGATGCCAAACAGCGGCGCCGACAAAAAGCTCTTGAGCGAAGCGGTGTACAGCTTCATGCGGGTGCCTGCGTCGCTGCCCTGGGTGATGCCCGCTCCGCTGAGCAGGTTACCCACCTCGGCAAAGCGCAGCTGCATCTTCAGGCTGTCGGTATTTTCTGCGATAAAATAAAACACCCGATACAGGTTCGGCAAAATCACCATCGCTGCCAACGCGCACAGCAGCACCACCGCCGTCGCCGGTCCGCCGCGCTTGGGCAGACGGCACAGCACCAGCAGAGAAAAGGCAAAGACAAATAAAATCGCAAAGGAATAGTTGGACATCACAATCACCAATAGTCCCAACAGCACCGCCATCCCCCAGCCGATGGTTTCCAGCAGCTTGGGACGGTAATACCAGATTAGTCCAACCAGCGCCACGGTGAACATCGTCAGCGAATAGATGTGCTGATAGCCACCGGTCAGCGGGCTTGCCAGCGGCGCCGTAACCGCGGGGTCCCCGTTTGCCAGCAGACGGGAAACATCCGGGTTCTGCCGCAGCGCAAACACTGTCCCGACATTAATCAGCAGGTAGTACGCCGTTGTCAAAAAGGTGAGCAGCTTGAGCGAAAAGCGGTCCTCCAATGAAAAGTAGAACCAGAACATCAGATAAAAAATCGGCATCAGCAGGTGATGGAAGGGAAATTCCACATGACCTGCCACCGCGTACATCGCCAGCAGCACCGGCCATCCAAAGGACAGCAGCATCGCCGGGTGCAGCGTCGTCTGCCAGAACAGCTTCCACTGGGAAGCCATTGCAAAGCCTGCCCACAGCAGGACCACCAGTGCATAAATTGCCCAATTATACAAAAACGATTCGGGATTGATTCCCCACAGCAGCACAAACGCCGCGCACAGCTCTCTGGGCACACAGAGGAAGGAGCAGCCCTTGTTTTGCCGGATATATTTTGAAGTTTCCATCCTTAACCCCTCGTCCTCCTTTTATGATAATCCTCTCACAGGCAAAAAATAAAGCAGAATATGTAAATTTTACCGGCAGACAGCCTCTTTTTCCAACTGTGTTTCCCGGCTGTCCAGCAGGTTTTCATATTGGCGAATCAGACTGCGGGCAACCGCCTGCGAGGAGTAGACCCTGCGGACCTCCTGCGCGATTGCCGGACGGTTATAAAAATCAATATTGCAGTAGATGGTCAGCATTGCCCGCGCCAGTGCATCCACATTGCCGGTCTCCACCATGATGCCGTTGTGCTCGTTGACAAAGCACTCCGGTCCGCCGCAGCGGGTCGCAATGACCGGTACGCCGCAGGACAGCGCCTCCAGATAGGAAACGCCGAAGGTTTCCGATTCGGAAGCCAGAACAAAGCAGTCGGTCTGTGCCAGCCGCTTTGCAATCTCTTCCCTCGGACGCAAGCCTGCCAGCTCGATGCGCTGCTCCATACCCAGTTCGGCAATCAACCGGCGCAGCGCCCCCTCTTCCTCTCCCTGACCGCAGATGGTCAGGCTGACCTGCGGGCTTTCCCGAAACGCCTGTGCAAACGCGCGAATCAGCAGGTCCATCCGTTTGACCTTGCGCAGGTTGCCACAGCTGAGGAAGGTAAAGCTGCATCCTTCCTCCTCGGTCTGGGTTTCCTCCATCCATGCCCGCTGCCGCTCACGGCTGTCGCTGTAAGCAAACAGGTTAGTATCCACCATATCCGGCACCCACTCGACCTTGCGCCCGCTGTGCTGCTGCATCCGCACTGCCAGCGCCGGACTGACTGCAATCAGGCAATCGGCTCTGCGGTAGGCTGCCTTTGCCGGCTTTTCAATATCGGCAGGCAGCAGCTGCCGGTTGACCAGAGAGGAATGCTCGGTGACCACCAGCGGCAGCTGTTCCTCGTCTGCCAGCAGGGAGGCAAGGTAGGCATAATCGGTAAAATGGGCATGGAGCAAATCCGGTCTGCCGTACAGCTTGACCGCCTTGTGGTACAGGCGTCTGAGCGCCAGCTTTCCCAGAGGATAAAACATTGCTTTGGGTATGTTGCCCAGCGGAACACTCAGCTCCACCACCCGCACGCCCTGCTTTGTAAAGGTGTGCAGACCCCATCTTCTGGTGCGGCGAATCGAACGCAGGTCCAGCGCCAGAAAGACCACCTCGCAGCCCTCCTGCACCAGTGCCTTTGCCTGGTCAAATTCAAACACGCCGTTGGTCAGATATTTTTCGGTGGGTACCCCTCTGGATACGATAAATGTCAGCATAAAAAACCTCTTCCGTTTTTCTTTTTTCCTGTGCTAACTGTTTTGCTCAGACAAGCTGTCATACAGCTCCAGCAGCTTTTTCAGCTCGATGTCCCAGTTGTACTTTTGCAGCACCGCCTGTCTGCCGTTCTCTCCCATCTGCTGCGCACGCTGCGGGTCGGAGAGGATGGCACCAATCGCCTGTGCCACCGCCTGCACATCGGCAGGGTCCACCGCGATGCCAAAATCATCCTGCTGCACGCTGCGGCGCATGAAGGGATAGTCGGACACGATGACCGGCAGACCTGCCGCCATATATTCATAGACCTTGGTCGGGAAATTATCCAGACTTGCATACTGCCCGACATTGAGGATGGTGGACATCCCGATGCTCGAGCGGGCATACACCTGCGCCAGCTCCTGACGACCGATATAGCCCAGATATTCCACGCAGCTGTACTCCGGCATTGCCTCCAGCTCCCTGCGGTACTCCTCGGAGGAATACTGCCCGGCAAGGATAAGCTTGACTCCCGCCTGATGCGCCGCTCGAATCAAATGAGTAATTCCCCGCTGGTAGGTCAGACTGCCGGTACAGCAGATGGTGTCCCCCGGCTTTTGCGCCTCCTGCTGCGGAGGTGTCATCTCCTCGAGCATCACCGCATTGGAGAGGATGACCACCTGCTTTGCCCGATTTTCAAAGATGTTGATTCCATTTTTGGTGCAGGGAAA
>ENA-OPCV01002389-OPCV01002389.1-human-gut-metagenome-genome-assembly--contig:-NODE-2389-length-11861-cov-2.016348_pt1 | contig 11861 bp, 19 predicted proteins | sample MGYA00241257_ERZ501494 | MGnify/ENA primary metagenome ERZ501494 (study PRJEB25962, sample SAMEA2042618) | human gut metagenome | biome: human gut; feature: human-associated habitat; material: faeces...
TCTTTCCTTTTGCCCCGCCTGCCAGAAGAAAGGCACCCATGCTGGCAGCCATTCCAAGACAAATGGTAGAAACATCGCATTTAATATACTGCATGGTATCATAGATCGCCATGCCGGCTGTTACGGAACCGCCCGGGCTGTTGATATACAGCTGAATATCTTTACCAGGATCTTCTGCTTCCAGGAAAAGAAGCTGTGATACGATCAGTCCTGCACTCACATCATTTACTTCCTCACCAAGAAAAATGATTCTGTCCTTCAGCAATCTGGAATAAATATCATAAGAACGTTCGCCACGGTTGGACTGTTCTACGACCATAGGTACTAAACTCATTATGATTCCTCCAATCTTATATTATCTAAATAGGCACAGTTTCCTGTGCCTATCTGCATTGCAATATTTCCAAGTCTTCGCCTTTTTGTTGCTTTTTTTATGCTTCTTATGCTTCTTTGATGACTGCGTTGTCTTCGATTACCTTCATAGCAGCTCTTACCAGCATATCCTGTCTCAGGGCGTTCTTATCGTCTTCCTGAATCATATCCAGCATTGTCTTGCCGTCTACACCGTAGCTTTCGCCGTATTTGATAACCTCTGCATCCAGATCTTCATCGGAGATAACCAAATTTTCAGCCTTTGCGATTGCTTCCAGCATCAGTCTTGCATCAACGCTCTTCATGGATGTATCCTTGAAGGTTTCTCTCATGGTTTCTTCATTTGTACCCATGTACTGATAGTAAACATCCATGGACAGACCCTGACGAACGATATTTTCTTCAAATTCTCTCATCATGCTGTCAATCTTGTTATCGTACATAACCTGAGGCACTTCCATCTTGCAGTTTGCAACTGCTGCATCCAGCAGCTTATCGCCCTGCAGCTGCTTTGCCTTTTCTGTCTTCTCTGCAGCCAGTTTAGCCAGAATGTCTGCTTTGTATTCATCCAGAGTGGAGAATTCGGAAACATCTTCTGCAAATGCGTCATTCAGTTCGGGCAGTTCCTTTGCTGTGATACCGTTTACCTTAATTGCGAATACAGCTGCCTTGCCTGCCAGTTCGGGTGCATGGTAAGCTTCGGGGAAGGTTACGTTGATATCAAATTCTTCGCCGATGTTGTGGCCAACAATCTGATCCTCAAAGCCTTCGATGAAGGAATGAGAGCCCAGCTCCAGATCAAAGCCTTCTGCCTTGCCGCCATCGAAAGCAACGCCGTCAACGGAGCCCAGATAGTCAATGTTTACAACATCGCCCAGCTGTGCTGCTCTGTCTGTTACTTCAACCTTTCTTGCGTTCTGCTTCTGCACCTTTTCCAGTTCCTTCATAACGTCTTCATCTGTTACTTCTGCGGAAACCTTTTCTACTTCCAGACCCTTATACTGACCCAGTTCCACTTCAGGCTTTACAGTTACATCGCAGATGAATTTTGCGCCCTTGCCGGACTGAATATAGTCAATATCCAGAGTGGGAGCGGAAACAACGTCCAGACCCAGTTCCTTTACTGCTGCCATGTATTCATCGGGGAAGATGTGGTTGATTGCATCTTCATAGAAAAAGCCTTCGCCATACTGTGCTTCAATCAGCTTTCTGGGTACTTTACCCTTTCTGAAGCCGGGCAGAGACAGATTATTTTTGTGTTTGTTGTAAGCAAAAGCCATGCCCTGTTCCAGTACTTCTGCGCTTACTTCAAAAGAAAGTTTTACTGCTGTTTTTTCTTTGCTGATTAATGTTGCGTTCATTGTAAGAAGTTCCTCCTTAAAGATATTCGTTTTTTATGACAACTTTGTCTTTATTTTCTAAATGATGCTGCCATGTTGAGTTACAGTACGCTAAAACTGCACAATCACAGTAGATTATAACACACTGAATTTTGAAAATCTACAGGTAAATGCAAATTTTCCGTCTGTTTTCAACAAAAATACACCTAATATACCTCATATTCTGCCGAAATCAATTCCGCTTCTGTGCTTTTCTCCATGAAATCCAGAATATGCTGCAGCATACGCTCCGCATGGCTTTTTTCATTGCTGACACAAGCAAAGCCAACCACGAGCATTTTATGCTCCTCCTGTCTGTCCACCTCCGCCACGGAGGCGTTGAATTTATGCCTCGTTTTTTCCACCAGACTTTTGACCACCATCCGCTTTTCCTTCAAGCTGGAAACCCATTCTGCACGAAAGGTTGCCTCACAAATCCCTACAAACACATGAGTCCCTCCTTTCCGGTTTTGTTAAAAGAAAGGTAAAAGAAAAAATCGGTCTTGATTGTCCTCAAAACCGATTCTTCTAAGCGCGAGACGAGATTCGAACTCGCGACCCTCGCCTTGGCAAGGCGATGCTCTACCACTGAGCCACTCGCGCATTTATGGTGCCCAGAACCGGAATCGAACCAGTGACACGTGGATTTTCAGTCCACTGCTCTACCAACTGAGCTATCTGGGCATAAAAGTGCATCTGTCTGACGCGAGATTTATCATATCATACAAAGCAGGGCTTGTCAACCACTTTTTTTACGGCTTTTCCTGCTTTTCTGCTAAAAAAAGGGCGAAGCCTGCGCTTCGCCCGAAACAGTATCGAATTAGTCCTGTGTATAGGGCATCAGGGATACGTGTCTTGCTCTCTTGATTGCTGTTGTCAGCGCTCTCTGGTGCTTTGCACAGTTGCCTGTGATTCTTCTGGGAAGAATTTTGCCTCTTTCGGAAACATATCTTCTCAGCTTGCTGATATCCTTGTAATCAACTGTTGTTACTTTATCTGCACAGCACTGGCAAACGCGTTTTTTTCTGCGACCACGTTTTCTAATCATGATTCTAAGTCCTCCTTTTTCAAATTTTTAGAAGGGGAGATCATCATCTTCGATGCTTTCATCAATGGGATAGAAGCCATCGGAAGGGGCAGTCTGCTTGGGCGCGGGTGCGGCTGCAGCCGGTGCTGCATCTTTGTGGCTTTCAAAGGAAGCCTTGCTTTCCGCAAAGTATTGTTCCTCAACCACAACATCCGTACTCCAGCGTTTTTTGCCCTCGTTATCATCCCAGCTGCGTACCTGCAGCCGACCGATAATGCTGACCATCTGTCCTTTTTTGAAGTATTTTTCCGCAAACTCACCAGCTTTGCCGAATGCAATGCATCCAATGAAGTCGGCATCCTGCTCGCCTTGACGTTTGAAACGGCGGTTTACTGCTAACGTATATTTCGCAACTGCTACAGGATCTGAGCCTTGGCTATACCGCACCTCAGGGTCCCTAGTCAAACGTCCCATCAAAATCACTTTGTTCATAGTTCAGATCTCCTCTTGTCAATCCTCTTCAGGCTCATCCCCCTCAATATCAGAGAATGGAATTTTATCTCCTTCAGAATCATCTTCGTATTCTGCTGCATCTTCATGATTGATAATTTCTTTATCCACTGCACAGGTTTCATCTTCATGCTCGGACATATCACCAGGCAGTGCTTTTACTTCATTTACATCTGATACCTCAGCATCTGCATAAACAGGACCTTCATCATCAAAAATGCTTGTCTGTGCATCTTCCAGTTTTCTCAGCACCCATTCATCATTATCGGCATCATACACAAGCTCCATATCGCCTGTAAGCGCACCAGTTTTTTTATCCTTCACCTGCATTATGGAATTGATTTCATGCTTAAAGGACGGTCTCTGGAACTGCCTCGTAGCGCCTTCTTCTTCGCTACTCCAATCTCTACCCCTCTCTGCAGAAATAGAAATACCAAGTTTCAAAGTAATCGTTGCATTATTGGTGCCACGCATCTGCATATTGCCAATCGTTCTTGCCAAAACGGCATCAAAGTCTTCTTTCATTGCTTTAAAAGTGTCGGACTTCAGGGATAATACCATATCTTCACACATGTTCGTTTCCTCCTATTTTCAAATCATCAAATTGTATTTTTTCTGATAAAGGCATTTCTGCAAGCTTCCGAGCAAAAATCCTTCCAGTATCCATTCACCTGAGTGAAAATCCAGCCTTTCTTTCTCAGATCTGCCTTCTGACCTTTATAGTCAATATCTTCATCATCAAACCGATACCTCTCTGTCTTTTTGCAACAGTCGCAGGTATACTCGGTTTCACCTTCCCACCAACCATCGAAAATATTCTCTCTCACTTTCATTCCTCCAGTTCTGCCAATCTAACAATTACTTTCGGTTCCTCTGCATATTTCTTGCAAACATACAAACGTGATACCTGTGAATCATCATGGAACGCCACTTGATTCAAGGAGTCAAGGACTACCTTCGCCAGATTGTCGCAGTCCACTTTCTTCGTATATTCTATTTTACCTTCGAGCATTTCCTGTCTTTTTTTCTTGCTTGTTGATTTTGGAATTTGGAAGTATCCGATAATCTCCGCAGAGATGGCACCCTGTAGCACCTTTTCACCTACCTGATTCTGATACATCATTCGTACAAGATTTTCATACATGACCGTATCCTTCGGCGTATAGGCAACCCCTGTGCGAGTAGACATTCTAGGTCTTCCCTTTCCCTTTGGCTGTCCAGGAATGATAAATTCTACTCTACACATATCAAAACCCTTTCTGTTCTTCCTGCTCACTTGCACCAACGAAATAATCATCTTCTCCTGTTTCAAATCCTTCGGTCAATGCAGAAACAGGAGTATCTTCCAAAACAGTGTCTTCTTTATCTTCCTCCATATTTTCAGTGGTATTGTCTGCAGGCATTTTATCAAAATCATCTGCGTCCATATACCTCAGAAATGTTTTTCTTGTACTTCCGACCTTAATCTTTACAGGAATAACCGCATATCCATTCTTTACAAGAATAGCGGCTACCGCACCCCTGTCATCAACACTGCTAATCATAATTTCTCCCGACTTCATTATGTATCACCTCATTTCATTAGTTTTCCTGCAGAAACTTTTCCATTTTGTCAAACCTCTTGTTGGCCTCCTTCATTCGCCAGCTATTCCCAGTAAACTGCATTGGATAACAGGTTTCCAAAATCCGGTCATAAATACGTTTCTTTCGGATATCGGATTCATCCATCATCTCAGAAAGGCTGAGATTCGTTGTAACAATCAGAGGTTTTCCGGAACGATATCTGCTATCTACTATGTAATACACCTTTTCGAGCGCATAATCCGTTCCTCTCTCCGCACCGAGGTCATCCAAAATCAGCAAACTGGCCGAATTTAATCTATCCAGAATATCTTTCTGTAACTCCGTATCCTTTCTATCAAATACTTCAAGAATTTTGATAAAAGATGTCATAACAACAGTTATGCCGCTTTCGATCAAAGCGTTTGCTATACAAGCAGCTGCAAAACTCTTGCCCGTTCCTACATTCCCCCAAAAGAGCAGCCCTTGGTTTTTCTGCTTCATTGCATTAAATCGATTAACATATCTCTTACATATTTTCAGATTCTTTTCATTTGCCCTCGTACACTCAAAAGAAGAAAATGTTGATACCTCGAATCGAGAATCCATCAAGCTCCCATTTCTTAACCTCCGCATTGTTTGCAAGGTTTCTTCTTTCTGTTGTTCTGCTCTTTTCAACGCCGCAGCCTTCTCCGCACAATCACAATTTATAGCAACAAGAACTTTGCTGACCAAGTTAGGATTGCTATCCGTTGGTGTAGGTATCTCAATAAACTTTCTCCTTGGCTTATGGCAGCTACCACAGTATAAGATTCCATCCTTCATATAGTCCCCGGCGTTTTTAGTCTGAATTTCTGTTGATATTCGAGCCATAAATTCTTGAATCGTTTCAGATACCTTTTTCACTGTCATCACCTCCAAACTGTGCAAATGGATTTGAATTATCAGGATTTGGCTCCTGCCCTTCATCTAATTTCTTCTTAGGTAAAAACTCTACAAAGGGTGTGCTGTCACCAAGAAATGTTTTCCCATGTTTGATAAACTTAGTCTCTGTTTTCAGTTGTTTGCACTGAATCGCATAATTCTTTGCCGCAATCAGAAGTTCCTCCGGAGAAAATCCGTCATTCAATCTGGCTTTATACTTTTTGTAGCATTGACCTTTATCTACTTGTCTAGGATAAACACTCCAAAATTCTTCAAATTTAGTAGGAAATTCTTCCACCTGTTTTTTTGCTTTCTTCTCCTTTTCTGTCTGGATTTCTGCGTTTTCTTCATCACTCCCGCTCTGCGCCAGTTCCTTCAGCGGTGGCGTAGACGGTCTGTAACCAGGAACGGGCGATGCCAAATTGGTCTTTGGCTTTCTACTCTCTCTTTTTCTTTCAGCATCCTTTATCCTGCGGTCTTTTGCTTTATACCAGAATTCCTGCCATACATCCCAATCATGGATATAGAAAGCTCCATCAATTTCATCAATCCATCCAGTCTCAATAAGGGCTGTTACAACTTCTTTAGGAGTATATCCTCTTTCATCGTCATAGTCATTATCAAACTCCTCGATGTCCTTTCTATCGGCATCCATGATATAACCATTTCGATCCGCATTTTCAAGTCCCCAAAGCCATAAATCGACCAGAAGCCCTTTCGCTTCCCAACTTCTGATTTTCAGCTGTTTCTTCAGCTTCCTTAGCTTTCGCCCATTGATACTAGAATGTACCGCTATCCAAGGCATGTCTTCACCTTCTTCCAAAGGTGGCGATTACACGCCACCCTATTCTTTCTTTTCCCCATAAGATAATCAGCCTTTGGTATCTTCCGCATTTTGAGAAGCAGCGGCGGCAGTGTTGGCGCAAATCTCAGCCAGTCTTTCCAGAATCTTTTCATATACAGATACCGGTAACTTTGTAGTAGACTCGTATCCAAACTCTTTCAGCAGTGCTTTGATTGCTTCATTACCCCATTCTTTACCAAGGTTATCTTTCGCCATTGCAAAAAGACTTCTTCTCTGCTCATCCGTAATAATCGGCTCTCCCTCAATCGTGATAGGTGTTTCTGTACCAGTAACAGGGTCAATTACTGCAGCTGCTTCTTTTACTGGATCCATCTCAACCGCTTCTTCCTGACTGTAGATACCCATAATCATATCAGGACAATTCATTCTGCCGAAGAAAGATGCCGCACGATACTGAATCATTACTTTAGGCATCGTTTTCCACTTGCTCCCATTTTTATTTACCCATCCTTCTGCTTCAGCCATCTTCATTGTGATTTTAGGTCCTTTTACAGTATGCCCTGCATAATCTTCTGCATAAGCGTAACAGCTCAGACCCCCATCTTCTTTATCTTCTCCGAAATTGAACTGCAATTCTGTTTTATATCTGTGGCTACTGTTAATCATTGCAATAATCCACTGGCTGGACCAAGCTGGTCTGCCATTTACGATATAAAGATTCTGCATTACCATCATAGGGCTTGTATTGATTCTCGATGCCATTTCAATAGCAATCAGGCAGTTCCCCTCATTCCCCTGATATTCTTTGGGAACAACAGTGGATTTCGCCAATGTTTCTGCCATTTTGAGGGCTACTTCAAAACTTTTCGGATCAGAAAATACACTCAGTTGCGAAGATTTCCCATTATTCAAAACCATATTTCCTTTCTCAACAGCAAGTGCCATTCCATTTGTATTCTCCATTCTCTTTTCCTCCATTCCATTAAACCTTCACGCTAATACTTGCTTTTTCTCTATACTGCACACCAGGAATCTGAATCCTGCCCTTAGATGCCTTAATCAGGTTCATTACCAGTTTTTTATCCACGGGTCTGATCTCAACACCATTGAATTCGGTCGGTACAGCAGAACTATCAATACTTACGATTTCCCAACCTTTTCTAACGGAAACACCATCAGCCTTAGGATTCTGAGATTCTACCATCCCTGCTCTGGCTACGTTTTCCATCACCTCTGCTTCTGCCATTGCATATTCTGCTGCAACCTCATTTCCAGCATCAATAGCCTTTTCTGCTTCTTTCTGTTTTTCTCTCATTTCCTGCTCTGCAGCAAGGCGCATCATGCGTTCCTGTTCTCTGCGCTGCTTTTCCTTCAAATCAAGGTACCCACCAACCTTCTCTTTCAAAAAGGACTCAGCCTTTTCAAGCGGATCCAACATTGCCTTTTTCTTTGTTGTAACAGTTTTATACGCCTTATAAGTTGATTCTCTTAAAGGCTCCCAGTAATCTGTTACCTGCCTCTGCAACTCCTTTACACTTCTTGTCATTTCGATTGCCACTTCATAATCGGAATCACTTTTAACAGAAATACCCATTACCTTGTCCAGCATAGACTGAACTTCCTTGCCTAACACCTTTTCGGGCAGCTTCACTTCCGTAACCTGCACATTCTCTGCGTTGCTAATGGGTGTCGTAGTGTTCAAAATCATACTCATAACATCATCTCCATTCTTTTATTTACATGATTGAATATAGTCATATACTGTTTTCAGGCTCCCGAACACCCTCCATCTAACAGGGTCATTTACCGGGTACTCATGCACAGCATAGGAACCATCTTTCTTCAAATGCAAAATCATCTTATTCTGCACCTGTATACCAAAACTTTTCAGTGCTTGGCTATACCCCTCCAACTGCACGCTGAAGGTCATGTCATTCATTGCATAGGTGGTCTTATAATCAATTAAAGTCAAAACCCCATCTATATAAGCGATCAAATCAACCGTTCCCGCATATAGCATCACACGATGATATACACGCCGTTCTACGCCAACAGGTTCTGGCTTTTTCTCTTGCCACCATTTCATAAATCCATCAAAATATCCTCTATGCTCAGACTCAATATCTTCAATCCCAAACTCTATAAAGTTTTCAATAGCTTTATGAACTGCAGAACCCTTTTCAGCAGCATTTTCAAGTGTCTTCTCACTGATACCTTCATACTTTAGATTATTAAGCGGACCTAATACCGTAGTAACACTCGGAATGATAATTCCATTCAATTTGTATGTATGAGTGCTTTCTGCAAACTCAAGTTCCGGCATATCTGGAATCTCTGCAATCTTAGGCAAAAGAATCACCACATTTCCAAACACCACCAATAAGTTCAGCCAATTCAGTGCTGCTCATATCTGACAAACAATCTTCATGCAAATAAATATCTTCTATCTCTAAATATCTATCTCCCTCACGAATACCTTCCTTGCAGTATTCACATTCTTCAACAATAGGCGCTTCTTCTGCATTCGGACATCCAGATGGACAAATAGAGTTTAAGCAATGTTTACACATCGAACAATCCTCCCTCTTTCGTTGATTTTTTTCCTCGCAACATAATCGTAGAGTTCATTTTCAAACAGAATCGGTATATAAGATTCTCCTTCTCCATTTACATGGCATTTCCTAACGGTATATCCCATGATTTCTACAATTTCTTCAACTCCGAAATCATAGTTCAAATCATTCTGAACATTCATCAAGATATTAGAAATCTGCTCATTGTTCACCCTATCATCTCCTCCCAATCTTTCTGTCTGTATCGAACCTTTTCACTGTAATCGCTACTATACAACCCCTTACTGAAGTAATTCTCATAGGCACCTGATTCGCCGTTATTGTATGCAACCAGAGCTAAATTCCAATCATCGTACTTTTCATATAGGCAACTCAGTAAATAGATGCCAGATTGAATATTTTCATACGGATTCATCAAATCTGTAACACCAAGTTCATTCATAAGCCTGTCCTTGTTGATGCTATGGATTTGCATATATCCATAACAATTATCATTTTCAGCATCAGAATCAAAGGAACTTTCCGTCTGAATTACCGCAAGTGCCAAAGAATATGGCACATTATACAATCTACAATATTTCTGTACAGCAATCTGAATATCTTCAGTTAGTGGTACACTTGATGCAACAATTTCCACATCCCCTACATCGATTCTGGTAGTAAATGTCTCAGACTCAAATTTTTCATTATCATCAAGCAAGCCGAGATTTTTGCATCCAATAATTCCAAGCGTTAATACAGCTGCTGATGCAACTACTCGGATATTTCTACTTCGTCTTTTTTGGGCTTTTCTTTTCTTTTCCCTTTCTTCTCTTGACATTTTTGAGCCTCCTTTCTAACTGGTTTCGAACAAAATGGGGAAATATCAAACACCTCCATGTTCCGTATTGCCGAATCCAATTCTTCAATGGTGGTGATTCCATATTCTTCTTCGAGCATCTTTGCCAACGCATATCCATCTGCCAAATCAACCACCACCATTCAGTGCCATTTCACCGATAATTTTTAATTCACTGACCGTCTTTGCTAATCCATCAAGATAATCCAGAATTTTTTTTAATTCTGGCTTCTCAGCGTCATCAATAATGCCATCTTCCGCAATATCAAGCAGCTTAGTTTTGATGTTTTCAAGATCCTCAGTCTTCAGCTTTTTCAGAAGCTTTACTGTCACTCTATCGATATCCAAAACTTCTTCAGAAATCGGATGATGCAGACCAATCGGACATTCATGCAAGCAATAGTGATTCAGGAGATGCGGAGCATTATATGTATCAGCCATCAAGACCGCCTTATCCACCGGCATACATTTTGAAATATTCAGTTCCGCATTTCGAATAGCGTCTACAGACATATTCAGACGTTCAGCTGCACCTTCCCGGCTATACAGCCTGTCATCATATTTTGCTGCATTTATTCTAGCTTCGTACCATACGTTACCAACCGCTTTTGTAGCACCACGCCCCATTTTATTCACCTCCCGGATTGGGTATAATAATCACAAGAACAAAGGAAAACACAAAATTTGGTAAAAGCCTACTACTTTTTGTGCCTTCGATTATCCAATCGGCGTTTGTTATTTCACAACTTTTTATAAATTATCCAATCGGATAATTTATAGTAAAAAAATATAGCACTTTCACGCAGTACCAAGCGGCAACTCTCCATCAAACAGGAAATCATTGATTTGATCCGGAGACAGTTCAAGAATTGTCGCAAGCGGTCCGATTTCGTTTGTGGCAAACCGAATTTCCCCTTTCTCCTTCATCCTGTAAGACGGGACTGACATTCCAAGATGTTCTGCCATATACTTCTGCGTTAATCCAAGTCTAACTCTGGCTCCCTTGATTTCGAGTGGTTTCATTCTTTCACCGCCTTTCATGTTACATTTCATTTTTTCGCTTTGTTTATTTCACAACTTTATTCTAATTCGCCAATCGGATAATGTCAATGTTTTTTTGTCACTTTTGATAAGTTTTCTGCTGTTTATGCTAACTTTCCTTGCAAAAGCATCAAAAAACCTATATCATTAAATCAAGATTAGGAGGTATACTATGAACTATGAACCCTTTATTAAAAATCTGAATTACTTACTGTCCTCCCGAGGACTGACCGCAGCTGTAGCAGCAGTTGAGATGAAAATGTCTCAAGGGACTCTCTATCGATACTTAAATGGCACAAGAACACCTGATTTGAATATAATAATTACTATTTCCGAATATTTTCAGGTGTCAATCGACTGGCTAGACTCCGACAAAGAGAAGCAAAAAGAAAACGAATTAAACATAGAGCAGTTCACTTCTGACACAAGAAAACTTCTCACTCTATACAAAATGGCTTCTGAGGATGACAAAAGTTTAATCCATTCAATTCTAGTCAAATATGCGAGGTGATACCTATGATTTACAGCGGACGTTCCGCGAGGGTCGCTGCGATTGTCGATTCCGATAACAAAGCAACAAAGCTTCAGCGCATCCCTTTGATGGAGAAATCCTTTAACGAAAAATGGCTGCAGACTATTTTAGAGCAAAATCCTGAAATCATTCCCTCCGCAGAAATCGGGAGCGAGTTTACTCCTCTGCTTTGCATTGGCACAGAGGTTCCGGTTGGTTCCGGGGATACTAGGGGCTACATAGATAACCTGTATATCACCCCCTCCGGTCATTTGGTTGTAGTCGAAACAAAGCTGTTCCGTAATCAGGAATCCAAGCGCG
>ENA-OPCV01002394-OPCV01002394.1-human-gut-metagenome-genome-assembly--contig:-NODE-2394-length-11851-cov-6.394880_pt1 | contig 11851 bp, 8 predicted proteins | sample MGYA00241257_ERZ501494 | MGnify/ENA primary metagenome ERZ501494 (study PRJEB25962, sample SAMEA2042618) | human gut metagenome | biome: human gut; feature: human-associated habitat; material: faeces...
TATCAAGCATTTGATAAGCGAGAAATTATATAGTACAGAGCATGATTAATTACATGTGAAAGTTTTGAAGCATCAGGAAACTGGTGCTTTTTTGCACAGAATAATAGAAAAATTGGGATGATGGTAAGAAAAAGTAATTGTGAGAATAGCAAACAAATTATATATAATTTGTTTGAAAAAAGTAATTACATTTGATATATTAAAAATAATAATATCACAAGGAGGCGGAAAATGAAAAAAGATAATATCCTTTTACCTGAAAACCATACAGCTACAGAATTTTTAAGGGGAAAAGCTTCACGCATTTTTGAAGAAGTAGTTGAGAAGGATAATGTTGTTATTGTTAACAAAAACAACAAACCGAAGAACGTAATTATTTCATATGATAGATATTGCAGATTAAAGAAAAATGGGGCAGACATTTAGGAGGGCAAAAATAATGACATTTCGTACGGAAGATCAGGTTAGGAATCAGGCAGGGATTACATTAGGATTTATTGATGCCAAAGGAAATAATGTTGAAACGACAGATTATTTATCAGGAGTAGGACAGGTAACATCGTTCATTCAGCTAGGGACAAAATTGGGAACATCCGATTTTATGGGAATAAGCGATAAGCCTGATGGATGGTTTTTACCATTTAATCAAAATGGAGTAGCAATTGTTCTTGAAACAAAATCTGAGAAAGAAGACGTTTTAAAGAAAAAATGGGAGACAGAGCTAATTAAGAACATAGAGATATTACAAAAGCACTATACCAAAGTAGCAGGAATTTTATATAATGGAAAAGATTGTCGAGTATTTATGAATCAAGAAGAAGTAATTTCGCCAGCAGCAAAACTTCAACGATTGGAATATTACACACAGTTATTTGTTCCAGACACAATTGACAAAGGAAGAATATATGAATTAACAAAGAAAATAAATAATTGTTTACATAAAGAGTTCGGAGTGAAGAATTTAAATCATCGAATGATATTTACTGCATGTGCATTGGTTGCTGTAAAGGAAGGTGCAATCCTACATAAAGGAACGGAATATTCATTATTTCATCAAACAATACTAAATCAATTATCGAAGTCATTGAAAGAAGCTAAAAAGCAAAACGAAAAACTTGATTTACTTTGTGAAGTATATTCAGAGATTAAAATGAATACTACGAATAATCAAGTTGCAATAGATAATTTCATTGATTGGGTTAATGAAATTTCTGATTTGATTAAATCGGACAAATGGAATGGCGAGGATGTAATGGCCATTTTCTTTAATGAATTTAACAGATATAAAGGAAAATCAGAAAGGGGACAGGTATTTACACCTGATCATATTACATCTTTTATGTATAGATTAATTGATGTAACTCAAAAAGATGTTGTCTTGGATGCTGCTTGTGGTTCTGGAGCTTTTTTGGTCAAGTCAATGTGTAATATGATTAAAGAAGCAGGTGGCATTAATACCAAGAAGGCTACGGAAATAAAAGGTAAGCAACTATATGGTATAGAATTTGACAGAGAGATATATGCATTAGCATGTGCAAATATGTTGATTCATAAAGACGGAAAAACAAATTTAGAACAACTGGATTCAAGAACTGAAGAGGCGTCTAAATGGATACGCGATATATATGTAAAATTAGAAGGGGAAAATCAAGGCAAAAGTGTAACTAAAGTATTGATGAACCCTCCATTTGAGAGAACATATGGATGTATGACAATCGTAAAGAACGTGCTTGACAGTGTGCCAGCGGGGACAACATGTGCATTTATTTTACCAGACAAAAAATTAGAGAAAGATTTATTAGATAAAAAATACGGAAATAAGGTATTAAAAGACCATAGACTTACGACAATTGTTAAATTGCCGGAAAAAACATTTTCAGGAGTCACAGCGTCTATCTTTGTATTTGAAAGTGGAAAGCCACAAAATGAGCAAAATATTATAGGTTACTATATAGAGGAAGATGGATTAGAAACAGTTAAAAATCAAGGACGGCAGGATATTAAAAATAGATGGGACGATATAGAAAATTATTGGATTCAGGCTATTCATGATGGAGTTGACCCGAAATATAATACGAGACAAATAATCAACCCAACAGAACATCTATCATATCAAATGCCGGAGAAACCATTTGAAATTTGTGAAGAAGACTTTTTGAAAACAATGATGGATTATGAAATGTATAAAAGAGGCATTGACGTAAAAGCATTTGGAAAAGAGCTGCTTGATAAAATAGTATATTCGAGCAAGGTTGTTGAAAATGAGAACCAAAGTATTACTGTTACATTGAAAGGCAAAACTAATAATGAAAAGTGATATTAATATTAATAATAAAGATTGTCTTTTAAATTGGAAGGAGTTTGAAATATCAAGACTTTTTACAATTAAGTCACCTGCTGCACGAACAATCAAATCATATTCGGAAGGAAAAACCCCGTATGTTTCTTCTGGAAGCTTTAATAATGGAATTGTATCATATTTAGAACCTATGGCAGATGAAAAAATAGAAAAAGGGCAATGCATTACGGTAAGTCCATTAGATGGCTCCGCTTTTTTTCAGGAAGAAGACTTTTTGGGTAGAGGAGGTGCTGGGTCGGCAATATCTCTTTTATACAATTTAAATTTGACTAGATATAATGCACTATTTATTTGTACAATCATTAAAATTATGGCAGAAAAGTTTGGCTATAATGATGCATTGACAAGTGATAATCTTAGAAAACTAAGAATTAAATTGCCAATTGAGTATAAAGAAGATGGATCAAGAGTATATGATTCTGAAAAAAGATACTCAGATGAAGGATTTGTGCCAGATTGGGGTGGTATGGAAAAGTGCATGAAGGAACTTAAAAAGAAAGTAGATAAATCGTTAGATAGTTTTCAGGCAGTAAGTCTATCTAAACAAGAGTCAATGGATGTGTCTGGTTGGAGGGAATTTCCGATTGCTGATTTTTTTGATTTCTCTTTACCAAAGGGTGATCTGCAGGTGAAAAAGGTTGAAGATGGAGATATACCATTAATAACACCTAGTAATTTTAATAATGGATTATTGATGAAAATCTCGGCAGAAAGTGAAAGCACCTTATATGCGGCAAATTCGTTAACAGTAGACATGTTTGGAAATGCCTATTTTCAGGAGGCAAATTTTTTCGTGACTGCACATGGGCATGTTAATGTGCTTGTACCTAAAATTTGTATTAACAAGTATGTTGGTTGCTTTATGGCTTCATCTATTAAAAAGATGTTCTTTTACAAATATGGTTTTTCAGATATGTGTACACAAAAAGTCCTAAAGCAAGAAGTAATTGTTCTTCCAGTAAAAAAAGATGCATCGCCCGACTGGGAATATATGGAAGAATATATGAAAAAAATGGAGAAGACAGCAGTAGAAAGGATGAATCTTTTGATATAATAATTTATGGATGCATGGACTTTCTATTTTTGGACGAGAATGGCAGTCAGATCAGAGTTGCTTTGTGTAGCTGATCCTGTCAAAAACCGAGAGTAACATTAACAGAGTATTAAACTCTCAGCCATTAAAAACCTAGTAATAGGGGAGCAAAAATGTCCGTATCTATTGGATGGGGAACAAGAATCATAATTTTCAAAAAGTGTAAACTAAAATCTCTTGTGTGCTTTGCAAGGCGTACAATTCATATAGTGTAGTACTAAAATCATGAAATTATGTATTATAGACTGCCTAATAAAGAAATATTAAGAGGATTTCAGATGAATAATATTAATTTTATTCAAAATGCAATCATGCAATTGGAAGGTGGAGCTTTTCAAAAATTGTTTGATGCATATCTGTACAAAAAATATAAATTTAATAACATTCAAACTTTGGGAGTACAAACCGGCACTAATAAAACGACAAAGGGTACACCTGACGCCTATGTTTTAACTGATGATAAAAAATATATCTTAATTAATTATGGAACTGTGAGTTCGCAGTCAGCCAAAAAAATACGCGACGATATTTTATCATGTTATGATAAATCGAAGCTATTACTTCCTAAGGATAAAATTAAAAAAATAATTTGTGGTTACTGTTCTACGAATATTCATATAGAACAATTCGATAGTATTATGGGAACTATTGAGGGCGTAGAAATTGAACTTATCGGAATAGATACGCTTTCGCATGATCTTGCATTTTTGTACCCGCATATTGCAAAAGATGAGTTAGGCATTGAAATCGATACAAATCAATTTTTTGAGGTAGAAGATTTTGTTAAATCATACGATGCAAATGGTATAAATGCACCTATTAACTGTGATTTCCTTCACCGAGAATCAGAATTTACCGAGACATGTACTAGTATAATTAATAACAAAGTGACCATATTGACAGGGGCATCGGGAATCGGAAAAACAAGATTGGCATTAGAAGTGTGTAGACAACAAGATAATGGAAAGACCAAAGTTTTCTGCGTCAAAAGTAATGGGAATTTTTTATATGAGGATATAAAGTATTATATTTCAGATTCTGGAAAATATTTGATATTCTTCGATGATGTTAATATGGTTGTAAGCTTAGATAATGTACTTGATACTATTTTAACGTTGCCAACAGATTTTGATGTAAAGCTACTTTTTTCAGTAAGAGATTATGCTAAAGAGAGAGTAATAGATGCTGTATCGCGGTATGTATTACCTAATATTATTGAAATTGGTCGATTTAAGGATGACGAAATAAAGGATATTTTGAAATCTGATTTAGAAATAGTGAATCCAGATTATCTTAAAAAGATTGCTGAGATTGCAAATGGAAATATAAGACTTGCTTTTCTTGCCGGTATGAGATCGATAAATGACGGATATCAGGCAATACGTAATGCTGAAGATATTTTTAAAAATTATTATGGAAGAATTATCGATGAAGCGAAGCTAACAAAAGAAGATATTCTTATGTTGTTTTTCATCTCTATAGCTGGTCCGGTAAAACATAATGAAAACCAGTTGTATAGTGAGATGAAGAACTTGTACGGTAAGAAAATTCTTGAGGATGATATAATTGAAAATTTGTATTCTTTAGAGTTGGTAGATTGGTTTAAAAACGAGATAACTAAAATTGCGGATCAGAGTTTCGGCAATTATATATTGTACTATGTATTGTTTGAGAAAAGATGGATAAGTGTAGAAAATTTGATTTCCATTGGATTTCCTACATTTCGGAATAAAATTGTATATACACTGAACACGTTAATGGAAATATTCCATTCAAAAGAGTGTGCAAAATATATTGAAGATTCAATAATTGCTGCTTGGGATAATGCACCTTCGGAACAGAATATAGAGTATCTTGAGTCATTTTATCAAGTTGATCCTGATAAGGCCTTATTTATTATCAAGAATCATATCAATCAAGAAGCAAATGTTGATTTTGACTTGCGGAGTTTTGATATTAACTCTAAGAAAAATTATTATAATATTACCATAAAGGTAATAGAAATATTAGGAGGCTATAAATATACAGAGAACTTTGAAGATGCAATTGATCTTTTGATGTTTTACTTTGAAAAGAGACCGGACTTAATAATGGACTTTTATTTTGTATTAAGGGAGCGGTTCTTATATGATAAATATTCGTATAGAGATAAGTATAATCATGAAATGCGCCTGTTGGATAAGCTGTGGGACTATACAGAGGAAGGGAAAAACTATAATAATAGCATATTGTATTTACAGATTGTAGAATATGCATTAAAAACAGAAATATCTTTCACAGAAGAGATTAGAAATAGTAGATCAGTCAACTTTGTGAGGATGACATTGGGGTTTACTGCTGAATTAGCAGATATACGAACTCAAATATGGAAGAATTTGGCTATTTTACGTAAGAATGAAGAGTATGATAACACTATTAATAGCATTCTTTCGGAAGTTCATTTTAATGGATTGGACGAAGAGGACACTAAGAATTATCTGCAGACAGATTTTAATACAATATATGAGTGTGTAATTGACAGGAATACACCGAATTTTTTTGATGCGAAGGTTGTTGCAAGATACAAAAAAGAAGCTGAGCGACTTGGCATAAAAATTGACGAACGCTACATGATTGCTGCACGAAATCCAGAGTTCAGAATTTATAGAATGCTGACTCGTGAGCATTTGATAGGTAGAACAATAGAGGAAGATGAGCGATTGCGTAAGGAAGCTATCTCAAAAGAAATAAGTGTATATGATTTGAAAGATTTCAAAGAATTATTTAGTGTTTGCAAGTTTCTGGAAAAGGCAGTCTGCGATAGGGAACAATGGAATCTAAATGCAGGATTAAATTGTGTTTTTGAAATCATAGAAGGTGATACGGAGCTGTACTTGGAGGTGCTTAAATCGTATTTTGATGCTAAGGCTCCATTTAGCCTGAATGGATACCGCCAAATAAAATATTTACTTGATCATATTGGATATGAAGCTACGTATTGTTTTATAAATAATGAAGTGTTTGCTAAGAAAGACGAGTGGATGGCATTTATTTGGGAATGCATGCCGGAAGAAACTATAGATGAGAAGATTATTAATGATTATAAAACCTTTGTATTTAATAATTTGGCAAAGGATAAGCCTATAGTCCCTGCAGTACAAGTTGTAGCTCGTTATTGTGAACGCGATAGTAAACTTAAGGCAGTGGTAATAAAAGCGGTATTGACTAATCCCCAAATGTCGGCAAATTTTTTGAGTTATGTGTATGATGATGTTGCTGTTGAAGGAATTATTAATTTCTTTGAAAATGATATTATTGCATTAGCAAGTATTTATATGAGTGCCATAGAAAATAATTGCCATATTGATTATGATGGCAAACTTTTTAAAAGGATATTTGAGCAACATCCTACAGTATGGAATGAATATGTCGACTGGATTAAGTCTAAAGACACTATGTGCGGGGATGGAAATGAACATAAAATCATTGAATTAATATGGGGGGACGATAAGTGGCGTGAATGTGTGGAATATGCATTTAAGGTTCTTATAGATGATGACGTGATCTTTCATATAAAAGAACCGGCCGATATGCTGTTTACTAATACAACTGACGAAACCATATTGGAACGAAAGAAATATTGGTTGATTGAAAAATTACGAGAAACCAGCTTGGAACTTAAAAAATGTAAAAAGCTTATTGAGATGGTTGTAAATGTCTTGCCGGATTGGAAATTGGAATATATTCTTGAATTCCTAAAAATAAACAAGAATCCGGAAGATTTTAAAGAAATCCCTCTATTTCCTTCATCTTATTCATGGTCGGGAAGTGAAATTCCACTAATTATGGAAAAAATTGACTTCCTCAAATCGTTGAAGGACAACATTAAAGGAATTAATTTTATTGAACACAGAAAATATATCGAAGAATATCGAATGAATCTTGAGAGGTATAAAGACAACGTAGAATTGAGAGAATATCTTGAAAATGCCGATTATGCATAAACATATTGCGAGCATGGAGGAAGTACGAAATTGGTAAAAACTATTGCGGTTACTGAATACGCAGATTTTATTAGGTATGAAACTCTGAAAGACGGAGGAATTTTCATGGTGCTAATAGAAGTTATTGTGATGAATGTTTTGAAGAACATATATGCATTAATGAAAATTTAGCAGAAGAAGGTATGTACTTGAATTGTGGTGCGCATCATGATATTGCCGAATGTGAAAGATGTAGTCAGCATTATATTGACTATGAAAATGATGATATTATGTTGTGTGATAACTGTAAAGAGTGCAGGAATAATGGGGTTGTCCCAACTTGACTTTGAAGACTTGCGAGGTTATGCAATAATGATAAAAGTACTTTTCATCTGCCACGGCAACATCTGCCGCAGCACTATGGCAGAAAGCATTATGACATATTTAGTTAAACAGGCAGGAGTTGAAGATCAATTTTACATCAACTCGGCGGCAACAAGCTGTGAAGAAATAGGCAATCCGCCACATAGCGGAACCGTGGCGAAGCTTAAAGCGGAGGGAATACCTGTAATTCCTCATAGAGCAGTGCAGATGACACTTAATGATTATGAGGAGTATGATTACCTGATTGGCATGGATACAGAGAATATCCGCAATATGCAGAGACTATCTGGTGGAGATCCTGACGAAAAGGTATACAAGCTTATGACATTTGCAGGTTCAGGTTCGGATGTGGCAGACCCTTGGTATACAGGAGATTTTGAGGCGACATATAAAGATGTAAGAAAAGGCTGTGAAGGATTGCTAAAAGTTCTTATGAATCTTTAATTAAATAGTATATTTTCCCCACCCCTGCATAAACTGTACAAACAGATATGCAGGGGTTTTTATTTGAAAACTTATATTGAAGAAAGGGTTATAGATATAGCTGATTATATAATCGACAATAATGCAACAGTGCGCAAGGCGGCTAAGCAGTTTGGGGTGAGCAAAAGCACAGCACATAAAGATGTTACGACAAGACTTTTGGAGATAGACCCACAGCTTGCAGCGAAGGTCAGGAAAATACTGGATATTAATAAGCAGGAACGCCACATAAGGGGTGGACTTGCAACCAAAGAAAAATATTCACATATGACAAGATAAAATAATTTTTATATTTTACATTTTATATTTCGCACTTTATATTGTATATTTTGCACTTTGTATTTTACAATTTGCACTTTGTACGTTATACATAAAAAGAAAATTGAATAAATCAGACATAACTACCAATAATATAACTGGAATTATAAATGTGACAGACACACATTTTATTAGTAAATATTAGTTGTTGTATTAATGGAGGTTGTAGAATGAATTATGATTCGTCTGACTTTGCAGGTGGTGTACCAATGAATGAGCCGGATGCAGTAAGGTGCTGTGCACCAGCGGCAAGTGCTTATAGTGATGGAATTCCGGCAGGATATCTTGATAATCCGTGTATTCCAGCAGGAAGCCATAACAGGTCACATAAGGTTATGGAACATAGAAAGCTTGAGATAAGAAAGGTTATAGGCAGGGAAATTCTTGACTCAAGGGGCAATCCGACAGTTGAGGCACAGGTTATGCTAAAAGACGGAACAGTTGGAATGGGAAAGTCACCAAGCGGTGCATCAACAGGTGCGTTTGAGGCGGTAGAACTCAGGGATATGAATCTTAAACGATATGGTGGTAAAGGTACGCTTAAAGCAGTTAATCACATAAATGTCGAGCTTAATAACAGCGTTCTTGCGATGGATTCGTCAGAAACATATTCAGTTGATAAAGCGATGATTGACGAAGACAAAACGCATGATAAGGCACGGCTTGGAGCTAATTCGATACTTGCAGTTTCAATTGCGGCAGCAAGAGCTGCAGCACAGTCGCTGCATATGCCGCTGTATCGTTTCCTTGGAGGAGTGGCTGGTACTACATTGCCGGTTCCACTTATGAATATAATTAATGGTGGAAGACATGCTGTTGGAAGCGATTTTCAGGAGTATATGATAGTTCCAGCAGGAGCACCTTGTTTCAGGGAAGCTTTAAGGATGGGAACAGAAGTGTTTCATTCATTAAGGGACATACTTTCACAGAGGGGATATGTTACAACTGTTGGTGACGAGGGCGGATTTGCACCTGCCATAACAAAGGCAGATGAAGTGTTTGCTGTGTTGCAGGAAGCAGTTATGGCAGCAGGATATGAACCGGGTAAGGATGTGTATTTTGCTATGGATGCTGCGGCATCAGAACTTTACAATACAGAGAGCGGATTATATGAATTTGCAAGAGAATACGCAGCTCTTGGAAACTCAGCCGATGGCGGAATAAAAAGGAGTACTGAAGAATTAATTAATTATTATGAAATGCTGGTTAATAAATTTCCAATTATTTCAATTGAAGACCCTCTTAATGAGGAAGATTGGAGTGGCTGGAAAAGCATTACAGAAAGACTTGGGAAAAAAGTACAGATTGTGGGAGATGATTTATTCGTAACTAATACAGTAAGATTAAAGAAAGGAATTGAGATGGGCTGTGCGAATTCAATTCTTATAAAGCCTAACCAGATTGGAACATTATCAGAGACATTAGAAGCAGTAAAAATGGCACATAGATACGGTTACACAGCAATTGCCAGCCATCGCTCAGGTGAAACAGATGATACAACAATAGCAGATCTGGCAGTTGCTCTTAATATGGGTCAGATAAAGACAGGTGCACCATCAAGAGCCGAGCGTATCGCCAAATACAACCGCCTCCTACAAATAGAAGACGAACTAGGCGAGTCCGCCACATACGCCGGCATAGAAGCTTTTGGAAAATAGTCAAACAAGACATAAAGAGATTAAATAAAAAACTGTATACAATATTAGCATATTGTATACAGAAAATCCAAAGTATGGTTATGATGCGAACGTGCCCGGCGGTAATATAGCAGTCCTTGCTGCGTCTGTTGTCAATCCACAAATTAGCAAAACTGTAATTGAGTTATTTCTCAATCCTTTAATTGGTTAAATCTGTAATTCGGCAATATCTTCATACTTAGATGAGACATTTTCGGAACGCTTCTATAACAGTGCCGTAATATTCAAATCCTTCTTCTTAGAAAGATCAATATATTCCCCATCAACCTGCACAACTGGCTTGTGAAGTGCACTGTCATTAATAAGTATGACCTTTCCTACACGTCCGTCAGACAGACGTACATCAGTGTGAATGTAAGATGAAGCTACATTTTTAAGGAAAGGTATTGCAAATACAGGGTCAAACTTGGTAAATGCGTCTTCATACATAAGGCGTACTACCTCAAATGGACATATAGGAGCTCTGTATATACGGCTTGAAGTCATTGCATCATATACATCAGCTATTGCAATAATCTTGGCTGTTTCAGGTATTTTATCGCTCTTGAGTCCGAAAGGATAACCAGTTCCGTCACATTTTTCGTGATGGAGAAGAATAGCTTCCTTAACAGACATAGGCATAAACTTGTTCTTAACCTGCTCGTAACCTAAGTTGACGTGCTTTTTCATGATTTCGTATTCGTTATCAGTAAGATTTCCGGGCTTGTTAAGAATCTTCTCAGGTATAAGGAGCTTACCAATATCGTGCATAAGTCCAGCGAGTGTAAGCACCTTAATCTTCTCCTGATTGTAGCCAATCCATTTGCCAATGACAGAAGCGATTAAAGCGACATTCATAGAGTGGACATATGTAAGGTCATCAACGTCACGCATAGCGTGAAGCATATCAAATAACTGTAATGAGTTGTTAGACTCAGCAACGATGTCAATAGTATTTTTGACTAAAGATTTTGTGTTAACTTCATCATCAGATGAGATTAACTTCTTTAAGTCATCTTTGAAAGTGTCAATATGTTCATTGTAATGTTCTTCAAATGTCTTGAATTCTTCTGAATTACGGACAGTTTCGTAGTATTTGGTGTTCTCATCATCAGCGGCTTTGGCAGCTTCTTTAGCTTCGTCTACAGCAGAAATGCTACTTATAGTACGATTATCTATGGCAGAATCAGCCTCAGTCTTATCATATACAGATATTTCAAGAATATGATGTCCTGAAATTCTTGAAATGAGGTCAAGATTAAGGACAGTTCCTTTTGTCAAAAGGACAGAACCATCATTAAGTATTACGTCACGGGAAAGTTCCATTCCTTCTTCTGCATCAAATATAAATATTGTAAGTTCGTTCATTAGTTAAATCCTCTTATATGGCTTGAATATTAGTAATCATAATACGATTAAATGATAAAAATATTATAAATTTAATATATAAAAAAGTCAATTAGACTTGACGTATTAGCATCAATTGTGTAGTATCTATATGCAGTTAATTAAATAATGATTATATCCCTTATTTAGAGCGGTGGAGATACATAGGATCTATGAAGCCCGGCAACCC
>ENA-OPCV01002397-OPCV01002397.1-human-gut-metagenome-genome-assembly--contig:-NODE-2397-length-11842-cov-1.576483_pt1 | contig 11842 bp, 9 predicted proteins | sample MGYA00241257_ERZ501494 | MGnify/ENA primary metagenome ERZ501494 (study PRJEB25962, sample SAMEA2042618) | human gut metagenome | biome: human gut; feature: human-associated habitat; material: faeces...
ATTGGGGGTATTCTCCAAGCGGTGCTTCATTTCGGACTGATACGCCTGCTTATCTGCCTGCGCGCGCAGGGAATAGACCGCAGGGCCCTTGCCTGTGTTCAGCATTTTTGTCTGGATATAGGTTTTATCGATGACCTTGCCCATCTCGCCGCCCAGCGCATCCACCTCACGCACCAGATGCCCCTTGGAGCTGCCCCCGATGGAGGGATTGCAGGGCATCATAGCGATACTGTCCAGAGAAATGGCAAACAGCACCGTTCGCATGCCGAGGCGTGCCGCCGCAAGTGCCGCCTCACAGCCTGCATGACCGCCGCCGATAACGGCAACATCTATGGTTTCTGCATGATACATATTCAAAATTCCTCTCTTTTTGGATTGGTTATATTTTTTTCACTAATACTTTATTTTACACGAAAAAAGAGGGAAACACAATATTCCCTTTAAGTTGAAAGCAGGCTTTCAACTTGTTTGGACAGAAGAATAAACAGATAAGTTCCAGCGGCTAAAAGCCTTGAAACTTCCTGTTTTCCTCGAGTGAGCAAAGCCCCCTCTGCGGATTCCATTCAGGACACTGCGTTTCCCGAACCCTTCCTCGTTATTCCCGCAGCTCCTGCAATGCCTTTTTAAACTGCCATACAAATAAAATCAAAGTAGTCGTAACGGCAATGACATCCGCGACAGGCTCCGCCAGAAATACCGCCATAACCTTATTTTCAAAGAAATGCGGCAGAATATAAATCAGCGGAATCAGCAGAATAATTTTTCTGTAAATCGCAAGAAACAGCGAGGTTTTCGCGTTGCCGATGGCAATAAACGTCTGCTGGCAGGCAATCTGAATCCCCATAACAACGCTCGTTGCCATGAAAATGCGCAGTGCCCAGGCAGTATAATCCAGAAAAGCACTATCCTGTGCAAACAGCGTGGCAAGCAGGCGGGGAAAGAGCATCACAATCAGCCACAACGCCGCCGAATAGCCCAGAGAGCATTTCAGCAGGATGGCGAAGGATTCGCGCACGCGCTCCGGCTTTCTTGCCCCGAAGTTATAGCCTGTAATAGGCTGTGCGCCCTGCGAAAGCCCCGAAAGCGGCAGCATGGAAAACTGCATCACGCTTGTCAGAATCGTCATCGCACCAACCGCAGTATCTCCGCCGTATTTCAGCAGAGAGGAATTAAAGCAGATATTCAGAATACTTTCCGTAGACTGCATCACAAAGGGGCTTAACCCCAGCAGTACACAGGGGAGAATAACCCTTCCCTGCAAGCGGAAATTTTTCAGCCTTAATTTCAGCGTGGTTTGCTTTCCCAGCAGGAAGGTCAGCACCCATGTGGCGGAAAGTGCCTGCGAAAGCACCGTTGCCAATGCCGCACCCTTTACCCCCATGCCAAGCACAAAAATAAAAATCGGATCGAGGATGATATTTGTCACCGCGCCGATGAGGGTGGTTTTCATGCTGATTTTGGCAAAGCCCTGCGCCGTAATGAAGGCATTCAGACCTAGCGTCAGCTGCACAAAAATCGTACCGCAGGCATAAATGCGGATATAATCCATAGCGAAGCCAATCGTATTCTTACTTGCGCCAAAGGTTAAAAGAAACGGCTTTGCGAACAGCTGAAACAGCACCGTCAGCGTAACGGCAACCAGAATCAGCAGTGCCGCGCAGTTTCCCAGAATCCGCTCTGCTTCCTCCGCATCATTTCTCCCAAGCATAATCGATGCCCGCGGTGCGCCGCCCATCCCTGCAAGCATGGCAAAGGCGGAAATCAGCATAATCAGCGGCATACAAACGCCGACACCCGTCAGCGCCAGCTTTCCCACTTCGGGAATATGCCCGATGTAAATACGATCGACCACGTTATAAAGCACATTTACAATCTGCGCCGTGATGGCAGGTACCGCCAGCTTCCACAGCAGCTTTTTGATGGGCTTTACGCCCAATTCATTTTCCTGTTCCATGTTTTCACCTTACTTACCTAAACAGAACTTGGTAAAGATTCTGTCTATAATTTCTTCGTCACTGGTATCCCCTGTGATTTCGCCCAACGCACGGTTAGCATCCTGCAAATCCATAGAGATAAAATCCTCCGGCATACGCATGGTGATGGTTTCCATGCAATGCTCCATGGCTTCCTTTGCACGATACAGCGCATCCTTATGTCTGGTGTTGCCGAGCATGGCATCCTCCGCCGTTGCGGTATGCCCGTCTAAGAACATATTTTTCAAGGCATCCAGAAGCGCATCAAAGCCATCGTTTTCCTTCACGGAGATAAATAAAATCTGCTCCTGCGGCACATATTCCGCAAGCTCCTCCAGAGAAAGCTTTTGTGCTAAATCCACCTTATTCAGCAGCACAATCGTCTTTTTTCCGCGGATGAAGGAAAGAATTTCCTTATCCTCCTCCTCCAGAGGACGGGAGCCATCCAGCATCATAATGACCAAATCGGCAGTTTCGGCGTAGGCTTTGGATTTTTCCACGCCCATTTTTTCCACCACATCGCCCGTTTCTCGAATCCCTGCGGTATCGACGATTTTAATGGGAATCCCGTCAATATTGAGGTATTCCTCAACGGTATCCCGCGTTGTGCCGGGGATATCGGTCACAATCGCACGATCCTCCTCCAAAAGCCAGTTCAGCAAAGAGGATTTCCCGACATTCGGCTTGCCGACAATGACAGTCTGTAAGCCCTCGCGGATGATTTTGCCGCGGCCTGCGCCTTCAAGCAGCTTTTCCATTCTCGCAAGCAGCTTTTTTACGCCCTGCTCCATCGTGCCGTAGGTTTCCTCCTCCACATCATAATCCGGATAATCAATCACCGCTTCGATAGACGCAATCATATCCAGAATTTCCTCGCGCATTTCGCGAACGGCTGTTTTTAATCTGCCTTCCAACTGATTGACCGCCGCCTGACGGGATAATTCCGTTTTGGATTCAATCAAATCAATGACAGCCTCTGCCTGCGTCAGGTCGATGCGCCCGTTCAAAAAGCTGCGCTTGGTAAATTCGCCGGGCTGTGCAATACGCGCACCTGTTTTCAGCACCGCCTCCAGCACCCTTCTCGTCACCAGAGAACCGCCGTGGCAGTTGATTTCCACGATATCCTCCTTCGTATAGGTATGGGGCGCTTTCATAACGGAAACCAGTACCTCGTCAATTATTTCACCGCCTGCCCCGTCTGTGATTTTACCGTAGGATAAGGTATGGGTTGCCTTTTCCGTCAGCTTCTTTTTGCCGATAAAAATGCTGTCCGCCAATGCGATACAGCCTGCCCCGCTCATGCGCACAATACCGATGCCGCCTGTGCCGATGGGCGTGGAGATTGCCGCAATCACATCATCAAGCATATATTCTCTTTTCATAGAAACCTCCTTTCTTGAAGGACTCTGTCCTTCAAACTTCCTGCAAGGGGAATCTGGTCAAAGTATCTTCCTTACAGGAAGACGGCTTTGCCGCCGCCTTATCTTGGCGGTACTCTTACCCCTTGACCCCGATTTGCAGAAACTGTCGTTTCTGCGAGAATAAATTATTATATTTTTGCGCCGCAGGCAAATAAAGTTTGGATCAAACCTTTTCAAAGGTTTGCAGGTGTTTGAGGGCAGCGCCCTCAAGGTCTTTTTCGCCTTGCAGGCTGATTTTTAGAGAGTCTGAGAACCTTTTTTGAAGACAAAAAGGTTCTCAGTTATCGCTCTTTTTTAAAACAAAAACCCGCTGTATCCAACAACGGGTTTCGAGTGTCTTATTTCAAGGTAATTACAACATTTCTGTAGGGTTCCTCGCCCTCACTATATGTTGTAACGAATCTGTCATTCTGCAATGCGGAATGGATGATTCTTCTTTCATAAGGATTCATAGGCTCCAGCACAACATTTCTCTTTGTATGCTTTACCTTTTTCGCCAGATTGAAGGCAAGGCTTTCCAGTGTTTCCTTTCTTCTCTGACGATAATTTTCCGTATCCAGCATTACGCTGATGTAATAAGGGCTTTTCTTATTGACAACCAGATTTACCAGATACTGTAAAGCATCCAATGTCTGCCCTCTCTTGCCAATCAGGATGCCCATATCATCACCTGTCAGATCAATATACAGGTGCTTGTCCTTCTGCTCTGTTTTGATTTTTACAATCAGCCCCATGCTCAAAAATACTTCTTTTAAGAAGGTTTCCGCTTCCTTTTCGGGATTGAAGTTTTTCTTTACCAGAACAACGGCATCCTTGCTGCCGAACATTCCCAGAAATCCCTTGGAGCCTTCATCAATGACTGTGATATCTACTTCCTCGCGAGCTGCGCCCAGATCTGCCAAAGCAGCCGCAATGGCATCATCCACAGTCTTTGCGCTTTTTCTAATTTCTTCCATTACTGTGCTGCCTCCTCTGCAAATTTCTTTTTATAATGCTTAGACAAAATTACCTGCTGCAAAATACCGAACAGGTTGGAAATCGTCCAGTACAGACCCAGACCGGCAGGCATATTGATTGCGAATACACCCATCATGATAGGCATGGTATACAGCATAGATTTGGTCATTGCTGCCGCAGGGTTGCCGGGGTCGCTGTTCTGGGGGTTCATCATCATCATGATTTTGGACTGCAGCCATGTGGTGACACCTGCCGCAATGGGGATGATGATACCGGGGAAATGCAGCCCTGCCTTACTTACCAGAGGAATAGTCAGGAAGGTTTCAATGCTGCTTTTGGTTGCCAGGAGCGGCACCAGAGAACTGCCTGCATCGCCGAGGTTCTGCAGGATAACATTCCAATCATCGGGCTTCAGATAGTTAACCAGCATAACCACCTCATTGACCTGCCTCATATCAATGCCATCCTTGATGATGGCAACATTCTTATAGGCATTGGCAAATTCCTGTGCGTAGGGATGGAATACCTCCATTCTCAGGGAAACGGGGATATTTACGATTGCATTTGCAATATCGGTATAATTATGACCGATAACGTCTACATAAACATAGGCATTCTGGAACAGATAGAACAGTGCATACAGAATGGGCAGCTGAATGAGCATCGGCAGGCAGCCGCTGACCATGCTTACGCCGTTTTTCTTCTGAAATTCCTGCATTTCAAAAGCCATGCGCTGCTGTGACATCTGATCTGTTTTGCCTTCATATTTCTTCCTGATCTTCATCAGCTCAGGCTGCAGTGCCTGCATTTTAAAAGAAGACTTCTGCTGCTTCACCATCAGAGGAAACAGGATCAGTTTCACGATTAAAGTAAAGATAATAATTGCCAGACCCAAAGAGCCTGCGCTTGTGTTGCTGTGCAAAAGTTCAAACAGCAAATTATACACTTTCCCCATCAGATCGGCGAATGGTCCGACAATCTTACCGGGCTGTCTTACGGAAGGCAATGCTTCCAGCAAATAGGGTAAATAGGACATTTTTTCCTCCTTCAACAAACAATACGAGATCTTCGCCCCGAAGGACAGTTATTTTTCTTTCTTCTCAGGCACGGGATCATAGCCGCCCGCATGGAAGGGATGGCATTTCAACAGTCTCTTAATGGCCAGATATGTGCCCTTTATCGGCCCAAACCGTGTGATGGCAATATACGCGTACTGGGAGCAGGTAGGGGTGAATCTACAGTTTTTTCCCAGATGCGGCGATATTGCTGCCTGATAGAAACGAATCATCAGCAGAAAGAGCTTCTGAAAAAATAAGGAAACCAGATTTACAAGAGAGATGATTTTCTCCTTCATTGTGTCCCTTCTTCCTTCTCTTCCTTTCTGCCTGCTTCTGATTTTTCCTGACGGTCCTTTCTTTCAGACGCGCTCAGCAGAAGCTGTTGTTTTTTGAAAAGATGCCGCAGGGAACGGCACACCTCATGATAGGACGCAGCAGCGCAGGAAACACGGGCAATGACAACAAAATCATAGCCGGACTTCACTTCCTCCTCCATGCTGCGGTAGCTTTCCCGAATCAGGCGTGTCACATGAGAGCGCACCACGCTCTTGCCCACCTTTTTGCTGACGGAAATCCCCAGCCTGTTGTGGTCATGTGTTCCGTTTTTTACCATATATAATACCAAATGGCGGTTGGCGATGGATTTGCCCTTCTGATATACATGGCGAAACTGAAAATTCTTCTTTAAAGATTCTGTAAACTGCATCACGCAACCCCCCTTTACGGCCGCCGAAAAATTTCTCCATCATGAACAAAAGGCCACACGAAATACGCTGCGGCCTTAAATACACATGAAAAAAATTATGCGGATAATACTTTTCTACCTTTTCTTCTTCTTGCAGCAAGCACTTTTCTGCCGTTTGCTGTTCTCATTCTTTTTCTGAAGCCATGTTCTCTGCTTCTCTGTTTTTTCTTAGGCTGGAATGTCATTTTCATGGTTGTTGCACCTCCTTCAATTTCCGGGTTCTGCTCACCCTTTTTATGAGCACTGCCCCTATTATAGTAAAAAAAGCATGGCACGTCAAGAAAAAATTTTTCAGAAAAGCCCTGTATTCTGCGGATTTGTCCACATTTCCACAGGAATTTCATAAAAAATTTTCGACAGAAAAGGTATATTTAGATTTTTTCAAAAAAGTTTTACTATATCTTGTATACAATATCTGTTTCTGATTTTTTTGGACAAGTTTTTCATTGAACCTGTGGATAACTTTTGCTATACTAAAGACAATCACGCCCTTCTGTATATTTCCACAGGATTCACAGCAACCAGATTATGTTATCCACAGCTTGTGTATAACTTTGTTGATAACTTTTTCTTTTTTGTAAAAAAACTGTGGACTTTCCGTTCGGCAAATTATAGGATAAGCCTGAGAAAGACAGGCTTTGCAGCATTGTGAATTCTGTGCAGAAGGAAAAGAAAGGAAGCTGTGTATAACATTGAAAAAAAAGAGGGTTTTCCCCGTTTTTCACAGGGATATCCCCTCTATCTGTGGATAAGCAGCAGGAAAAAAATAAAAAGAGGAGGTCATTGCATGGAACTGGAACAGATTTGGGAAGAAGCACTCAAAATGATTGAAGAAGAAACCTCTCCTGTCAGCTTCGCAACCTGGATTCAGCCGATTGTCCCCTGTGGCATTATCGGGAATAAAATTATTTTGCAGGTAAAGGAATCCTTTCTCAAGGAGATCATTGAAAAACGGCACCTGCCGCTGATTCGCACTGCGATTAAAATGGTAACAAAAAACGAATATGACATCATGATTACGACGGAGGAGGAGCAGAAGGCAGGCAATCTCCATAACCTCGCGGCGGAAAAGCCCGCAGAAAATGAGCTTGCAAGAAACCTGAACCCGAAATATGTATTCGATTCCTTTGTTGTCGGCAACAGCAACCGTATGGCGCATGCCGCATCCCTTGCCGTTGCGGAATCTCCGGCACAGGCGTATAATCCCCTGTTTTTATACGGCAATTCCGGGCTTGGCAAAACGCACCTGATGCACTCCATCGGGCATTTTATTCTGGATCGTAATCCACAGGCGAAGGTGCTGTATGTCACAAGCGAAACCTTCACGAATGAGCTGATTAACTCCATCCAAAACAATAAAAACGAGGAATTTCGGAATAAATACCGCAATATCGACGTGCTGATGATTGACGATATTCAGTTTATTTCCAAAAAGGAAGGGACGCAGGAGGAATTTTTCCATACCTTTAATGCACTTTATGAATCGAATAAACAGATTATTATTTCCTCCGATCGTCCGCCGAAGGAGATTAAGACACTGGAGGACAGACTGCGCAGCCGTTTTGAATGGGGTCTGATTGCGGATGTACAGCCGCCGGATTATGAGACAAGAATCGCGATTCTGAAGAAAAAAGCAGAGCGGGATAACCTGACCGTGCCGGATGATGTAATGGCGTATATTGCGAAGAATATCGCATCGAATATCCGAGAGCTGGAGGGTGCTTTAACCAGAATTGTTGCCTTTGCAACGCTGACAAATCAGGATATCTCCATTGCACTGGCGGAGAACAGCTTAAAGGATATCTTCAGTGAAAATTCCGCGACACCATTGACACCGGAGCTGATTCAGCAGGTGGTAGCAGAGTATTATAACATTCGTGTGGAGGATATTCAGGGGAGTAAAAAGCCGAAGAATATCGCATTTCCGAGACAGGTATCAATGTATCTTTGCCGGAAGCTATTGGATATTTCCCTGCCGAAGATTGGCGAGAGCTTTGGCGGCAGGGATCATACAACGGTGATTTATGCCATCTCAAAGATTGAGAAGCAGCTGGAGAGTGACGAGGGCTTACAGAAAACCGTCCATGCGTTAGAGAAGGAAATCAAGGAATCGTAAAAGCTTTCCTTAGGGACGCTGGCAGGGGAATCATTCCCCTGCACCCCGATTTGCAGAAACTATCGTTTCTGCGGAATAAATAAATAGGAATAAAACGCCATAGGCAAATAATTCCTCAGGGACTCCATCCCTAAGAACCCTGCTAAGGGGGTAACCCCCTTAGAACCCTATACTTTCACAAAACTACATTTTGTGAAGGGAAATAAATAAGAATAAAACGCCGTAGGCAAATGGGGTTCCAAGGGAATCATTCCCTTGGTGGGGTTTGGGGCAAAGCCCCAAGAGGGGTCAAGGGGAGTATCCCCTGCACATGACTTTACGGAGTAAAGTATAATGTGCTATACTTTACATACTCACCGTGAGGAAATGAGAGGGGGAAATAAAGTGGGCTATGCAGTCGTTCACATGATGAAAATAAAGTCTGGGGCGGTCGGTGGAATCCAGAGCCACAACAACCGTGAGCATGAACCTAAGACGAACCCAGATGTAGATATGAGCCGTTCAGAGGATAACTATGACCTTATCCCCTGCGACAACTACAAGAGGTCAATCAAGGAGAAATTGTCGAACCTTGTCGAAAGCAGTCGAGCTGTCAGAAAGGACGCTGTTGTGGTCTGCAATTTCATAGTGACCTCGGACAATGAAACAATGGAAGCCCTGGGAGCTGACCGTCAGAGGGAGTTCTTCGAGGACAGTGTAAAGTGGTTCTCTGACCGCTACGGAGCTGACAGGGTGCTTAATGCTACCGTCCACATGGACGAGACTACACCACACCTGCATATCGGGGTTATGCCGATAACACAGGACGGCAGACTGTCAGCAAAGGCAATCTTCACGAAAACCGAAATGAAAGCCATACAGACGGAGTTCGCCCGTGATGTGGGCGAGAAATACGGCTTGGAGCGTGGTGTAGAGGGGTCGGAGCGTACCCACCTGTCAGAAGCCCGATTCAAGGAGCAAAAGGCTCTGGAAATGGCAAATGAACACGGAGCAATCGCACAGGAGCTTTATGTGCTTGCAGAGGACTGTAAGCAGGAGCTTTCAGAAGCCACCAGAAGCCTTAAAACGGTCAAACAGGAGCTTTCTACCATGCAGGACAGGAAAGACACCTTACAGGGCGAAATAGAGCGTCTGGAAGAAGTTAAGAGCAGGGCAAACCAGACCATGAAGCGAGTACATGAGACGGTCAATCAGCAGAAGCCTATCCTGCTTGACCTGCAGAAGCGGATCAGCGAAGCGAAGTCGGAGCTGTCCGTGGTCGAAACAGCAGTAAAAGAGAAAAAGGCAGAGGGTGCAGAGAAGTTCGGTTGGGACGGCATGGCAGAGCGAATAGAGCGTGCCAGAAAAGAAGCTGGCAAGGACAATCACATTAAGGCTCTGGAAGCCCGTATAAGCCTCTTAGAGCGTTTTATTTCTTTACCGCAAGTAAAACCCTTATGGGAGCAGTTTCAAGCCCTTATAGGCAGGAAGAAGCCCCAGAAAGACCATGAGAGATAGGGGGTAAAAACTCTATCAAGGTGCTATACTGTATTGACACAGCATAGCACCTGTTTTATACTCAAAACAGGGAGAAAATGTATTGATACATTACGCCCCTTATAAATATAGGGGCTATATCCGGCAGGATTGAAAGGAGAATTTCATGGACAGAAGTATGACCTGTTGGCAGTGCAAGCACCTTGCCGACACAAAGGGTATTGACAGCCTACATGAGGGCAGTCCTGCAAAGGGGCTGTGTGGGCTTACCCATGGGTGGGGCAGTCTCAAGCGTGGGCGAGACTGCGATAGATTTGAGTACCGCCAGTGGCACAATAGCGTGGCTGAGGACGGCACCGAGATAAAGAACAGGCAGCCATTGGACTACCGAACCGAAAGCCAGTGGTTGGCGAGTGGCAGGAGATTGAAGAAAGGGGCGGTCGGGAAAGAGATGTATGCCAGTAGGCACAACATGAAGAAGAAGTACCGCTACTACCTGATAGAGGAGACTGTGAAAGATGTTGCAAGATGAAGCCTTAGAGTATATCGAGGAGCAGTACAACGAGAAAAACATGGTACTATCAGCGTTCGGCAGGGAAGTCAATTCCTGTACGCTGTATGAAGATGTGTTTGGAGATACCGAGCAGATAGTGCCGATAGTGTTCATTGATGATGAGGAAAAGAAGCATATCGTACCCATGAGCATTGATGAAGCTATGGAACAGTGCGAGGGCAGGAATGATGTGCTTCTGGGCGGTTGCACCTACTTCAACAACTGGATAAGCAAGCGGTCAGCAAAGGACATTCACGCTTTTATCATCGACATGGATAATGTGTACAGCGGAACACTCTTAAATGCCCTGCAAAATGACTGGAAAACGGCAAATAATGAGCCGTTGCCGATGCCGACATACATTGTCAACAGCGGAACAGGACTGCACCTCTATTTCGTTCTTAATGAGCCGATACCGAACTACCGAGCCACAACCGAGAACCTTGACAAGCTCTATCGAGCCTTGGCGGTACAGCAGACCACCAAAAGGGTGTATCTGCACAAGCAAGTGCAGTGGTTCGGTCAAGATTTCAGAATGGCAGGCGGTTTGAACAAGTACGGTTGGGGCAATACGGGGTTCAAGGTGGGCGAGAAGTGGGATATAGACGAGCTTGGAAAGCAAGTAGGGCTGAAAGATGTACACTTCATCAGATACGGAGAAAAGAGAACCAGAAAGCCAACGAAGAACACGGACGGCAGGAGAAGCCAGAAGCGTCAAGGGTGGAAAACTAACCGAGCCTTTTATGACTACGCTTTGAGGACTTGCAGAGATAAAACCAAAGAGGGCAACCGCTACACTTCCATGTGTGCCTTGTCAGTCATAGCGTGGAAATGCAGTGTGCCACAAGACGAACTGGAAGGAGATCTGCTGTCTCTCCTGCCAGATTACAACAAAGGGGCTACAAGGCAGATAAAAGAAAAAGAGGTGTATTCGGCTATCAAGATGTACAACCCAAAGGCTATGCTTACCCAAAGAGACAGGTTAGAGGACTGGCAAGGGTGGGAGTACAAGCCGATTAAGCGAAATCATTTGAAACAAAAAGACCATCTGGAAATTGCGAGAGCAATACAGACAATCAAGGATAGACAGCAAGGCAAGAACTGGCGAGAGGGCAACGGCAGGAAAGACAAGTCGAAAATTGTCGAGGAATGGCGAAAAGCACACCCAGACGGCAGAAAAGCCGACTGCCAGAGAGATACAGGACTTGACCCGAAAACAGTCCGTAAATGGTGGGAATAATGGCTTGACAAGTGTGTATATAGTGTGTATAATATACACATAGAAAGGAGCGGACAATATGGCAAAGAAGCGAGTAAACATCACGATTACAGAGGAAACACAGGAGCGTATCTTGCAGTATGCCTATGAGAACCATTTGCAGGGTGGTTTGAGCGGTGCTATTGAGCATATCGCATGGCAGGTGCTAAAGGTCAAGAACGCACAGATTAGAGGGCAGTCAAGCATAAAATTCGACAAATAGCGACACGAAGCGACACAGGAGGGCAAAAATGAACGGATATGAAATGATGGCGGACAGTTACA
>ENA-OPCV01002399-OPCV01002399.1-human-gut-metagenome-genome-assembly--contig:-NODE-2399-length-11837-cov-1.943813_pt1 | contig 11837 bp, 7 predicted proteins | sample MGYA00241257_ERZ501494 | MGnify/ENA primary metagenome ERZ501494 (study PRJEB25962, sample SAMEA2042618) | human gut metagenome | biome: human gut; feature: human-associated habitat; material: faeces...
TTAGTGGAATTACTTCTGTATCTCAAACAAACAAAAATGGAAATATAAACGGTGGAAATGTGAGTAATTGCATAAATAATGGAGATGTAACGGGTGATAGCTATGTAGCAGGAATTCTTGCCTGCAAAACAAGTTATGCTGCCTGGACAGCATCTGCTATAGATAATTGTTATAATAGGGGTAATATAGTTTCTAAAGATGATAATGTAGATGCTATTGCAAAAATTACTGGAGGTAGTAAGTATACAGGTACAACGGTTTCTAATAGTTATAATTTAGGTAATGTAAATAGTGCTTCTGGCAATATTATTTTTAATGAGAGTAATAAATATACAAATGTTTATTTTAAAACGGATTCTTCTGAGATAGTATCTCCAAAAGGAACAATTGGTCAGACAGAAGCCCAGTTCAAAGACCGTACAGTAGTAGATGCCTTAAATGCTAATGATGGTGTAGAAGAAACTGTATGGTACCAGAACACAGAAAATCCAGATTTAGCTTTCAACATGACTGTAACATCTGATATCACAGTTCCAGAAGCATTAAATGTAACTTTAGGAAAAACAATGAAATTACAGGCTTCTATAACACCGGAAGATGCTACTAATAAAACATTAGTGTACACTTCTTCTGATGATACGATTGCTTCTGTAAAAGAAGATGGAACCATAAGTGGTCTGAAACTTGGAACAGCAGATATCACCGTAAAAGCAATGGATACCGGTAAGGAAAAGACCGTAAAGGTAACAGTAAAAGAAGCAGAGAAAGAGCCAGCAAACCCAACAAACCCAGCAAAACCTTCACAGCCTACAACTAAGACGGTTAAGAAGGGAACAAAACTTACAGTAGGAACCAATATTTTTGTTGTAACAAACGTAAAAGCAAAAACAGTTTCTTATAAAGGAACTAAAAATAAAAAGGCAGCAAAGATTACAATTCCGGCAACAGTAAAATCAGGCAAGCAGGTATACAAAGTAACTACTATCGCAGATAATGCATTTAAAAATAATAAGAAAATAAAAACAGTAGTAGTTGGAAAGAATGTTAGAACAATTGGAAAGAAAGCATTCTATGGATGTAAGAATTTAAAGAAGATTACTGTACAGAGTAGTATTATTAAAAAGGTAGGGGCGAAAGCATTTAAGGGCATTAATAAAAAAGCAGTCATTAAAGTCCCTTCTAAAAAATACAAAGCTTATAAAAAAGTATTTAAAGGAAAAGGTCAGGCAAAAACAGTTACAATTAAGAAGTAAATATCAGATGATATGAGGAGCAGGGACTGCTTAGATGGAGCAGTTCCTGTTCTGTAATAGGGTACTATAGTGATAACTGAAAGGTAATTGCAGTACTTTATAAAGTGAGAGGTGAGACCGAATGCAGAAAAACAAAAAATATTTGCTGACAATGCTGACATTTGCATTTGTGATAGCATGTATATTCTTTTTTCAAAAGGATGTAAAAGCAGCAGAAAAAACAGGTACCGTTACATTTTCAATTGAACGTTTTACGATTGGACAGGGGTATTTAATAGAGCCATGTCAGGTAGATATTTATGATACAGATAATATTGCATCTGTAGTGGACAGAGTACTTACGCAAGAAGGCTATGGTTACGAAAACAAGGGAAAGATAGAAAATAGCTTTTATCTTGAACAGATTTATAATGGAGATACTGGAAAGGTAAGAATCCCATCTATTATTTCTGATGGACAGCCCCAGCCGATAAAAAATAATAAGGGAAACCTTATTCCGATTCCTACGAACGCAGTAAATGACGGAAATGATTATGGCAATGAAAGTGGACATTTTGCATTGGGAGAATTCGCGTATTGTAATATGTCTGGTTGGATGTATACGGTAAACAATGTATTTCCGACAGGAATGTCCTTAGTAAAACCAAAAGATGGAGACATCATTCGTTTGCAGTTTACGCTTTACGGTTATGGAAGAGACCTCGGAGAAAAACCTGCAGATGAAGAAGATAACAATTATTTGAAATTACCGGATAGGGATGCGATTACAAAACGACTTGCAGTAATGCTAAAGTATAAAGCAAGCTGTGACGAACATGGTTATAAACAGGCTTATCAGAAAGCATATAATGCAGTGATTGACTGGAATACAACAGAAAAGAAAATGAAAGAAGTATTTTCTGCACTTCCGTCAGAGAAAGAAATTCTTCAGTGGGGAGCAGAATATAATGCAAAATTTGCTGAAAGTGTGACAAAAACCATTAACGCTATCGGTACAGTAGATTTATCTAAAGAATCTCAGATAGCAGAGGCAAGAAAGTCTTATAATGCGTTAACCAGTGAACAAAAGGAACTTATTTCTGCAGATACATTAAAAGTATTAACTGATGCTGAGAAGAAAATTGTCAGTCTGAAAGCTGAAAAGAAAACTCAGGATGAGGCAAAGAAAAAGGCAGAAGAAGCCGCGAAAAAGAAAGCTCAGCAGGAAGCTCTGAAAAAGAAATACACCCCATCTAAAACATCTATAAAATCCATTAAGAAGCTGAAAAAGAATCAGGCGAAGCTTACGTGGAAGAAAGTAAAAAATGCAACTGGTTACGAAGTATACCAGTCCATGAAGAAAAACAGCGGCTATAAGAAAGTGAAGACAATTACCAAAAATAAGACAGTGACTTATAAAGCCGGAAAGCTAAAGAAAAAGAAAACTTATTACTTTAAGATTCGTACTTATCGTAAAGCAGGAGGAACAACTTATTACGGTAATTACTCAAATGTAAAGAAAATGAAGGTGAAATAATTGTAGGACAATTTCACCTGCTTAATTTCCTAAAATGAAGCAAATACACCCGTCTGGTTGGCATATTTTTTTTAAAGTCTATGTTATAATATGTACATGGCTTGCTTCTCAGGCTCACTTAGGGAACGCTCCTTATTTTCATTCTGAATTGCCAGCCATTTGATTTTAGAATGAAAACAAATATCTGGGCTAGAGAATGTAACAGTTTTATAAAAGTATTTGGCCTGTGCACCTAATGCATGGGCCTTTCTTTTCTACGGAAAACTCTCAATTTCTCTTGGATATTTTGTAAAATGAGTGAAGGAGAGGGTAGAATGAACAAGATGTATCAAAGGTTAAAAAGAAAATGTATATCGCTTGTACTTTTTGCTCTGCTTGTGGCATTTATAGTTCCATACTATGCATATGCGGCAGATAATGGGGCAGAACCGGCCGCGGCAGCTTCTGCTGCAGAGAGTACAGGCGATTTTTCTATGTCAGAAAGTGAGACGTCAGAAAGTGAGACATCAGAAAGGGAGGAGACGGAGTCTTCGGAAGAGGAGGAGCAGCAGACCAGGGAAGAGGAGGAGCAGCAGACCAGGGAAGATGCAGATGCATCAACAAATACAGAGGCAGATGTACAGGAAAGTACACAAGAGCAGACATTAACAAAAAAAGAGAGAAAGATTGTCCGTAAGAATTTGCAGCTTGGAAGAAGTTGTGGTTTTTATGCTTGGGGTGCAGAGGAAGATGCGGCACAGGGACAGTCTGATGAATCAGGAGTGGCAGTGCAGACGGAAGCAGAGGCGGAAGTCTTAAGCCCGGATATTGATACGGTTTTATCTAAGGTAAGAAGCTATATCTTAAGTAAAGATACGAAGCCGGATTACAGTAGCATATGGAATGTTATTGGTTTAAAAAGGAGTGGGCTGTATGTGCCGGAATCTTATATAAATCTTTTTTACAGTAATGTGATTGCATACTGTGAGAGTAAGGACTGGCAGATTACAAGAGCAAAGTATTCGGATTATTCAAAGCTTATTCTTGCATTAACAGCGATTGGTGTTGATGCAAGAGATGTGATGGGACATAATCTGTTAGCGTATCTGTCAGATTATGAGAATGTAAGCAGACAGGGGAATAACGGCACGATTTGGGCTTTGATCGCGTTAAACAGTAATCCGGCATATGAGATTCCAGAAGACCCTTCTGCAGTGCAGCAAAACTCAGAGGAGTTACTTGTTAAGAAGGTTGTAGGGATGCAGTGTCAGGATGGTGGCTGGACAATGATGGGGACAACCGGAGATTCTGATATGACGGGAATGGCGATGCAGGCGCTGGCTTCTTATTATAATAAAGATGGATATGAGAATGTTACAGAGGCAATTGACAAGGGACTTGCATGGATAGAAAAGAATCAGCTTTCCAGTGGTGGTTTTGGCACGATGAAAACAGAAACTTCGGAAAGTGTGGCACAGATTATCACAGCTCTTTGCGGTGTGGGAATAGATTGTGGAGAAGATGCCCGTTTTATTAAGAATGGGAAATGGCCGATGACAGGATTATTCCAGTATTATATGCCAGAAGGGGGATTTATGCATGTAGCTGCTGATGCCGGGAATAATGGTGGCGGTGCCGGTGGCATTATCGATGGAATGGCAACGGAACAGGGATTGTATGCAACAGTTGCTTACCGTAGATTTTTGGATGGAGAGACATTTCTTTATGATATGAGTGATGTGGCTATTTCGGCAGGAACGAAGCCGGTAGTCAGTCCGACGATTGATACGGGGAGTAATAGTGGAGGAAATTCTTCTTCAACGACAGCAAAAAAGACAGAAACAAAACCGGCAGCTTCTAAAGTAAAGGTAATAAAAGTGGGATTAAATTATAGTACGATTTATCTTACAAAAGGAAAGAGCAAGACGTTAAAAGCGACGGTTTCTCCGTCAAATGCCACGAAGAAGTCAGTGAAATGGTCTTCTTCTAATAAAAAGATTGCAACGGTAAATGCAAAGGGAAAGGTGACAGGAAAGAAAGCAGGGACTGTGACGATTACAGTAAAGGCAACGGATGGAAGCGGAAAGAAAGCAACCTGTAAGGTCGTGGTGACTGCACCGGCAACAGCGACAACCGCCAAAAAGACAACAACAACTACAGCAGCAAGAAGTCAGACAAAAAGAATTACAACACCGACATCGGGAACAACGAATCGTTCAGTAAGTACAGGAAGTGGAACACCAACTGCTTCGGGAACGACAAAGACACTTTCTTCCGGAAGCACTTCCGGTACAGGTACGGGAAGTACTGCGTCAAAGAGTGCAACAGGAACGACAGCGAAGAAGAAAGATACGGCAGCAGAGGCAACGACAGGAAGCTGGAACTTTAGCGGAGAGGATTACGTACCGGATACTTATGCGGCGGATGAGACAGATGCAGCGGAAGCGGACACCACAGCCGAAAAGGATAATGATACCTCAAAGATTGTGGCTGGTTTAGGGATATTTTATATAGTCAAAAGGATTTGCGCTATTGCAGTGGTAGTGATTATTGCTTTCATTTTATATAAAAAGCGTCATAGGATTGCAAGTGCATTACGCAATTTTCAAAAAGGCGGAGATAAGGAATAGATTAAAAAGATAATCTGTTTTTTAAAGAAAAATAAGGTGTATAGTGAGCAGAGTTAAAGCTAAGGATATACAAAGAAAGGGAAAAAGTATTTATGAAGAAAAAGGGATTTATGCGTGTCGTTCTGGCACTGCTTATGAGTATGTTATTGATTGTTTCAACCGGTTGTGGAAAGTCCGGTAATGGAGGAAGTTCTTCCGGTAAAAAGTCCGGCAAGACAGCAACACTTGCGGATATGAATGAGATTCCGGAGGATGGAATTATTACGAAGGAACAGTTTAAGACCGTTGCAGGAGACAATAAAAAGGTACAGTTTAAAGGGACAACAGATGATGGAATTACATATATCTGGACGTATGACTGTTCAAAGATTCAGAATCCAGCAGATCAGAATTTGAAGATTGATTTTTCAGAGAAAGGTCTTGATGATTTAAAGAAGCAGGCAAACAATGCAAATGATGCATTGAAGATGACAATGTACGGGAAAGGGCTGATCTGTGTACCGGATCTTGAGGTACAGCTTCCGGAAGCGTGGCAGTCGAATTCTGCTTATCTTGTAAAGGAACAGGCTGGAAAGCTTGCAAGGATGAGCGATGTTGTGGTAACAGCACAGGCAGAAGAGGATTCTTCCAAGAAAAAGGATACATCTGCATCACAGAAGGATTCGTCTGATAAGGTGAAGGAAGCAACGACTGCTGCCAAAAAGGATACAAAGCCACAGAAAGGAACCACTTCTTTAAAAATGAGCGTAACTTCTCTGGACGGAGATTGTTATATTATCGGAGGTATTACAGAACAGCAAAATAAAGGAGCAAGCGCAGCGAATAAGGCAGAAAACGGAACAACGAACAGTGAATCGGAAGGAAGTGATGAATCGGGGAATTCAGGAGAGAATTCTTATAACGAAGAAGGAAGTTCAGGAAGTGGAGATGTTTCTGATGGAGGAGCTTCTTCTTCTGGTTCTTCCGGCAAGCAGGATGTTGCAAATGATGAAGAAGTTTCAGGTTCTTCCCATACGTGTACGATTTCAATCAGCTGCGCGACGATTCTTAATAACATGAGTGATTTAAAAAGTGGCAAGGAAGAATTTGTTCCTTCTGATGGATGGATTCTGGCAGCTTCCGAGGTAGAATTTACGGAAGGAGAGTCTGTACATGACGTATTACAGCGTGTATGTAAGGATGCAGGAATCCAGATGGAGTCTTCTTTTACGCCGGCTTATAATTCAGCTTATGTGGAAGGAATTAATAATCTGTATGAATTCGACTGCGGACAGCTTTCCGGATGGATGTATAACGTAAATGGCTGGTTTCCTAACTACGGATGCAGTAAGTATACGGTACAGGACGGTGATGTGATCAACTGGGTTTATACATGTAATCTTGGTAAGGATGTTGGAGATAATTCGATGTATTAAGGATGTATGAAATAGAGATTTGATATAATAAAGACTTGATATAATAAAGATTTAATGTAATAGAAATTTGATGTAATGGAGATTTAATTTAGATGAAAGATACATTTTCGACATATCATCCTGTTTTAAATATGCTGTATTTTTGCGGGACAATCGGGGTGACGATGTTTGTTGTTCATCCTGTGATTCTGGCAATTTCATTTATATGCGCTGTTGCGTATTCCGTTGTTTTAAAAGGATGGAAAAAGACAGTAAAGTTTAATCTGCTCTTCTCATTACCGATGATGATTATTGTTGCCCTGATCAATCCGATGTTTAATCATTATGGAGTAACGATTATAGGATATCTTCATAATGGAAATCCGTTTACATTAGAAAGTTGTGTGTACGGTCTTGTGATGGCAGTGATGCTGGTATGTACTCTTGTATGGTTTTCCTGCTACACAGTTGTTATGACATCAGATAAGTTTATTTATCTTTTTGGAAGGATCATCCCGGCACTTTCTTTAGTACTTTCCATGTGCCTTCGCTTTGTACCGAAGTTTATCAAAGAAGCATCTGTTATTTCTGATGGGCAAAAGTGTGTCGGGCGAAGTGTAGAGAATGGGAGCCTTATTAAGAGAGCAAAGCATGGAATTACAATTTTTTCGATTCTGGTTACCTGGTCTTTGGAGAATGCGATTGAAACATCGGATTCAATGAAGTGCCGGGGATATGGAGAGAAGGGCAGAACCGCCTTTTCCTTATATCATTTCGATAAAAGGGATTTTTTGTGCCTTATTTTTATGATCATTACATTCGGAGCAGCGATGTGGGGCTTTTCAAAGGGGTATGCATTTTGTTCTTATAATCCTCGGATCGTTGTAAAGGGAGTACCCTTTACAGCAGGCAGCCTGCTTGTCTTTGCCGCTTTTTTATTGTTTAGTATCATGCCAGCAGCGATGGAGATTTTAGACCGAAGGATGTGGAAGGACAGGTAGAAAGTGCAGCACCGGCTGGGTACCGTTTGTGGGAAGTTGAATAGCCGTATATACAGGAGATAAAAAGCAAGTTTGGAGGTGCAGGGTGACAGCGAATGGTTTGTCAGAAAAGAAAAATAGTATATTAGAAATCAATGATTTGTGTTTTGCTTATCCAGAAGAAAAAAAGAGGGCGCTAAATCATGTTTCTTTGCATGTGGAGGACGGGGAATTCCTTGTTCTTTGCGGAAAGAGTGGATGTGGAAAGAGTACACTTCTGACACATTTAAAGACTCCCCTGACGCCGCATGGAAAGCGAAAAGGAGAGATCCTTTTTCAGGGAGTACCAATCGGGGAGATGAGTAACCGGGAGCAGAGTCAGAGGATTGGATATGTATTACAGAATCCGGATAATCAGATCGTGACAGATAAAGTGTGGCATGAGCTGGCATTTGGTTTGGAAAGCCTTGGATACAGTAACGCAGATATCCGTATCCGGGTAGCGGAAATGGCAAGTTATTTTGGGATTCAGGACTGGTTTTATAAAAATGTATCGGAACTTTCCGGAGGACAGAAACAGCTTTTGAATCTGGCATCTATCATGGCCATGCATCCGGATATGCTGATTCTTGATGAGCCGACCTCTCAGCTTGATCCGATTGCAGCTTCTGATTTTTTGGAAACAGTAAAGAAGATTAATCGTGATCTTGGAACGACAATTATTCTTACGGAACATCGTTTAGAGGAAGTATTTCCTTCTGCTGACAGGGTAGTGGTCATGGATGAAGGGCAGATTTTATGTGTTGGCACACCGCCGGAAATCGGAGAAGAATTAAAGAAGCGCAATCATGAGATGTTTTTAGCTATGCCGGTGCCGATGCAGGTTTATGCCAAAGTAGAGTCAGAGCAGCCCTGCCCGATTACTGTTCGTGACGGGCGAAAGTGGCTGGATATAGTTTGTAAGAAAAAAGGCATTTCACCAGCAAATGCATCTTCTTCATATAGAAAAGAGAGTGATTCCCAAAAAGGAAAATCTTCTTTTTCTAAGATTACAGAAAAGTTTACAGAGAAAAAAGAAGATATCATCTTAGCGTGTGATGATCTGTGGTTCCGCTATGATAAAGAACTGCCGGATGTCGTAAAGGGACTAAGCTTTTCCTTAAAAAGAGGAGAATTCTTTGCATTGCTTGGAGGAAATGGAACCGGGAAGTCAACAACACTTTCACTTTTGAGCCGTTTGAGAAAGCCATATCGTGGAAAAGTACTTTTAGAAGGTAAGGATATCCGTCGTTACAGCGATAAAGAACTGTTCCGCAATTTTCTTGGAGTACTGCCGCAAAACCCGCAGTCTCTTTTTGTAAAGAAAAGTGTGGAATTAGAACTGTTTGAAATGGTAGGCGGTGTAAAAGAGAAAAAGGATGAAGAATATCAGCTTGCCATGGATAAAAAGGATGCGGTGGAAGGAATCATTAAAGTAACACATTTGGAAGAATTACTGCATCGTCATCCGTATGACTTAAGCGGGGGAGAGCAGCAGAGGCTTGCCCTGGCTAAGATTTTGTTATTGCGGCCAAAGCTTTTGTTGATGGATGAACCGACCAAAGGACTTGACAGCTATTTTAAAAAAGAATTTGCCGGAATACTGGCATTACTCAAAGAGCAGGGCGTAACTGTTTTTATGATTTCTCATGATATTGAGTTCTGCGCTTCTTATGCAGACCGATGTGGTTTGTTTTTTGATGGAAATATTGTGGCATGTGGAACTCCGGGAGAATTCTTTGCCGGAAATAATTTTTATACAACAGCGGCAAACCGAATGGCTAGAAGGTATTTTCCCATGGCGGTTACCGGGGAGGACGTTGTGAAATGTCTTAAAAAAGGAGTGTGAACAATGGCAGACTGGAAATCAAGTCAGGAGTTCTTGAAAGAATTTTACGCTTCTCCAATCGTGAATGAAGATACGATTTCTGCAAAGATAAAGCGTATCTTTTTACCAAAAAGCAGGAAAGCTTCTGCTTTAAAAGAATTAGCAGGAGATTTGTCAGGAGAAGGCAGGGCGGGAGATGTCATTTTAGATAATGATATGTTTGAGATGGATACCGAAATCTGGAAAAAGCAGGAAAAACGCAGGCTTTCTGTTCGTACCAGAGTAAGTCTCTTTCTCTTGCTTGTAGCGATTCCCCTCACAATTGCTGTCGGATTTTATGTTATGGATGTTGCCGCCGTTGGCACAGTATTTGAAAAGATTTTTGGTCCAAGAAAGTATTATTTTATTAGCCTGGTAATCATTATATACTCGTTATTACCGTTTTTTATGGTATTTGAGGGACGAAAACCTCAGGTGAGAGAGCTAGTTGTTCTTGCAACAATGGTAGCATTGGCAACCGCCGGCCGGGCAGCATTTTTTATGATACCGAGCTTTAAGCCGATTATAGCAATCGTGATCATCAGTGCAATCGCATTTGGCGGCGAGGCAGGATTCTTAGTTGGTGCCATGACGATGGTAGTCAGCAATTTCTTATTTGGGCAGGGACCATGGACCCCATGGCAGATGTTTGCGATGGGTTTTATCGGATTTTTGTCAGGAATCCTTTACCGAATAGGACTGCTTCCGACCAAACGGCTCAGCCTTTGTATATATGGATTCCTTGTGACGGTGTTCATTTATGGAGGAATCATGAATCCAGCGGCTCTCTTTATGAGTGTGTATGATTTTACATGGGAAGGACTGCTTGCAATCTATATTTCAGGTATTCCGGTAGATCTTGTTCATGCCAGTTCTACATTTATTTTTCTGTGGATTGGAGCAAAGCCATTGTTGGAAAAGCTGCAGCGGATAAAAATAAAATATGATCTGATGAGATGAATAGCTGGGACGTTTTTGAATTTCAGAAAGATTGCCAGAATGATGGGGCATTTTTGAAATAAGTATGGATGATAAGTATAGATAAAATGTATTCTTAGAAAGATTCTGAGAGTATACGAGATTGAAGGGGGAAACTATGCAGAAAATACCAGAATGTCGTTCCATGAATTTTTCAATTTATGAAGGGATGCTAAATCGTTATAAAGATAGTGAAGATATTAGAAAGTCTTATGAGTCACGAGGATTAAATGGACTGGAAGTGATTCGGGCAGGCGAGCCAGATGAAGGAAAGATTCTGCCGGATATGGTGAATGGGGTACACCTGTATTTTCATATTTTCTGGATGGACTGGTGGAAGGGGAATTATGAACGCCTAGATCAGGAATTTGATTCAAGAGAGCAGTGGCTGGAATACTTTGGAGGAATGAGCAGGGAATCTTATCTGAACAGTTTGCGGGACGATCTTGCCTATGCAGAACAAGTTGGAGCAAAGTATGTAGTTTTCCATGTTTCAGAAGTGACACTCCGGGAGAGCTATATTTATAAATACCGCTATACAGATAAAGAAGTGATTGATGCAAGCTTAGAGGTCATCAATACCCTCCTTGATGAAAAAGAATATCCATTCGACTTTCTTGTAGAGAATCTCTGGTGGAGCGGGCTTACCTTGAAAAATGTCCGCCTTACCCGCCGGCTTATAGAAGGAATGCATACACAAAAAAAGGGAATCATGCTCGATACCGGGCATTATATGAATACAACAACACAGTTAAAGACTCCGGAAGATGCCGTAGCATATCTGAATAAAATGATAGACAAATACGAAAAAGCACAGATGCTCCACTGGTTCAAAGGAATGCACCTGCAGTTGTCACTGGGAGGGGATTATGTAAGAAAGCAGCGAAAAGAATGGAGAGAACATCCGATAGACTTTGATAAGATTCCATTTTATGAACTATTTCGCCTTGCATATGACCATGCCTGTCATATTGATCTGCATCAGCCTTTTATCGGAGAAGGTGTCCGGGAATTTGTAGAGCGCGTAGCACCAAAGTATATCACGCTGGAATATCAGCAAAACAGCCGGGAAGAATATGAACAATTCGTAGAAACCCAAAGTAAAATTTTGAAATGGATTACGATTCATTAAGAGAAAACAGACGAAAAAAGAAACCATACCATATCCCATCTGCTCTGTAGTCGCTGTGTTTAAGATGCT
>ENA-OPCV01002402-OPCV01002402.1-human-gut-metagenome-genome-assembly--contig:-NODE-2402-length-11820-cov-5.262813_pt1 | contig 11820 bp, 7 predicted proteins | sample MGYA00241257_ERZ501494 | MGnify/ENA primary metagenome ERZ501494 (study PRJEB25962, sample SAMEA2042618) | human gut metagenome | biome: human gut; feature: human-associated habitat; material: faeces...
CCCTGGGCAGGATACACGGCGGACACGCTGCCGCCGCACGGGTCGGAGCTGTCGGTGCAGTTCCCCCAGCGGTCATACCTGTACAGGGTGCTGTTACCGAGCGGGTCCGTCTGTGCGAGAAGCCGGCGGCTGTCGTCGTAACGCCACAGGTGTTCCCCGCCGTTGGCATCGACCTTCTTCCACACAAGGCCGCCGCGGTGGTGGTACACCGTCAGTTCTCCGTGGCTGTCGAGCACCTCGGTCACTCCCTCCCGGAACGTGAGCCTGTGGTCGTATATGCCGCCGTCGCCCCACGTGTGTACGCAGCGCGAACCCACGCCCGTACCGTCGTACTCGAAGTACCACGCAAGGCCGTTGCGCCATGTCTCCTTCACGATGAGCCTTCCGGCATATTCGTATGTCATCACGTCGCCCGCCGCGTTGCGCTGGAGGGTCATGTTGCCGTCGGCGTCGTACTCGTAGGAGGCGAGGGTAATCTCTTTCTCCGGATCTTCCGGATGCGGGCCGCATATCTCAAGGATGCGTCCGCTTCTCGTGTCGTGCTCCACCCTCAGGCGGCGGCCCGCGCTGTCGGTGATGGAGCGCAGCAGGCCCTCTTTCGTGTAGTCGAAGCGGATGCCCAGGCCGTTGCAGTCGGTCACGCTCTCAAGCAGGCGCACGGAATCGTACTCCTTGCGCGTGAAGCGGTAGTAGAGGTCCTCGGCCATGTCCCACACGCAGTAGCCGCCGTCCTGTTCCAGACGGGCCTCCTTGCGTTCGGAGAGGATGAACGAGGGTTCCTCCGCTGTAGGCAGCGGGAAGGCCACCGGGATGCCGTCACTCATGCGGAGCGTCAGCGTGCCCTCTTCCGTGTCCGCGACGACGCCCATGTCGTAGGCGTGGTGCCACCCGTTGCCCAGAGGACCCCGGTAGTCGCTGCGGCTGTACCACGTGCGCTCCCATGACAGGGGCACCGGGCCGTCGAGCCAGAAGTCCTCCTCGTCGGTGAAGAACGTGCCGCTGGCCACGTCCACCGGGTGGCCCGTGACCGTACAGATGGCCTTGTGGAGCATGTTCTTCAGGGATTCGCTCTTTATCGTCCTGTTGACCTTGCTGTGCAGCCTGTCCGCCAGCTTCCTGGTCTTTTTCTTGTAGAAACGCCCGAACGCCCCCGTGCATTTGCGGGCGAGTGCCGCCATGGGGTTGAGGGGGACGGGGACCGGGCTGGTGAGTATCTGTCTGGCGGGAGGTATCGGGTTGATGACACCCGTGGGCAGGAACATGCCCGGAACCTTGTGCACGCTCGGTATGCCCACGTCGTTGCAGTCAAGGTGCAGGTGCGCGCCGCCGCCCGAGAAGGGCATCCCGTCGGCAAGTACCGTCAGGCTGCCCATGAAGGCGTGGCCGTTGTTCTTGGGTATCGCCGCTGAAGGGGCCGCCCAGCCTGCGCCCATGGGGATGTGCGGGATGCTCCGCGTGGGGGTGGATGCAACCGCGCGGGGGATGAAGCCGCCTATCTTGACGGTGGCGCCCAGCATCCCGACGGCCATCGTCAGCACGGTGTGGCCCACCTCGGCGAGCTTCGCACTGTCGGCGTCGCCCGTCTGTTCCGCTGTCGGTGGCGGGGGGATGAACGAGGAGACCGCCGCCGCGATGAAGTCCTGCGGACGGAGGAGAACCCCGACATAAGGGTGAGGCATCGGCACGACGGGGGACGGGGGTATCGTCACGAGGTGGATGTCCACGCCGATGACAGGGTCGAGCTGCTTGGAGATAGGCAGGCAGGCCATGCCCTTCATGCCCATGGCACCCAGTACGGGGAGCATCGCGGCTTCGCTCAGGCCGTCGGCAAGGCCGCCGATGGCGGCTGCCGCCTTGACGCCCGTGTCGAGGGCATTGACGGACGGTGACACACCGGCCTCGGAGTTCGCCTTGACGCCTTCCGAGATACCCTTGACCTGCGCGCCTACGCCGGTCTTTAGGTTAGCACTTACGCTGTCGAAATAGCCTGTGTCCGCCATAACTGTCAGTTTTTATCGTTATTTAACTCGAAAATACAAATAGGCAGATGCAACAATGGCAATCACAATAATTACACCGAGCCAAAATCGGAATCCGGTTGGACCCAATAAGTCAAGAAAGAAATTTCCTCCCCAGCTTCCGGGTCTGGCGTATGTCCATTTCCAGTCGAATATCAGTCCGACAAGCCAAACCAATAGCAGAAAGATTACTACTAAGTACCCCACTTTAGGGTTCGCATAGGCATATTCGGTTGCATTAGTGAACAGCCCTTCAAGATTTCGCAATATGTTGGTCAGCCATTCCATTGTATTTTCCTAAATTTCTTTTATACTCATACAAATAATTCTCCCAGTTATCTCCTAACACTTTGGTCAGAACTTCATTTATTTCATCGTCACTGACCAGCTTGGAGCGTGCCGAACTGTTTAGCAGGCTTAATAACAGGAGAGGATAAGAGGAGTTCTTTATCAGGTCTATGGAAAGTTTGTCTGAAAGTCTGAAACCTTCCACATAACATTCCGCAGCTAACGATTTCTCATAATTATTTTCCCGGCACCAACCACACAGCCTCAATGCTTCACTTTGCATTAGGTAATCGTTGCATCTGGAGTATGCTTCAGCACCGCGATAGTACGTCTCTGCCGCTTCTTTCCAAAGCGACTCTCGTACATAGATGGAGGCTTTCCCCAATAAGGTGTTTCCGAGCAATCGGCAAGCTAAAGAGGGATCTAATTTTTCTTCCCCGATTTCAGCGGCTTCTACGGCTTTGTCGGCAAAGTACATGGCCGTCTTGTGGTCCTTACGGGAAATCTGGTCTGTATATAGAATTGTATATACGGTTACAAATTGACTGATCCAGTTAATGTCTTTCTTCACATTTTCGAGAGCAATATCGAGGCATTTCTTCGCAAATTCCTCTGTTTGCGCTGCGTTCCCTTTTTTCACACTGTTCATCAGTTTGATTAATGCCAGCCTGAAATTCGAGGCTGCCGGGTCGCTCTTATCTTCATTCGCCGCTTGTTCCGCGAGTTGCTCCATTGCACCGTCTAAATCTATTGGCGGATAAATAGACACCGCGTCATTGGAGTGTTTGGCCATTAGTTTGCCAAACTGTTCATAGTCTTTTATGTCGGATATCCCCCATACCATTTGCTTGTGGAATGGCAGAGCAAGAGCCTTTTCAAACCATTCACGACATCCGTCATAGTCGTATGTGTTCTTTAGGTTAAAGACAAAACTGCATTTCATATCAGTCCCTTTTACAAGGGATTCTGTCAGCTTGTTGAAGTTGGCAACTGCGACGGAGGCATCGTTTTCCGCTTCTTCCGACTTATAATCAGCTATCCAATCAACACGTTCAAAGACAATATCTTCGGGTTTCTTTGAGTTATTCCAGTATTCTACTTGTTGTGCAATATACCCTACAACATCTTTTGAGAAATCGGTTCTGGAACTGAACGGAAGTTCTATGAGGAACACCATATCTTCCTCTTCGCTATCAAGGGCAAGCATATAGTCATAGAAAGCATCAAGCATACTTTCGTCTCCCGGATTGATGACGATACGGATTAACTTGACCGGTTTCCTGACTGCATCTTCCCATTGGTAGAGCATCTTGTCTGCTATTTGTTGTATGGCGTTGCTCATATGCTGTTAATTCAATTTGACAATAGTTCCGGCTACGGCTGTGGTTCCGGAAGAATCTATCGTAGCCTTTGTTGTACCGCTGACCGTGGCACTGCTGCTGCCGGTTGCTGTAAAATCAGTACTGGAGATATTATAATTGCTGCCTGCTGTACAATCAATATTTTCTGCCGATTGCGCAATATTGGCACCCGCGGACTCTGTTATGTCCTTTTCCGCATTAGATGATATATTGCCTTCGCTATCAATCATTATTTTGTTTTCTCCAACACATAAGGTGATGCTTTTAGAGGCAGATATTGTGATATTTCCTTCTCCGTCTGCCGTATAGCTGTTGCCTTCCTTATCTTTCATCATAACGCTTCCTTTTTCATCATCAAGCGTTATGGTACAACCGCTGCGGGTAGTCAGGCTTTTTGTTTTGTTTGAACTGCCGCCACCGGTGCCTGACTTTCCATGGAATAAGCTGCCAAGTACAAACGGACGGTTCGGGTCATCATATCTGAATGCCACCATGACTTGGTCTCCCTTTTCGGGTATGAATACAAATCCTCTGTTTGTGGCCACTTTGTCGCTTGTACCTGCGTCGGGAGTGAGCACCCGTATCCACGAGGTTTGCATCGGACCGGTCTGCCAGTTCATCTTGACTTGGACGCGGCCTAACTTTTTCGGGTCCTCGTTGCTGACAACCACGGCCTGCTGTGTATGAGCGACAGGCAGAGGTACATCCGGGCATGGAAGGGTGGGAATAGAGGACGGAAGTGCGGTGAAATAGTTCTGGTAACTGTCACCCATACCGGCTACGTGGGTTATTTCCGTAATGATATAGGTGCCGATGCTATTTTTTACGTGGATACCTATTCCTGTATGGATAGCGGTATGAACATCTATGATACTGCCCACCGTGAGGATGCGGCAATCGCTTTCCCCGGTGATGAAACTGGATGCGGCGCTGTCGCTTTGCTGCCTGCGTTGGAAATAGGCGTCAAGTTCACCCTTATTGGTTATGCGCGGCTCCGCCCGTTGGACAGCGGGAGCGGTAAACAAAGCCAATGACGAGTCAAAGGCCGCTTGTCCCAATGTGTTTTGTCCGGCTGCGGTATCGGGGGATTGGCCGTTATAGGTCTGGTCGTTCACCGAATGGTAAGAACTTCCCTTTATTGGTCGGGCAAGTGTCTGCGAGCAGACATCGAGCACGGATAGTTCCTCGCCGTATGTCAGCTTGGTCGTCAAGCCGGCCTGTGGCTTCCCGAATACAAGGTTCTGTCCGTCGTAGTAGAGCCATTCCTGATATTGGCGGGCAAGCCGTTGTATGAATCTGAAGTTGGTTTCCTCGTACTGGCATTCGTATTCCAACTTCGATTTCGTTTCTGGATTGACAAGAGCTTGCACTCCCGCCTTGTCTGTAAGTTCCTTAACGATGTCAGACAAGGATTTGTTGCACCATGAGGCACAAGTGTGGTCTGACTCCAATAGGAATGTTGACGAATATCCCGTCACTTTTATATTTCCGTGTGTTCCACCGGAACGATGAAGTCCCACCATGGTGGCCACGCCGACAAAAATAGTGCCGCCGAAGTCCATGATTACTTTTTTCCCAACCCAGTCTTTTGACGCCTCCGGGATTTCCACACCATAGGCTTCTATGGCTTGGATATCCAGCGTTATCTCAAAGTAGTGATGCTCATTGATGCTCTGTTTGAGCATCAACTGCACAAACGACGGCATGGGTATGCCGGCTATTTCCAATGTGACTTTTTTTTGTTCCAGCATGGCGGCATTATATTTGACGGTTTATATCCAAATTGCCAAAGCCGCCCGGCGGAAGTCCGTCGGACGGCCTGACAAATGTTTTGATTTAGGATTTACCTATGTACGCCGATTTATTTCTTCGGCCAACGGTTGTCAAGAGCTGCGCTGCCGACGATGATTTCTTCAGCGGAGAACGTAATGGTGATTGTCATAGGCACATCGTTGTTCGCGTCCAGAGTTTCCGAGTAGTGAACGATGTATGCGTTCTTGAACTGGATCTCCTTCATCTTGGCATCTTCCTCCGTTTTTTTGTAGATAATCTTTCCTTCTACAGGTTTGAAAGGGCTGTTCAACATCGCTTCGATGACAGAAGTGTCTTCTGTTGATTCGATGGTTGCTTTTACTCTACCACCCAATACGCTTGAAGAGGGCATACCTTTAGGGTCTGTGTTACGACTAAACTCATAGTTTGAATAAAGGACGTCAAATTCCTTGTTGTTAAGTTCCAATGATGCTCTAAATGCCATAATACTTGGATTTAATGGGTTAAACTTAATTATTTTACTTCGGTTTCTCCGTCCTTGCGCCCTAACCGGTATAGATGCAAAAAAGAGAAAACCTCAAAAACGATTTTTTGAAATTTCCTCTCAGCCTCCGGATGACTCAGTTTTATTGTGGGAAAAAGAGAAGAAAATAAAACATCATCTTTGATGTGAGCAAATATAAGTGCTTATATTCATTTTTCCAAATTTTTTAGCGCGTTTTTTTGCTGTTATTTTCATTTTAACACGTTTTAAACTAATGTTCGTGTATAAAGCCACTGTCCTATATGATTAGAAACACGCCCCGTTGATGATGTGTCGCTATTAAATTGATTCCTGGCATTGTACAATAACACTTGTAGAAGAAGTTTCATCAAGAACGGACGAAACCGCCGGAAAGTAAACTGCTGCCGGAATGCATAAAAACGATATCCACCGCATGAAAGTGGCAGATACCGTTAGCAGATTGACTATGTAGTCTGAATGTTTGCGTATGTCCTAATTCTTACGCCCGTATCGGCAGATGAGCAATGAACTTAATACCAGGAGTGCAAGGGCAATCATCCATGTGTAGATCTTCCGTTCCTTTTCCAAATGTTCGATGTCCGCCGCTTGTTGTTTGGAGCAAGTTGTCAGTATATTAATCTGGGATTGTTGTGCCTTGCAGATATCCATAAGTTCAGAATTAATCCGTTGCTGTGTCTCCAGCGAAGTTTGGATGTTCTTGAAGTTGCGGTTGGTCGTATATGCGTCACGGATATATCCGGGCGTGCTAACCTGTAACGAGGGAACCTGTATGCTGTCCGGAAGGTATGTCAGTTCTGCATTATTGCGCCGTTCCGTTGCGAAGCTGTTGAACAGGAGTATGCCAACAAGTGTGCCGCTGATCAGAAAGGCTATTAATGCTATGATGGCAAACATTGTGTTTGATGATTTTGCGACAGGTTGTTGGTACTCTCGTTCAAGCCATGGATGATGGTTCATCGTGTGAGGCGGAATGGATGTTCCATACTCTACAGTCCGGACTTCGGCATTTTCTTCGGTCTCTTTTTTCTCAAGAGCCTTACGTCTTGATATATCCATAAATTCGCGCTTGGCAATCTGGTATTTATCCGCTTGATAAATTACAAGGTCGTTTTTTACCAGCCAGTCAAGAACGTCCTTGACACTCCGTTCTGATACCTTGAGGTTGCTGATGCTCCAAAATATTTCTGCACAAGATACCCATATTGGCTTCTGGAGGCACTTCTGATATAGGATTTCAAGAATCTCTGCCTGTAGTTGTTCTCTTGTTGGTTCCATTTTATTTACAGTATTAATTGTTTCGGAATAAAATAATATTTCTTGCCGGCGATGAATACAGGTCTGAAAAGGTTGCGTTGATATATGTCTTCCAGTCTCTTCATCTTTGAAATCAAGGTTGTATAGCCACTATTAAAGTCCGTCAGTTCAACCTTTCTTTTCTTTAGTTTCTTCACCTTTGTTGAATTTAAAAGGCTGTCATTGGCCATGACTCCCGTCTTACAATAGAAGATTTGAGCCAAATATGGATTTCTGGGCAATACTTTTCGATAGAAACTTCTGTTTATGCTTTTCTTTTGCCGGTTAAATTGCTTGCGAAGCACTCTTAGCTCCTTTTTCCCTATGTTATCTGAGAACTCCGGGAGCAGTCCCCTGTAGCTTTGCAGCAGTTCCATCACTTCCTTGTCATCGAGTAGATATCCATATTCGTACCCGTCCATTATACTGTCCGCTACGGAGGCCTTTATATAGTAGGTGTCATTCACGCTGTTTCTATCTATATCGTCAAGGCTCATACTGTCAGGATTTTCCGTATGATGGAATATATGCGTCAGTTCGGATGTGGGACGGCTTCTTAGGACACCTATATTTCGCTCATAATCTTTAAGTGAGTGCAACAGTAGGCTGTCCGTCTCGAAAGATTGCCATAATACGGAATCCAAGGCTGTTTCCAAAGCGTTGCTTTCCAGTCTGTTTCTACCTTTAGGGAATAAGATTCCTCCTACCGTAAGGCTGTTGTATGGAGCATCATACAGGTATAAGTTGGCATCCGTAGCTTCTATGTTCTTGAACAGCTCCGTCTTTACCAGTCTGCTGTCTGCGATATAATTGGATATATGGTCTATGTATTTCGTAGAATGGCTGTCCAGAATAGATTTGGCCTGCAATAGGAAGTCCTGATAAGAAGTGCCTGATGCTCTGTCTATCTGGGCAAACAGAAGCCTTGCCGGTTGGGTTGCCAGCCACGAGAGTTGTTGCTCGTGCAAGGATAAAGTTTGCTTTGACCCTAAAATGACAAATACATTGTTGCTGAAACGGCTTTCGTTATCATAACGGGAGATTTGTTTGATAGCCCCGCCAAAACCGTAAAACGATGATTGTTCCTCTTGTTCGTTTTTCCGCTTGGAAGAAATGGATTGTTTGATATAGTCGAGCCAGGCTGAAAAGTCCTTGGTTGGAGCCAAATGTCTGTTTTCTCCGTTGGAGGATATGCAAGTTGCTGAGAAAGTGTAGTCATATTCGGGCTTCATTTTCAGCTTTAGGTTCTGTAGCACATTGATATATGGGGATAGATAAGGTAGGTCGGCATCATTGAACAGTACATGTATGTTCACGTTTTTGGTTTCCGCTTCCATCTTTCGGACATCGGAAACCATGATGTCTCCGCCTTTGATATTGATAATCTTATTCCAGTTCTTGTCCCAGACGGACAGAGGATAGTTCAGCCGGATATTCCCATTCGTCATAGGCCCTGCCGGGTTTCCATCCAGGTTGAACAACATCGTACCCTGAATATTCGCATTATGTAATGCCAACGTATCGGGATACATTAGGTTGACAGCACACAACAAAGAATCACGGTATCGTGAATAATCAATATGATACACCTCATTTTGGCCGACTTCTGCAAGAAGGTCAGCGGGAACCCACCCTAAAAAGCGTTTGGTACTGTCTGATAATGCGGGAACATTGGAAATCAATGCGGATTTGCCGCTCTTGTCTAACTTGTATAGGTAAACAACCTCTCCGCTGACAACTACCGCATCCGTTGTTGTTTTCAAAAACGGCTCTCCGTATATTTTCAGGGTATCTCCATTGAAGAATTGATGGATATCGAACAGCTTGTTAATGCTGTTTATGCCTATACGGTACCTTATCGGCTGGTTGTTGCGGGGATTGATACGGGCATGGTCGTACATCAGTACATTTTCCGATGGTATCCATCCGGCATAATTGACTTTACGGGGTTCCTTAAAGTGTCTCTTGCTGTTATACAGGAAACCTATTATCGACTTGGGCTTGCCTGTAATGTCTGGGTCAGCCTGAACGAGCTTGTAGGTTCCGTTCTTTTCACCTACTATGTAATAGGGTGTGCCAATCCCGTGTGAAGACCGCTTACGCTGGAAATACGGGTCTTCATAACTTTGATTTCCAGTCCTGTCCGAATAGACAATTCTGTTTGTCTTGCTTTTCTTTGTTTTGACAGGAGCTTCTGTTAATTCCGGATAATTGAATATATCCCTATCCATTATTTGTATTCTGTCGCGGATGGACACTTGGGCAGATACGTTGCACGCAAGAGTAATCATCACGGCCACAGAAAACAGATTTCGTATGAGATTCAGTTGTTTCATTTTTCAATATAACTTTGTGTCACATGGATGGACTTGACGCAATTCAAATCGTCAATTTTTACATCATCAATACTCACACGCTTTTTCCTGTTGCTTTCAAGAAAATGCAGTCCTTGACAATAGCCGTTGAAGTCATTGTATTTTTCATCATTGATGACGACCACTACCTGGTCTGCATCAATGCAAAAATATTTGTTACGGATATAATTCGTATGTTCGTAATAGACCGACTTTTGTGAGACTTTGGCGTCAGCTATGGCTTGCAAGTGTTTTTTTATATCATTCTGTACCAGTACCAACGAATCCACCGTGACCAGTTCCTCTGCTTTTTCAAAGCGTGGGAGAATGGTTATACGGTGCTTCACCGGATATTTCGTCGTATTGGTTTGTAATGAGATGGTGTATTCTCCCGGAATATCATACGAATACACGACTTGCTGCTCGTATGCGTCCACAGTACCGCTTTCTCCAAATTCCCATAGCCATGTGTCCATACCATAGCCTTCTGCCGAAAAGACCAGCTCTTCACCTTGATAACCCTCTGACACTCCATTTATACGGGGTATGGAATCAATGGCCTCATGCTCCAGCCCTGAGATAACTTTGATATACTTGTTTACGGAGTGTTTTCCGTCTATTTTCAAAGTAATAAGATATTTGCCGGCCTTACGGTAAGTGTATGACACATCCGTATTTCTCATCAGTGTATCACCGTTTCCCATTTCCCAAATGAGCCGCTTGCCTTTAATCGCTGCCGTATCGTTGACTAATAGCTCCAACCGCTCATTGACCTCATAATGAAAATTATCATTGGTGTCATACACATAAAAGTCAATATTGGCAAGGTGCGACTTCGAAGGCAGGAACAAAAACAAAAGGATACCTGCCATGGCAACCAGTCCCAATATGATGATTGTTATAGTTTTCTTATTATCCATTGCGAATGTTTTATAAATTGGCTTTACATTCTTCCAAATCCCGTTCAATCAGTGCATTGTTATGTACCAGACTGTTCAATTCCTCTTTTATGTCGAATTGGCATTTAAGCATTCTGGAGGACAACACGCCGAAAAGGAATTTCGTATTCATATTGTTTTCCTTGTATATATGCTGCAATTGGTAAATCCCATCCTTCACCTCGTCCATCTTTTGTACTTGATGAATGTTGAAGTCCAGAGAGTCAATCTCATTCCAGATGTTCTGCGCTTGCTGCATATGTGTATGCTGGATTTCAAAAATGCGTTCGGAATGGTTGATTTCGTTTATCAACTCCGAACTGTCCTCTGTCGGTACGTTGAGTATATACCGGCAAAGTATGATATAAATTGCGGCTACTGAGAAAATCAGCAGCAGGAGGAAACGGATGTTTCCCCATAGCATTTCGTCTTTTGTCATGGCTTCGTCAGTTTATTCTTGGTTAATTCCTGATATTTGATTCTACACTTTTCAAGTTGCTCCATGTTGCTTTCACGCTTTTTGCTTTCGCGGTCAAGGTCATCCATTGATGATTGGATGACACGGATCTGTTCAAGCATAGCTTTATACACTTCGTACTTGCTTTTATCGGCCTGCATTGCAATGTCATTTTCCATTAATAACCGTTTTTTGGTTATCAATTTTTGCATGTGCTTGTGTTCACTCGAATTTCGCCGCTTGGTCTTCAGATTGTTCAAGTCCCGGAACAATTCTTCTATCTGGAAGTTAAGTTCTGCCTGTTTCTTGAACACATTGTCATATTCGGCCTTCTTGCTTTCAAGAAGGGATATTCCTTTTTGTGCAGTCACAATCGTTACGATACCTCCGGTTGTGGTCACAATCAGTGCGATAGCGAATACCAAAGTAAATCGGAGCTTCGCTTTCAAACGAGCTTTTTTGTTTTCTGCTTCCATACTTGCTATGATTTAATCGCTCAACCTATAAACGACCATGATCGTTTCTTTTGAGCCTCTATTGTTTCGTGACTTTCGTCTCCTACTATAATATTCTCACGAACCATTCCGATGTATTCCAGTTCACTCATTTTGTGGAACATATTGCTGAGCAGTGTCACAAATGCCCCTGCCGTCTGCAATGATTGGTTTATATTGGTATGGTCATACATAAGCTTGGTTAGGCTCTCTATCTTCGTGATAAATTCAGAGGGTGTGACATTGGTCCACTCATAGAAGTATTGGAGCAATTGTTCTCTTTCCGTTTCGGAAAGACTTTGAAGAGCGGAGTTCAGA
>ENA-OPCV01002404-OPCV01002404.1-human-gut-metagenome-genome-assembly--contig:-NODE-2404-length-11819-cov-2.564434_pt1 | contig 11819 bp, 10 predicted proteins | sample MGYA00241257_ERZ501494 | MGnify/ENA primary metagenome ERZ501494 (study PRJEB25962, sample SAMEA2042618) | human gut metagenome | biome: human gut; feature: human-associated habitat; material: faeces...
TTATTCCGATATGAACTCATCTTCTCCACAGTGACCTCCGGATAAAAGTAAGTAAGAATCGTTGCTTTCGGAACTCCTGCGGCAAGTGCTTTTTTCACCTCTTCCTTCTGCTCCAGTGTATACGACCAGTGCAGCATTCTGTTTGTGATTGAAATGTAAAGGAGATTTGCCTATGGATTATGGTAATTTACACCTTCGAATAAATGAGATTTTACAAGAAAAAGGTATCAGCAAAAACCAAATATGCAAAGACCTTGATATTCCACGAACCAATTTTAATAAATACTGTCGTGATGGTGTATGCCGATTTTTGGATTTCAATGTGTCAAACTCCCGTGTTGGTTTACCCTTTCTGCCATCTATATTCCTCCATTCCAAACAAAATTTTCAAAATGACATATAATGTGATATAATTATCTTGTTTTTGTAATATCAACTAATTTTTAAGGAGGAACGAAAATAATGAGAAGAAAAAAACAAATGACTGCCTGTCTGCTCTCTTTTGCTTTGTTGCTTGGCATGATACCTGCAAACGAGGTATCAGCGGCAAAGAAAGTCAGCCTAAGCACTAAAAAATTGACTGTCACAAAGGGAAAGAGTAAAACGCTCAAGGTCAAGAACACAAAGAAAAAGGTAAAGTGGAAAATCCTGTCTGGGAAGAAGTACATTTCCTTAAAGAAAAAGGGTAAAGTAGCGGTATCTGTTAAAGGCAAGAAAAAGGGAACTGCAAAAATACAGGCAACGGTGGGAAAGAAAAAATTGACATGTAAAGTTACCGTTAAGAATGTGAAAACTTCCAAAATAACACCTGCATCGCCTGTCACAGCAACGCCAACCACGAAGCCAACGGCAACGCCGACCGCAAAGCCAACGGCAACACCCCTTGCAACTTCTACCAATGCACCAGAGAATGATGCAGAAGCATTAAAAAATTTGATTGCTGAACAGAAAAAACAAGGTGCGTCGAGCGAGCTTAGTGAAGATATACAAAATAGCAAGCAATATACTTGGAAAAATGGTAGATTAGTAGGAATAGACTGGAGAAAAGTTGAACTTAAAGGAGAATTAAGTACAGAAAAATTTTCGGCATTACATTACTTATATTGTAACAATAACCAGTTGAGTAGTCTGGATGTGACAAAGAACACAAAATTACTTGATGATGCTATTCGGTGCGATGCAAATGTTGTCATTATCAGAAATAATAATTAACCAACCGAAAAGACCAGCTAGTTATAGTCAATACCTAAAATCGAAAAAGTATAATAATATAAAAAAAGCAGCTAAATACACCTATACATATTAGGAGAAAGAATATCCATGAAAAAAGTTAAAATGATCTCAATGATATTAATTTTCTGTATGTTATGTTCAGCTTGTGGGGGGACTTCGGAAGAAGTTGCCCCCATTCATACCGATAATACAGAAACAAACAAGCTTGCCCCCTATCTGAGTATTACCCGGTCGTTTTATTCAGAGGAATCTGAATCAGGGATGAGCAGCAAATGCTTTATTTATGATATTGAAGAAAAGAAACTGGAACAAAAAGGAACGGTGTCATATACTTCTTCACATCCACTTACTCTGTATTCAACCAGAAATGATAAGATATACTATTCGGCCTTTAGCGGAAAAGGGAAAGGAAACCAAATTTATTTAGATAATAATGGAACCGGAGAAAAAAAGACGAATCAGTTTTGTGATTTTAATTATTTGATCCAGTGCGGGGAACAATATTTTATGGCAGCTGAATTGCTACACCATTACTGTATTGAACCAATTGTTTGTGATGCGGAGTTTCAGAATTGCAGCCGCGTTATGTTCGATAAGAAAGATGACCGTTTCACATGGATGGTAAGTACGGTTCCAAAGGAAAATAAAATAGTTTTCTCTCATTATTCAGACAATGAAATGAGAGAAGCAGATGACGTAGAAGGTGGTAATGCACCTTCTAAAATTGCCATGCTCGATTTGGAGACAAAAAAGACAGAAACTGTTTATGAAACGAAATATTATATAGACGGAATAGCGTGTGAGGGAAAAAAGCTGATATTAAGTTGTGCACCAAATGGAGTTACTACCAGACAGAAACATAAAATCTATGAGGTAAATTTAGATACAAAAAAGAGTGTAAGACTGAAACTGCCTTTTTATATAATGGATCAAATGGCTCTCTATGACAATATTCTGTATTTCTTAGGATGGAAGGGAGATACAAGGGGCATATATGCTTACAATCTTACTACAAAAGAATATGACGTTATTATGGAAGAAGTAGAAGATGAATTTATCAATGGATTTTCATTAAATTATTAATCTGAAAAAATTTATTTTTTATGGATTAGGTTATGCCATTGAGCGTGTCCTTGCCAGAACACACTCAGGCATAAAAGGATTCCTTTTGAAAAAAGAGCAATCACAGCAACTGACACTGGCTGAATGCTTTGCTGAATTGGGTTTCAAGTGATAGCGGTTTGAAAAATGGGGAAACTCAAAAAACAATTTATCAGTTGATTTACTCACCAAAATCCGCTATACTTAAACTTAAATGACATTAGGAAAGAGGTACCGGAATGGATAACGCAACCGAAGAAAGCATTATGGATATCATCGGAAAACTGAAAAACATCGATTACATAAATCCGGAAGACATCCCTAATATTGATTTATACATGGATCAGGTTACGACATTTATGGACGAACATCTTGCTGCATGTAAGCGTCTGGATGACGATAAAATACTTACAAAAACCATGATTAACAACTACACAAAAAACGATTTTCTTCCGCCACCGGTCAAGAAAAAATATTCCAAAGAGCATATGTATCTTCTGATTTTTATTTACTATTTTAAAAATGTATTATCAATCAATGATACGCAGAAAATCTTCCGCCCGCTGACGGATATGTTCTATGACAAAAAATCAAGGGATATTTCACTGGAAGAAATCTACCGCGTCATTTTTGAGATGGAACGCATACAGACAGATAATCTTACCAAAGACATTTTGAGACGATTTAAGTATTCACAAAATCTGTTTCCGGATGTTAAGGATGAAGACGAAGCAGACTTTCTCTCCCGTTTCGCTTTTATCTGCCTGCTCAGTTTTGATGCTTACCTCAAAAAACAGTTAGTGGAGCGTTTAATTGACGAAACTCTTTCCGATGAAGCGAAGCAGAAAAAAGACAAATAAATTACGGATAGAATTGAGGTTACTATGAACGAATTACTTGCAGGATTAAATGACAAACAAAAAGAAGCGGTTCTCCACTTTGAGGGACCGCTCCTTATTTTAGCGGGTGCAGGCTCCGGAAAAACCCGTGTTCTCACCCATCGAATTGCATATTTAATTGAGGAACATCAAGTACCGCCCTACCACATTCTTGCCCTTACCTTTACTAATAAAGCGGCAAACGAAATGCGCGAGCGTGTGAATAACATTATTGAATATGGTGCCGGCAGTATCTGGGTAAGCACCTTCCACTCTACCTGTGTTCGTATTTTAAGACGATTTATCGACCATTTGGGTTATGATAACGCCTTTACGATATATGATAGCGATGACCAGAAATCACTGATGAAAGATATTTGCAAACAATTAAATATTGATACAAAAAAATATAAAGAACGCACTTTCTTAAATGCTATTTCCTCGGCAAAGGACGAGTTAAAAACACCGGAGCAGTATGCTGACGAAGTAGCAAAAGAATACAATAAGAAGATTTTCGGACGGGTTTATAAAGAATACCAAAAGCGCTTAAAACAGAACAATGCTTTGGATTTTGACGACTTAATTATGCTTACTGTGCAATTATTCCGGCAAAATGCGGAAATACTAAACCATTATCAGGAGCGTTTTCCATTTATTCTGGTGGATGAGTATCAGGATACAAACACCGCACAGTTTACATTATTAAGTTTGCTGGCATCCCGCTACCAGAACCTTTGCGTGGTTGGTGACGATGACCAGTCGATTTACCGGTTCCGCGGTGCAAATATTCACAATATTTTGAATTTTGAAAAAATCTTTCCGGCAACGAAAGTTATACGATTGGAGCAGAACTACCGCTCCACTAAAAATATTCTTGCGGCTGCTAGCGGAGTAATTAAACATAACTCCATGCGTAAAGAAAAAACGCTTTGGACAACGGCTGAGGCAGGTGCTCCGATTTCCTATGGGCGCTACGATAATGAATATGAAGAGGCTCAGGGCATTGCCGCTGACATTCACCGTCAGGTAAAGGATGGCATGTCCTACAGTGACTTTGCTATTTTATACCGTACCAATGCACAATCCCGTGTATTTGAGGAAAAACTTATTTACGAGGGCATTCCTTACCGGATTATCGGTGCTGTCAACTTTTATGCCAGAAAGGAAATTAAAGATATTCTCTGTTACCTGAAAACAATCAATAACAGTGCGGACGATATCGCGATTAAACGAATCATCAATATTCCAAGACGAGGCATCGGTCAGACAACCATCGGACGTATTTCGGACTATGCTTTTTCGCAGGAAATGCCATTTTATGAGGCACTCCGCCGCGTGGACGAAATTCCGGGATGCACCCGCGCCAGTGCAAAAATTCATTCCTTTGTCAGCCTGATTGAGCATTTTCGCATGAAATTACGCGGCGAAATGTATTCGCTTGAGGATATGACTCAGGAACTTTTGGATGTAACCGGTTATGTCCGTGAATTAGAGGCAGAAAACACCGATGAGGCAAATGGCCGCATCGAAAATATTGAATCTCTGATGAATAAGATTGTTCAATATGAAGAAGATAATAATGGCGGCACGTTAAACGACTTATTGGAAGACATCGCTCTCGTGGCAGACATTGACACGGTATCCGATGACGCTGAGCAGGTGCTTTTGATGACACTCCACAGTGCTAAAGGACTGGAATTTCCAAACGTTTATATTTGCGGTATGGAAGAAACAATCTTCCCGGGGGCTTCCGCCGTATTTGGCGATGACCCATCTGAACTGGAAGAAGAACGCAGACTCTGCTACGTGGGAATTACCCGTGCCATGAAAAAGCTGACGCTTACCAGCGCAAATCAGCGCATGCGTAACGGTGAAATGAATTTCAACCGCCCATCACGCTTTATTAACGAGATTCCACGCCACTTGGTGAAACAGACCTATGGCGCAGTCCTTAAACCGGAGACCGAAAGTAAACCAACTGAATTTTCGAGGACAAAAGCTTCTCTTTATACCAAGAATCGCAAAAATCCTTTTGCCAATAACCCTTACATCCAAAAGGGAATGGGAAGTGCTTCACCTGCCGGTGCTCCGGATTATCAGGTTGGCGACCGGGTGTCACACACGAAATTTGGGCAGGGCATTGTCCGCTCCCTCACAAAACTAACAAACGACTATGAGGTTGTCATTGAATTTGATGGATTTGGACAGAGAAAGCTCCGCTCTTCGTTTGCCAAACTAACAAAATTGTAATTTGATAAAAAAAGTATAGTATTCCATAACTATTCGTGTTACAATATGGTTAAAGAATCTTTTTGAGAAAGGATGGTTTTTATTATGTCAGGAAAATTTGAGGAAATGATAAACAACGCTAAAATTACTGAGTTGTTAAACAAGAAAAAAGCAGAGGAAGAAAATAAAAGTTTTGTTCTTTGGATTTTGGCTATTATCGGTGCAGTTGCTGCTGTAGCTGCTATCGCATTTGCTGTATACCGTTATATGAATCCAAAGTACGCTGATTTTGATGGTGACTTTGATTATGACGAGTTTGAGGATGATTTCGAAGATCTTGATGACTTCAAGGATGACGAGAAGAAGGAAGAAAAAGAAGAGAAAGAAGTCTTCCAGGACTGGGACAAGACTGCATCTGAGACTGTAGAAGTTTCCAAAGAGGCAGAGGATGCTGAAGAGCAGGCGGTTCTAATTATTTCTCTCTATTCTATTATCCTAATTCCGGAACTTTTTTTGAAATTGCAACTGCTAATGCGCCCGGTCCGATATGACACGAAACACTTAAGGAAAGCGGGTCAACAAAATCCACCCGATGTCCCGGGAATTCTGTCTCTAATTCCTTACGAAATGCCTGAGCCTCGGTATCATCTGCCGTATAAGCAACATGCATGTAAAAATTATCCCCATCCGGATCATGGAAACGTTCTTCAAAGTCATGGCGAATTGCCTTAATCATTGTGCTTTTTGCCGCCTTCAAAGTTTTTACTTTTGCATAAGCATCTAACTTTTCTCCCTGAATCTGCAAAACCGGTTTGATTCTTAATACGGTTCCGATAGCTGCAGCCGCCGGTGTAATTCGTCCACCTTTTTTCAGATAAGAAAGTGTGTCCACCATGATATAAATACTGGACTCAAATTTCTCACGAAGCAAAATCTCCTGAATCTGTTTGCCATCATAACCATTCTGTGCCAGTTCAATGGCATCCATTACAGAGCGTCTCTGTGTAACCGAAATTCTCTGGTTATCTACAACAAAAACTTTATTTTCGTACTTTTCTTCATAAGAAAGCATCATGGCAGTTCCGCAAGAGCTGCTCAATCCACTCGACATCGGAATGTAAACGATTTCATCATAACACTCTAACACACTGTCCCACAGTTTCATTAATGTATCCGGTGCCGGCTGTGATGTCATTACATCTGCGCCCTGCGCCAGATATCCATAAAACTCATCCTGACTCATGCTAATATCTTCATAAAATGTATCACCATTTACAAAAAAAGGCATTGGCACAACGTGAATGCCAAGCTTCTTTGCTTCTGACTGAGTAATCCCACTATTACTATCTGTAATTACCGCAACTTTTTTCATCTATGCAATCCCCTTTCAAAAGATACATTACATCATATCATTCTACTATTAAACTTCGTTTTTGTCAAACAACCGGTATTTCTTTACCATTCTTTCAATCCTAAGAAGAACGGGTTTAAACAGACAGAACAAAAATCCGGCAGTTGCTGCTCCAAACAACAGGTTAAAAGGAAGCCCTGACAAATACACAAAGCAAACCACCGATAAGGAAAGCTGCTGTGAAGTAAAAAAGATGGTATTTAAATCAACAATGGCCCCGTAGATGATAACGACAGCAAAAAAGCCATAGAGTGCTACAAGCCACCGCTTACTCTCCCGCCCGTAGAAAAATACGCCGGCAAAAAAACCTACCAGACCAAGTGCCACCATTTGAAACGGAGTCCATGAGCCCTGACCGAAATAAAAATTAGAAACAAAAGCACTTAATGCCCCTGTCACAAAACCTACTTCACCTCCAAAACTCACACCCGCCAAAATTACGACAGCCGCAATTGGTTTTATCTGCGGCAGAAAGAAAAAAGCAATTCTTCCGGCAATCGCAAGCGCGCAAAGCGACGCAATCATCGTAAGCAGCATAACACCCGGCCGTTCTTTTTCAAAGTGAGCAAAAAAGCCAAACAAAGCAATCAGTAAAACCGCCATACTCACAAGATAATAATTTTCTCCCTTTAACACAATGATTTCATAAAAAAGCAATACAAAGGCAAGTATGCCAAGGATACTATTGCGAATTTTTTCTTTTTGCATATTTCTTCACATCCTCAATGGTTATTATGTGTGGATTTACCCGTCTGGTCACCCGGTTCATCCCTGTTGTGTAAAACTGGTTTTCTTCCATAAATTCTCTCACCGGACACTGTACAATGATTTCGCCCTGATACAAAAGTGATATTTCGTCAGCGTACTTCGCTATAAATTCCATATCATGCGACACCATAACAATGGATTTTTCCTTTTTTGTCCACTCCTTTAAAACCTCACCAAATATCTTTTTTGATTTTGCATCCATTCCTTTGGTCGGCTCATCCAAAAAATAATAATCTGCCTCTTTTCCGAGTGCAACACAAAGTGCAAGCCGCTGTTTTTCCCCACCCGACAAGTCCTGTGGATTTCGCTTTTTTAATTCCTCTAAACCAAACCGCAAAAATAATTCTTTCGAACATTGGCTCATTTTATCCCATTCTTTTTGCACTGTTTCTTCTAATAACAAATACATCGGATTTTGCGGCAGATAAGAAAAGTTTACCGAACTCATTTTCCCATGATACGGTCGAAACTGCCCTGCCATCAGCCGCAGTAAAGTCGTCTTTCCACTTCCGTTGCCACCCACAAGACACGAAATGGTATTTGCCGCAAAACGCCCCTTTGTTTCCTTTAACACATCCGGTGATTTCTTCTCATAGCGAAACCATATATTTTTTAGTGAAAAATCCTGTGATGAGGTTTGTTTTCTTTCTATTTTTTCTTCATCTACATCCGGAAGCACTGTACTTTTATAATTTTCTTCAAACCAGATTCTTGCCTCTTTTTTTGTCAAAAGTCCATCTTCCAATTGCAGATATGACGGCAAAAATTCTTCGAAAATCGTGTCCTTCAACCGGGACTGTATCGTCCTTGGCTCCCCTATTTTCTCAATTTTTCCGTCTGCCATACATATCACTTCATCCACAAAAGCAACCAAATCTTCCAGCCGCTGCTCCGCAATTACAATCGTTACCCCAAATTCTTCATTAATCTGCCGAATTAAATCATAGATTCTCCGCGCCGCAACCGGGTCTAACTGGCTGGTCGGTTCATCCAATATCATAAGTTCCGGATTCATGGCAAGACCGGAAGCAATGTTTAAAAGCTGCTTCTCTCCACCACTTAATGTCATCGTGTCCCGCGTGACCAGATTTTCAAGCCCAAATGAACTAATCACTTCTGCTAACCGCCGTTTCATCTGCTGCTGTTCCATCCCGATATTTTCAAGTCCAAATACAATCTCATAAGAAACCCGGTCTGTCACAATCTGATTATCCGGGTTCTGCCACACATATGCACAGCCCTTCGCCTGATTGGTAAGGCTTCCTTCTTCTCTTCCGCGGATTCCCGTTTCACCGGCAAGTTTGCGTAATAAAGTTGTTTTTCCGCAGCCAGACGGACCGACAAGCAAGGTAATCGTTCCCTGTTTTATTTCCATCTGTTCCACCGAAACCGCTGGTGTTACTTCATCCGGGTAGAAAAACCGGTAATCTTTCGCCTCGATAAAAGCCATGCTGCTTCCTCCTTTCCGTTCATCCAAATCGGGATGCCAAGATATAAAATCCAAATCAAAATCTCCCACGCCGGCAAAAATTCCATGTGTATACTTGGGAAAAACCAAACCGGCGCAGGTGCCATTATTTGTTTTCCAATCACAAAAACACTCATCATACATACAATCGCAAAAAATACATAATCTCCCATATTCCATTTACGTGCATAAAACGATGTGCGCCCCTTTTTTCCATACGACTTCGCTTTCATTGCCATACTTCGTTCTACCGAATCTTCCATCGTTTTACCAAGCAGTGCAGACCACACATGCGGACGATTTCCATGCAGTGAAATCATCTGTGAAAAATCTTTTTTTGCCTTAGGCACCATACGAAGAATCATGGAAAAAAGCAACGAAAAAGATGGAAATCTTTTTCCTGACATCGTCATAATCTTTTCTGAAGTCATCACATATGAAAAATCAGAGAACAAAAAAATAGTTCCTAACAAAACAACTGCCATATAACAGCCATACAGCACCGCTTCCTTTGTCACGGCATTCTCATTCAAATAGAAAAGTACCGTCATACCACGGTGATTGAGCAGTGGATTCACAACCACACAAAGTGCCACCACAGTAAGACTTCCCACAAAGGATTTAAGCATTTTCATAAATCCTCTATTCAGTGAAACATCAATTCCCATCAGTAATAACAGCAGTCCATATAAAAGTGGCTGTCCTGCCACAATCAAAAGAACCAGTGTCATGATATAATATGCAAACAAAACGGCCGGATGCCTTCGTGCCATCGCATTCATGGTTTCCTCCTCTAGTATTCATACTCGCAAACATAATAAAATACAATTACATCGCCATTTGATACCTGATAGTTACTCGCTCCCACATTCGGCGTCCTGCCATTGACCGAATACATCCAACCGCTCTCGCTGCCACAGTCAAACTGATACAGACCGCCAATTCCCTTCACATAATACGTGCCATACATCGGCGTATACTCACTATCTAAAGCAATGTTGTTCTCTTTTGTAATTCGCTTCAATATATCATACACGGACTCTTTTTCCGTGAAGGAACATTTACCGGAATAATAAATTCCGGATGCAGGAATCACCTCTTCTAACCCATTTTTCCACAACTCTTTTTTCTTTAAAATCTTCTTACACTCAATTTCAAAAGAAACTTCATTCTTCGGTTTTTCCGTTGGCTTTACGGTCGGTTTTACAGTGACTGGTTTTTCGGTCGAAACCGGTTTTTTTGTAACATTTTTCCCGGATTTTTTTTCTGTTTTATTTCCTTTATCCTTTTTCGGCGCAGTCACAGCCGCCGGCTTAGCAGTTGGTTTGTCTGTGTTTTTCCCTTTGATTTTCTCTTTTGGCGTACTTGTACTTACTGCCGCTTTCTGCTTGGGAGTCTTTGTTGGCTCTACCGTTTTTGTTGATTCCGGTTTCGCCGTCTCCTTTTTTTCCACAGAAACTACATCTTCTTCGGAAGCATAGTGTGGGTTTACTTCTTTATTCGGTTTTTGTATGCCCTGTATCACTAACGCCCCGATGATAACGAAAAACAGTACCACGCAGGCGATAATTCCTTTTTGATTCCACTTCATCTGAAAGCCTCCCAAAAAACTTCTTATATGACAGAGTAACAAACAATGGACAAATCTGTCAAGCGTTGGTATAATATCTTGCGATGGTATAAATAATATTAGTAACCATGAGGTTCTTTCAAGATTAATAGGGAAGACGGTGTGAATCCGCCGCAGCCCCCGCTGCCGTATTAGGGGATGGCTTGTACATAAATGTCACTGGCATATGCCGGGAAGGCGTACAAGATTGGTTAAACCTTCCAGATGAACCTTAAGTCGGAAGACCTGCCTTATGGTGTGAAATGTGACCTTTCGGAGGGAGAGGAAATGTTTTGACTATTCATTCTAGTCATCACAGGTCCTTGTATGCCCTTTTTTCGGGAATACAGGACTTTTCTTATGTTATCGCAATACCAGAACAAAAATACGCGATACGCGAGAAAGAAGGTTTTTCTATGAAAAACAAAAAGAAACTTTTATCCGTTCTTTTAATCTTTGTTATGACGGTAAGCGTCTTTCATGGCTATGCAGCAAAAGCAGCGGATACAGTCAAAGTAACACTTCGCCTTGAGCAGGATAATAAAACACTTGTTACACCGGTTGAAGTTACTCTGACTGATGAAGACAAAAAAGATTACGGCATCGGCCTCAGTACCGAAACACTTACCCCGCTTCATGCACTGGCTAAGTATCTTACTGAGAAAAAAGGTGCCACAACAGAAACAATGAAAAATTATATTACGGCAAGTGAAAGCCAGTACGGTTTGTACGTTACCGGTATTAATATCGATGGCAAATCCGACGGCAGTGCTTCTTCTGACGGTTTGGACGGCGTAAACTGGGGATATGCTGTAAATAATACAGACCCGGGTGTCGGTATGGGATCCTATTCACTAAAGAATAATGATGCAGTCACCATCTATGGACTTTGGGGCGGCGGCACATGGCCAAATAACGTAGAAACAAATTACAGTTATTTTGAAAACAGCACCTTGAACACAACAGTTTCCAAGAAAACTACTGTATCACTGAAAGGTGTAGGCTACGACGAGAATTACAATCCGATTGTTAAATCAATTAGTAACGCAACTGTTGTAGCAGCAAAATATGAAAACGAAGCCAGCACAGCAACCACCGGAAATGCTGTTTCTTTAGTTCAGA
>ENA-OPCV01002407-OPCV01002407.1-human-gut-metagenome-genome-assembly--contig:-NODE-2407-length-11808-cov-4.414022_pt1 | contig 11808 bp, 9 predicted proteins | sample MGYA00241257_ERZ501494 | MGnify/ENA primary metagenome ERZ501494 (study PRJEB25962, sample SAMEA2042618) | human gut metagenome | biome: human gut; feature: human-associated habitat; material: faeces...
TTTCACCCCTTGACCCTGACCAGGGACGTGTCCCTGGACCTTTTGCTCGCTTCGCCCGGTGCTTGGGGGCAGCTTTGCTCATTCCTCATTCCTAATTCCTCATTCCTCACTTAATCCACTCCTCACTTAGCTCCTACTGTATCCTAATATTATTCAAACAATCCACCTTACTAGGCGTTGAACAGCTCGTCAACGATATTGCAAACAGCAGGTCTGTGCAACCCACTTCTTTACAAAAATCAATAGCGTTTATATCAAAATATCTGAAATCACAAACATAGATTTTTGAGAAGCCATGGGTGAAAAATGGTATCAGAGCATTTCCAAAGCTGTCTTTGAACACCACAAGCACTCTGCCATTGTCCACGCCCGTGTCTATCTCAGCTATCTCCTGATCCACGTTGAGTATCGCAGAATAGCAGTTCACGCCCTCTGCATAGTCAAAAAACAGCGTAGACTCCACAGGGTTTTTAAACTCCGTATCATAATACTTTACCGTCAGATCATCATTATTGTCAGGCTTATAGTAAATGAACTTGTCAGGATATTTTTTCAACTCGCTGTTGTAATTGCTGTAAGCATACATCGTTCCCACAAAGCCGTCTATCTCCCATTTATCGTAGGTATCAAGGTCCGGAAAATCTATTCCCGACTGATCGGCAAAAACCTGCGCCGCATAATATGCTCCCAAAGGCTGCCAGTGATGATCCGTTCTTGAGTAGATATATTCCTTTGTATGCTCAGCCAGAGCGTCATAAACATCAGTGTTGATTATTCCGTTAAGACCTGCGGCAATGTTGTCGATATTGTCTTTCTGATCTGAAACAGCGTCCTTGAGATTGTTCGGCATATAATAAGCCGCCGAAGTCGGGATAGACATATTGTATACGTTCACGCTGTCCCCAAGGTCAGCCTTCCATTTGTTTATGGTGTTCGCATACTTGTCGCCGTTCTCGAACGTGCCATAGTATGCACCCATTGCACGGACGTTTTCGCCCTTGCCGGATACTATAACGTCACCCTCCCACTGACCGTCGTCAAGATTGTCAGGCACGTCAACTACCTTTTCGCTTTCCGTTGATTTTTTCGTAGTTGTGCTTGTGTCGGTGGTCTTTGTATCCGCAGTGGTGGTGGTCCTCGAACCTGTAAAAGCCGTCACAGTAGTTGTTTTTGCGATCTTATCCTGATCCAACTCTTCTTTTTCCACCGTTTTGAAATCGCCCGTTATAACAGTATCGTTGAGCTTTATTCCAAGCATATTCGTGAAATCAGAGCAGAAAGATTTAAGCTTTTCTCTGTTTGGAACAGTGTCGGTAAAATATTCGGTTATCCCGCTTGTGAAGTCACCGTCAAAATATGATGACAGCGAAAATTTCGGAAAAGTCGCAAGGTTTCTGTTTTCTGACTGTATAAAACCGCTTTCACGCTTCATCACAAGCAGTGCCGCAAATACGCCGAAAACAATAAGCAGGCAAACAACAGAATTTATAACATTAAACTCTAGCTCGTGAATATTGTTTTTCTTAGCCTTTTCACGTTCCTCACGACGTTTTTTTGCCTTTTCGATGCCTTTTCTGTAAGCTTCCTCTGCCTTAGCGTCGCTTTCTTCTTTTTCCACAGGATCAGGTTTCGGCTCAGCCTTTTTTTCAGCTTCCCTGACAGGCTTCTCCTCTTTCTGAACAGGCACTCTGACATTTATTGTCGCCTCTACCCTGCTGGGCTTCTGAGCATTCTCAGGCTTTTTCTCAGGGCTTCTCTTGTCGATTATCTCGACCCTTTTTCCTGCGATAACAGGGCCTTTATCCTGTGCCGCTGCGTCATATTCCCTATAATAGCTGTCAGGGATCTTCAGCACGAAATTCTTCTTATTCGGCAGCTTTTTCACAGTTCCGTCTGCTGAAACTGCCACAGATATCTCTTTTTTAGTGCCGTTTATGTGATTTTTCTCTTTGGAAAATGGAATAATGACCTCATTATCAGAAGCCTTTTCCTCAGCATTTTTCTCCTGAGCTTTTTGTACAGACTGAGAATTTTCAACTTTTTCAGCTTTTTTCTCAACTTTTTTCAATGCTTCTTCATTGTCATCATCAGTATTTAGCCATACGCTTTTCTTTGGCTTCAAAACAGGCTCGTCCGTCCAAATGCTGTGGCTGAGAGCCTTGTTTTTTCTGACTATCTTTTCTACTATCTCGTCATGGACAGTGGAGCTTTTCTCCGTTTCGTCAACTTTTGCCATGCTGACAGCTTCAGGCTTTTTCTTTTCCTCGCCTATGGGCTTTCCACCGAAAGTAACGCTGTCAAGATACTCTGTATAGGCTTCTGAAAGAGCCTTTGTATCAGGCAGTTTGAAGTCCTTTTCAAAATCTTTATTATTTGCCATACTCTTTCACCTGCCTAAAATCTGAAATACAAGAACGGATTGTTTGTTGTGTTCACAAGCAGAACGCTTGAGAGAACAAGTATCGCCGCATTGCATATGATACCTGCTGACTGCATAAAATAGGCTGTACCCTTTGCAGAGAGCGCCTTTTCTTTGATCTTTGGTATAACAGGCATTGTGAAAAGCACTGCCGCTGCAAAAAGCCAGATATTGTTCATGAAAAGGTGCTGTGTAACTGTGTCGGTCAGCTTGTTTCCATTTGCGCCAACAAGTGCCTTGAAGAACGTACCCAGCGAGCCGAGGTTCTCAAAATAGAATATTCCGAAGCCTATGAAAATAACAAGCTTTGTATAGATATGTGCAAGGGGTACGGGCATTTTCTTCATGCGCTTTTTGCCTATGAGCATTTCAAAGAATATGAACATTCCATAGTAAAGTCCCCAGAAAACAAAGTTCCAGCTTGCGCCGTGCCAAAGTCCTGTGCAAAACCATACAAGGAAAAGTCCTCCGTATTTTCTTCTTTTGCCGAAGATAGGGAGATAAAGCACATAATCTCTGAAAAATGAGCTAAGGGAGATATGCCACCTCTGCCAGAACTCCGAGATAGTTTTGCAGATAAAAGGATATTTAAAGTTCTCATCAAAGTGGAAGCCGAATATCCTGCCAAGACCGATAGCGATATCTGAATAGCCTGAGAAGTCAAAATAATACCACAGACCCACAAGAATTGCGCCAAGCCATGTGCCTGCCACAGAGAGGGTCTTTATATTTTCATAGCCGTTTGAAGCAGAGCCGAAAAGGGCTGTTACAATGGTGCTGAGATTATTTGCGATAATGACCTTTTTGCCAAGTCCGAGGATTATTCTTGAAAAGCCGTCGGAGATATCCTTGGCGGTGGTCTTTCTTTCGTTTATCTCCTCGCCGATAACGGAGTATCTTACGATAGGTCCTGCAACGAGCTGTGGGAACATGGATACATACAAAAGAAATCTGCCGAAGTTTTTCTGCGGCTTGACCTTGCCCCAATAGCAATCGACGGTATAGGAAATAGTCTGGAACGTATAGAAAGAGATACCGATAGGCAAAACGATATTAGGCACCGGTATGCCTAGACCGAACCAATTGTTGAGATTTTCCACAAAGAACGCCGTATACTTGAAACCGAACAGCACCCCAAGGTTAAAGACAAGCGACCATGCAAGCGCCGCTTTTGCCTGCCAGCCTTCGGGGTGTTTTTCTATCACCCGACCATTTATGTAGTCCACAAGGGAGGAAACTATGAGGATACTAACCCAGACAGGCTCGCCCCATGCGTAAAAGATAAGTGAAAACACCACCAGCACTGCATTTCTTATGGCTGTACTGCGTGTGATAAAATAACATATCAGGCACACAGGCAGGAAAAAATACAAGAAAAATAGATCTGCAAATACCACAACAAAACTCCTAACAAAAATTGATAAAACAGCCATTGTCGGCTTATTCCGACAAAAGGCGATACACATTTAAGTATATCACTGAACACACTAAAAGTCAATTAAAACAGCGGTCTGCGGAAAGTTTTTCGGTTATGCACAAAAAAAGCCGCACAAATTGTACGGCTTAGAATAATATGAAAATTTATTCTTTACAAATTGAAAGGGCAAGCACAAACGGGACGTCGGATTTCTGCAAAGCAGAAATTGCACCGCTCCCCTACAATAACATTGATAGTATTTATCAATACTTTATTTTCAGGGTCTTGCCAGGAACGCTCACGCCGTCTGACAGAGTGATAGGGAGCTTTTGCTCCTCAGAGAAGCCGATAGTTTCGCCGTCTTTAAGCTCAACGCCCTCTGAAAGCACATACTCGGAGATAGAAAGCAAAAATCCAAGCAGGTCGTTAGGCTGTTTTGGAGAGTCAACTATCTCCATTTCCTCATATCCGAAAAATCTCATGCCTGATGTGAAAGCGCAAAGACCAGTTTTAGCAAGATACATACCGGTATAAATAAGTATAGGCATTGGATATTCGCCGTCTTTGATAGTTTCGGCGAAATTCACATAGAAATTCTTCTCATAAACTGTCGGGTCTTTATAGATACCGATAGCGTTATCGAGCTTGAGCAGAGAGCTTGCCACCTTTGCAAAGAGGATAGCCTGCTCAACAGCGCTTGTTTTATTCATTACAGCGAGCATAACATGAGCCTGATGCTTAGCGACCTCGTTTGCGCCCTCTTTCCAGAGAATATTATACTTTGCCGCATTTTCAGCTTCCTTGTTAGGAACTGGGTTAGGCATAAGTGAGCAAGCGACCACCATATCGCCAACCTTGAATACCATAGCGTTGTCTTTTACATCGTCCTGCGGAACGATGTTCCAATCGTCTTTCAGAAACTTTTTAAATCTGAGCCAATCCATGTTAGCGTCTGTGTAGAGAACGAAGCCTGCAAGGACGTTGCCTTCCTTTTTATCGTCCTTGGTTTCCTGAACGTTTTTGTTTTCTTCTGACATTTTGTTACCTCCATAAGATAAAGTCTGTTGAGGTCATTATAGCACACTTGGGGAGAAAATGCAACAGGGGGAGGTAAATGAGGAATGAGGAATTATGGTATCGCCTGCGGCGATGATTTTTTTGTCCTTTCTTTATCACCCTTCCCCTAAATAATTTGTATACCATGTACCTGCACAAAAACGCCGTTCCGACTTCTCGTCAGAACGGCGTGGTTATTATTCTGTTACCGCTGTTTCCTCAGCCTGCTGTGTTTCAGGCTCGTTGAAAGGCAGTTTCACTGTTATGGTAGTTCCCTTTTCAAGCTCGCTTTCAAGGGATATCTCACCGCTGTGATATGCGACTATATGCTTTACTATAGAAAGCCCTAAGCCTGTGCCGCCTATCTTCTTGGAACGGCTTTTATCAACTCGGTAAAAACGTTCAAAGATTCGGCTTTGATGTTCGTCGGAAATTCCAATGCCTGTGTCGCTGAACACTGCAAAAGCTTTGCCGTCCTCTATGCCGACCGTTACTTTCAGGCTTCCGCCCTCATGATTGTACTTTATGGCGTTGTCCATGAGATTCAAAAACAGTTCTGTGATATAGCTCTGATTGCCGTATATCTGAACAGGTTCGCCCTCAATGGTCATTGTGACCTCTCTATTATCTGCCTTGTGACGGAGTATCCCCTCTACGTCATGGGCGGTTTTCAGCAGGTCTATCTTATCGTTTAAAACGTGTTCCTGCTCCTCTATCTGGGAAAGCCTGATAATATCGTTTATAAGATACAAAAGTCTTTCGCTTTCACGATATATCATACCGCCGTATTTCTTCACGTCCTCTTCCTTGGTGAAAATGCCGTTTTCAAGAAGCTCGCCAAAGCCTTTTATGGTGGTAAGCGGAGTTTTAAGCTCGTGAGATACGTTGGCTGAGAAGTCACGGCGTATCTGCTCGCTTTGTATCTCCTCTGTTACGTCAACAAAGAAGATTATGATACCAAAATCAAGGGTATTTTCGCTGTAGACCTTATTTGCAAAGGTACGGTAAAAACGGCTTTTTTCTGTGATGATACCTTTTGCTGCACCGCTTTCCTTGGCTTCTTCAAGCAGACCTATGATCTGCTGATCGTTTGTCATATGGTCTATCTTGGTATGCTCCGTAGGATCAAAGCTGTTGCCGAGAATTTTCAAGGCACTCTTATTTACCGAAAGCACTGTCATGTCCTCGTCAAGAAGTATCATGCCCTCAACCATATTTTCAGTGATAAGTGATATTTTTTCTCTCTCTGCCTTTATTTTATTCATGTTCTTATGTATTCGTCCCATAAGAACGTCTGCATTTTTTATGATAGGTTCAAGCTCTTCATAAGGCGTTTCAAACTGACCGATATTCTCGTTCCTCAGATCAAGCTGTTTCACAAGAGAGTTTATCGGCTTTATCATGCTTTCTGAAAGCTTTATGGAGATTATGGTGGTGATAAAGATTATTCCTCCTGCGAACACCACCAGCATTGGTATCACTGCAAGGAACACCCCTGCAAGGTTTTCCTTATCTGTAGAAAATCTCAGCACGCCGCCGTTATACTTTATGGCATAATAATATGTAGTATATCCAAGGGTTTTGGAAAATCTTGTGGATTCGCCCTCGTCATTTGCCATAGCCTCTTTGAACTCTTCACGGTCGGAGTGGTTTTCCATTTTGGCGGGATCTGCTTCAGAGTCATATTTTACATTGCCCTGTGCGTCGATGAAGGTGACACGGACATCATATTCTACTGATCTTTCCAAAATATCAGCCATTTCTGAGGGTTTATTGTTTCCTGCGGCAACGAGCTTTGCAGCGGATTTAAGCTCATTTTTAGTGAAACGCTGATAGGTAGAATATCCAAGAGAGCCTGCTACTAAAAGGAAAAACAGCACTGTACATGAAACAAGTATCGTCATGACTTTATAGAGTTTTTTCTGCATATGCCGTTCCTCCTTATCTGAAAATTTTTATATTTTGTAGCCTATGCCACGGACTGTTTTGATAAGATCCGTACAGCCTGCGGATTCAAGCTTTTGTCTGAGGGTCTTTATGTGCATATCAACAGTCCTTGTTTCCCCTGCAAACTCATAGCCCCAGACCATTTCCATAAGCTTATCACGGCTCACGGCTATGGACTTATGGCGCATAAGATACATCAAAAGCTCAAATTCCTTATAGGTCAAAACTACTTCCTGACCATTATAAGAGCATATACGTCTTGAAGCGTCAAGAGATACGCCCTGTTCTTCTATGACATCGGCTTCGGCATTCTGCTTGCCTGCACGTCTTAAAACGGCTTTTATTCTTGAAAGCAGTTCCATTACGCCGAACGGCTTTGTTATATAGTCGTCTGCGCCCATTTCAAGACCTGACACCTTATCAAGCTCGCTTGATTTTGCGGTGAGCATTATAACAGGGACGTCCTGAGTGTGGCTGTCTTTTTTGAGCTTTGAAAGTATGGAATATCCGTCCTCGTCAGGAAGCATTATGTCAAGAAGCACCAGCGAAGGCTCTTTGTTTCTTATCTCTTCATAAAACGGTTTTGCTTTTGGAAATGCTTTCACCTCATATCCGCCTGATTTAAGCGCGCAGGATATAAGCTCTCTTATTCCGTCATCGTCTTCTACACAATATATAAGTGCCATAGATCTTACCCCTTTTCGTTAAAACTCTTTAGCAGGCAGAGCGTATTTCTCGCTGTAGCGTTTGACCTGTCCGTCAAAGCCCTCGCCTGAATTTTTAAGCATCTGAACATACTCGTGAACGTCAAAGCTTTCGTCGTTTTCCTGTATAAGGCAGACCGCTATATTTGAGCAATGGTCTGAAACTCTTTCCAAATTTGTGAGCAGATCGGAGAACACAAAGCCCATTTCTATGGTACACTCGCCTGTCTGAAGCCTTTTTACATGGCGGTTTTTAAGCTTTGTTCTTATCTTATCCACCACTTCCTCAAGCGGTTCAACTCTTGTGGCAAGCTCCAGATCGTGCTTTTCAAAAGCTTCCATGGCAATATCCAAAACATCTCTTACAGCACTGCACATGACTTTTACTTCGGCTGTTGCCTGTGATGTGAAATTCAGATCCTTCTGCTGTTTTTCCTCGGCAACGGACACCATATTCATGGCATGGTCGGAGATACGCTCAAAGTCGCCTATAACATGAAGTATAGTTGAAACTGACTGAGAATCCTTGGCAGAAAGATCTCGGCTCGAAAGCTTTACAAGATATGTGCCGAGTCTATCCTCATAAAGGTCGACGGCTGCTTCATTTGCGGCTATCTGCTCTGCCTTTTCCTTATCGTACTTATCGACGCAGATGCTCATTGCCATGTCTATGCTTTCTTTTGCTATCTCGCCCATGCGGTTTGTAAGCTCTCTGCACTTTTCAACTGCAAAAGAAGGTGACTGGAGAAATCTTTCGTCAAGAAGCTTGAACTGCTCTTCGATATTGTCCTTATTTCCCTCACCCTCTTTGTCTTTGACAGTGAGGTAGGCAAGCTTTTCAAGGACTTTGATAAATGGCAGAAGCACGATAGATGTTGACAGGTTGAATATAGTATGCACAATAGCTATCTCCTTTGCGCCCACAACTCCGTCAACGAACGAGAAGCCGATAAAGGCATTGAACAGATAGAAAACTGTAAGGAAAAGCACTGTTCCTATTATATTAAAATAGAGGTGGACAACTGCAACACGCTTTGCGTTCTTGCTTGTGCCTATTGATGAAAGCAGTGCTGTTACGCAAGTACCTATATTCTGTCCTAAAATTATAGGAAGCGCTGAGCCGAAGGTTATTGCACCTGTGGCTGAGAGAGCCTGCAAGATTCCCACTGACGCTGAGGACGACTGAATGATAGCGGTAAGAAGTGCGCCTGCAAGAACGCCCAGAATAGGGTTTTTGAACCAGAGAAGCACTTCTGCGAACTCAGGAACGTCTTTAAGAGGTGCGACTGCACCGCTCATTGAGTCCATTCCGAACATGAGCACTGCAAAGCCTACGAGTATAGATGCGATATCCTTTTTCTTATCGTTTTTTGAGAATGTCAGCATTGCAACGCCTATTATCGCAAGGATAGGCGAGAACGAGGACGGCTTGAGCATTTTTATAAGAAAGCTGTCGCCGTTAAGTCCTGACAAAGACAATATCCACGCTGTTACGGTAGTACCGATATTTGCGCCCATTATAACGCCTATGGCGGAATGGAGCTTCATGATGCCTGCGTTTACAAAGCCCACCAGCATTACTGTGGTGGCTGAGGAGGACTGAATGACCGCTGTTACAGAAAGTCCAAGCAACATTGCCTTGATAGGGTTTGAGGTGAGCCTTTCAAATATTTTTTCAAGCTTTCCTCCTGCGAGTTTTTCCAGCCCGTTACCCATTACATTCATTCCGTAAAGGAACATTGCAAGACCGCCTATAAGGGTCAGAACATTAAAAATCGTCATACTGACACTCCCTGATAATAATTTTACACTATTGTTACAATGTTTACAATGAACATTATACAACATAATTGTAAAATAACAAATCAGGCTGAGTAAAATCTGAGTAAAATCGTACAAGAAGAGCAAAAAGGCGGTATTTCCGCCTTTTATAATGATATTTTACATGATCCTTTCTGTTTTATGGACGCCTGTTACGGAGAATACCACCCATTCTGCGATATTTACCGCATGGTCACCGATACGCTCGAAGTATTTTGCCACCATGAGGGTATCTATAGCTTTTTCACCGTTTGCCTTATCGGCTGCTATCTCGTCGATTATCTTATCCTTGGTCTTTACAAAAAGCTCGTCTATTTTATCGTCAGAGCTTATGACCTTTCGGGCGAGGTTCTCGTCGTCGTTCACATAGGCGTCGATAGCGTCGTTCACCATTTGTGTGGCGGCTCTTGCCATTTCACTGATATCGCTAAGATCCCATTTCTGCTTTTTCTTTATAAGCTGGATATTCAGATCTGCAATATCTGCTGACTGATCGCCAACACGCTCGATATCGGTTATCATTTTAAGTGCGGCTGAAATAAGTCTTAAATCACTTGCAACAGGCTGTTGAGTCAAAAGCAATTTCAAACAAAGACTTTCAATCTCACGTTCTTTATTATCTATCGACTTTTCATAGTCATACGCTTTATTTATCGAATGTTCGTCACCGTCAAGCGCCTTTACCGCATTTGCGATTGCACTTTCAATAAGTCCACCCATTGTAGTAAGTTCTTCATTGAGAAGTGCCAACTGTCTTTCAAATTCATCTCTCATTATCCAAACCTCCCTGTTATGTAATCTTCGGTTCTTTTATCTTTTGGTTTTGAGAAAATCTTTTGTGTATCGTCAAATTCCACTGCCTCACCAAGCAAGAAAAATGCTGTTTTATCCGAAACTCTTGCGGCTTGCTGCATATTGTGCGTAACCATAATTATAGTGTACTTATCCTTAAGCTCCCACACCAAGTCCTCAATTTTAGATGTGGATATAGGGTCAAGTGCCGAAGTCGGTTCATCCATAAGCAATACTTCCGGTTCTACCGCAAGTGCTCTTGCAATACAAAGTCTTTGTTGCTGACCGCCCGACATACCAAGTGCACTTTTTTTTAATCTATCCTTTGTTTCGTCCCATATAGCCGCCTGTTTTAACGAACGCTCAACTATTTCGTCAAGCTTGCTTTTCACCTTAATTCCATGCGTTCTCGGACCGTATGCGATATTATCATATATACTCATAGGAAACGGATTAGGCTTTTGAAACACCATACCTACACGTCTGCGAAGTTCATTCACTTCAATATCACCGTAAACATTTTTACCGTCAAGCAAAACCGTTCCGTCAATCTTACAACCCTCTACAAGGTCATTCATTCTGTTTAGCGTTTTTAAAAACGTAGACTTACCACACCCCGACGGGCCTATAAATGCCGTAACTTTATTTTCAGGAATCTGCATATCTATCCCTTTTAAAGCGTGGAAATCACCGTAATGCAAATGTAAATTCTTTATATCAAATTTCACTTTAAAATTCCATTCCTTTCTATATCATCAATCCTTTGCCGCAAACTTCTTTGCAACAAGTGATGACATAAAGTTAATTATCAACACAAATATCAACAGTACAACCGCCGTTGCATATGCTTGATTTGTGTACAAGCCCTCGCTTGACAGTACATACATATGTATTGCAAGTGTACGTCCCGATGACAGAAGTCCTTTTGAACCCTCCGCAACAGTACCTGCCGTATAAATAAGCGCCGCCGTTTCACCGACAATTCTTCCTATTGCAAGGATAACTCCTGACAATATACCCGGCATTGCCGCCGGAAGAACAATTTTAAACACAGTTCTAAGCTTGCCTGCACCGACTCCGAAGCTTGCCTCGCGATATGAATCGGATACTGCAATAAGTGCCTCTTCTGTTGTTCTCATAATAAGCGGAAGTACCATTATTGCCAACGTTGCCGCACCGGCAAGTATTGAATATCCCCACTTTAAATATGTTACAAAGAACAACATTCCGAACAAACCATATACGATTGACGGTATTCCCGAAAGCGTTTCGGCGGTAAGCCTTATAATACCTACAACCCTGTTGCCCTTTTTCGCATATTCGACAAGGTATATAGCAGTACATATTCCGAGCGGTACTGCAACTATAAGCGAACAGAGCGTCATTTCAATCGTGTTTATTATCGCCGGTAACATTGATACATTTTCGGTTGTGTAATGTAAGCTGAAAAGTTTAGGGCTTAAATTAGGCAAACCCTTTATCAATATGTACGCAATCAAAAACAGCAATACACCGAACGTCAAACAGCTTGCAAGGATTACTGTTCCTTTTAATATTTTTGAGCCTAAATGTTTCATTGTTATACTTCTTAACTCCTCTCCAAATTCAAAGCGTCAGCAAAATTGTTCACAGTGCTGCTTTGCAGTTCGTGG
>ENA-OPCV01002416-OPCV01002416.1-human-gut-metagenome-genome-assembly--contig:-NODE-2416-length-11775-cov-1.543515_pt1 | contig 11775 bp, 8 predicted proteins | sample MGYA00241257_ERZ501494 | MGnify/ENA primary metagenome ERZ501494 (study PRJEB25962, sample SAMEA2042618) | human gut metagenome | biome: human gut; feature: human-associated habitat; material: faeces...
CTGGGATGTGCTGAAGAGCAGTGCGTCGATCCTTGTGATCTCGCTGGCGCTGCAGATCGGCTGTGTGGTGCTGTGTGCCCTGGGCTACAACTGGCTGCCCTTTGCAAAGCGGAGTGTTTACCAGTATGGCACGGTCTGCTCCAACGGTGCGTTTCTGGGCAGCGCACTGGTGGACGGCATCTGGGGCAGCAGCGGCCTGCTGCTCAGCTCCATCTACCTCATCCCCCAGCGTGTGGCAATGTGGTCGGTGGGCGTGAGCTACTTTCTGCAGGACGAAAAGCCCGCTTCCAAAGAGGAGATGCGGGCAGACCGCAGGGCCGTGCTGCGGAAAACATTCACCCACCCCTGCATCCTGGCGGTCGTGGTGGGCATGGTGCTGATGGCCTCTCAGCTGCCGCTGCCCGGCTTTTTGGGCCGCACCGTCAAGAGCCTGAGCAATTGCAACATGGGTGTTTCCATGATCCTGATCGGTGCCATCATCGGCAGCAGCCGGATGGGCAAACTCTGGGATAAGGACTGCTTCCTCTACTGCCTCATCCGGCTGGGGCTCATCCCGGCGGCGGTGCTGCTGGGCTGCAGGCTCTGCGGCGCGGAGAGCCTTGTGACCGGTGTTTCCGTGGTATTGGCCGCCATGCCCATGGGCGGCGTGACCGCCGTTCTGGCGGAAAAGTACGGCGGGGATTCCGCCTTTGCCAGCAAGTGCGTGGCGGTCTCCACGGTGCTCTCCCTCATCACCACACCGCTGTGGTGCATGGTCGTGTAAGGGTGGGGCTGACCGCTGCGCCCGCAGCGGAATGCGAAAAACACCTTGTCAATGGCAATCATGGCCGAAGAATCACGGTTCTTTTTGTCCAATCGGCGAATAGCCTTTGCCGCCGGATGGTGATACAATAGGCAAGGTGTTGCGCGGCGGTGCCGCAGAATGCCGTAACATGACAAAAATAAGGAGAGCGCGTGGAAAATGGAACCATTTTATCTGATGCCCGGGCAGGAACGCTGTGAACAGTTTAAGGATGCGAACGGTGTGCCCAAAGTCCGCTACTCCTATTGTTCGCTGAACGGGGCGCTGTTCCGCTGTGTGAGCCGCAGCGTGGAAGAAGCCGAGCGCCTGTGCGAGGACTGGCTGGTGGGTCAGGACCGCTGCTACATCAACTGAAAAATGCACCCTCTGCTCCTTTGCGGAATAAGCTGTAAGAGAATCAGCTTATCGGCAAAGGAGTTTTTTTATATGATGAATGGCATCCTGCGTATCCAGACCTATCGGCCCCGGCAGTCGGCTCCGGTGGAGGGAGTGACTGTTGTGATCACCGGCAGCGACTTCACGGCTCACCGCATCACCGATGCCGAGGGCAATGCCGAGGATGTGGCCATCTGTGCCCCGGCCTGCGCCCTCTCGCTGGACGAGAACAACACCACGACCCTGCCCTATGCCGTGTGCAGCCTGACGGCCAGAAAGCCGGGCTACCGCACCGTCCGCATCCAGGGCATCCAGATCTTTGCCGGGCAGGTCACGCTGGCCCGGCCTGAGATGATCCCGGACACCGAGGAGGGAAAAGACATTGTCGACCCGCCTGTGATCATCCCCACCCACGCTCTGTTTGCGGGGAACGGCGGCAGCGGCCCGGCTCCCACCAATCCATGCACCGGCAGCCGGGTGCTGGACCGTGTCATCGTGCCCAAAAATATTACGGTCCATCTGGGCAGGCCCGCCGCCTCGGCCCGGAACGTCACCGTCTCGTTCCGCAGCTATATCGCCAACGTGGCGTCCAGTGAAGTGTATCCGACCTGGGCTGACGAAAACAGCCCAGCGGGGCAGTCGAACTGTCTGCCGACTCAGAAATTCCATTCGATCGTTATTTTTTGTTCTCCGCTAAGCGTATCTTTTGGGCTGACGATAATACGATGGACCAACAGTACAGCAAGTTCGCGGGTCAGGTACGAAACCTGTGCCAGTTCACGGACACGCTGCATCTGCGTCTGGACTCCACCGGTTTCTTCCTGCTGTTGTTCCAGTTCCGTTTCCAATGTATCGATCCGGGTCTCTGCCTTTTTCACTTCTTCCAGAAAGGTCTGGTTCATTTCAGAAAACTGAACGGCATCAATTAAACCTGACACCTTATCCAGATACAACTCCTGCATGGCCTTGCGCCGCCGGGCTGCTTCGCTCTTCAACCTTTTCAGCTCGTCACGCCTGGCCTGCTCTCGCTGCCGGATGGGGTCATCCTGTTCTGGAAAGGTAACTTTTTCAGGGTCAAAATAGTCTGCCGCATACGCCCGGATACGTTCCAGTACAGCATTCTCCAACGCGTCCATATCGGTACAGGTCTTGTTGCCGCACACTTCCGGTGCGCGCTGGTGCATCCGGCAGCGAACATAGCGTCTTTGTGTTCCATCCGCTCTCGGCTGACGGCCCGTTTGCTCCATGCAGCTGCCACAGCATCCACAAACCACTTTTTTTGCCAGCGGATGGATCGTTCCCTTCTCGCCGCTCCGGGTGCGCTCCTGCATCATCCTCTGGACCGTTTCAAACATTTCTCGCTCAATAATCGCTTCATGGGTGTTTTCTACAACGATCCACTGCGATTTTGGCATCCAAATCGTCTTTTCAGACTTGTAACTTATCTTTTTATGCTTTCCCTGCACCATATTTCCGATATAAACCTGATCATGCAGTATTTGATATACGGTGGGACTGCTCCAAAGAGCCGCATTTGTATTCTTTAATGCACTGCGGTAATGGATGCCATGCAGCTGCTTATAGGCTGTTGGGCTTGGAATTTTTTCATCATTCAGGATGCGTGCGATCTTGTGTGCGCCGATCCCGTTAAGAGCCATGGAAAAGATCCGCCTTACCACTTCGGCTGCTTCCGGGTCGATGATGAGTTTTCCTTTTGCATTTGGGTCTTTGCAGTATCCATACCGTGCAAAAGAGCCGATGAACAGCCCCTCTTTCCGCTTGTGGTCAAGCACCGAGCGGACATTGGTGGACAGATCTTCCAGATACCACTCGTTGATCAGGCCGTTGATCTGGCGGGATTTTTTGTTCGCGGTATCGTTGGTATCCACATGGTCTACCACCGCAATGAAGCGGATGCCCCACTCCACGAACTTTCCGTGCAGATACTTTTCCACGAGCTCCATATCACGGGTGAAACGGGATTGCGTTTTGGCCAGTACCACATCAAACTGATGTTCGCTTGCGGCTTGCAGCATCGAATTGAATGCCGGACGGTTCCGGTCGATGCCGGAATAGTCCTCATCCGAATAGATCTGGTAAATATCAAGCCCTTTTTCCATGGCGTACTGGAGCAGCATCGACTTTTGATTCTGAATGCTCTCCGATTCGCCAATTTTATCTTCATCTTCTTTGCTCAGGCGGCAATAAATTGCTGCTTTCATGATCTGCCCCCTTCTTTTTGTACACGAGCATCCATGCGCAGCATAACGCACCTCTCCTTCAAATTCAGGGATGCCACATCAGGCACAGGATCTTGAAGGAACGGCATTGAGCAATCCATCGATGATATATCGCTCAAATTCCTTTTGAAACCGTTCTTTGCGCTGTTCGTTGTTGTCCGAACGAAATTTTTCGTGCAGAATAAAAGGAGTTTTTTTCATCGAATCCCCCTTTTCGGTTCATCTGGTCGTGATATGTGTCACTTCAGTCTATTTCCAGTCAGCGAAATTCAGAACTTTCCAGATTTTTCATGCAAAATATTGCAAGACGTTCAAAATCAACTTGAAACGCCTTTGCCGCAATGGTACAATTATATTGTCATTTTATGGAAACTCGGCGCAAAGTCCCGTGCGGACAGGCCGCAAGCGTCGGAGTTCCTGTAGGATGTGTAAGAATAGCTAAGACAGCACTGCGCTACTGCACCTGCGTAGTATTGCTTTCCGAAAATGTGAGAAAGTATATTTATATGATGAAAAAGATCTCCCGCCGCTCGTTTTTGCAGGTCTGCGGCATTACTGCGGCAACGGCAGCACTGACCGCCTGCGGCGGCACTAAGACCGAAACGGCTAAAAAAGACGCTGCTCACGAAGCCATCACCTTTATGGCACCTTATAAGGAGATAGAAGCCTTTATTGAGCAGGTGCACAGCGTTTACCCGGAAGTGAACATCGAGGTCGTGCCCTACAGCGGCGATAACACCACCACCTGTTTGCAGAATATGTTTGCGGCGGGCGACCTGCCGGACGTCTGCACCTTGACCTACTACGACCCCCGGATCGATCTGGTCTCCGACAAACTGCTGGACCTTTCCGGCTACGATTTTACGGATAACTATGTGGAGTCCCGTCTGCAGGACGTGTTCGACAACGGTGCCATCTACCTGCTGCCCTCGACCTACAACTGCTACGGCATCACCTACAACAAGACCCTGCTGAAGAAATACGGCTGGGAGCTGCCCAATTCTTTCGCTGAGCTGGAAGAACTGGCTGCAAAGGCAAAGGAAGCCGGGGTCGATCTCTGTCTGCCGCAGATCCAGTATCCGGGCTACGGTTTCCAGTATCTGTGCAACATTGCAGACGCCGATTTCCTCGGCACACTGGACGGCAGGCTGTGGCAGCGGGATTATCTGTCCGGTAAGGCGAATGTCAGCAATACCCCCGGCATGATGCAGGCCATGGCCTATGTCCAGAAGTGGAAGGACATCGGGATGCTGAACGACTCCGGCGATGCTCTTGACGACAATGTGACCCTGCAGAGGATGGCCGAGGGGAACACCCTGTTTTTGATCGGAAACACCAACGGCATTGTGGAGGCAGACGGCAACGCCGATAAATTCGGCCTGATGCCGTATCTTTCCGAGGACGGCACCCAGAATGTTTTTGTGCTGAATGTGAACCGCTTCTACGGTCTGAATAAAAAGCTGAAGCAGAACCCCCAGAAGCTGGAAGATGCGCTCAAGGTGATGCGTGTGCTTTCCACCGTTGCAGGCACCAGCGCTCTGCAGCCCGCAACGGTGCTGAAAAGCAGCCTCCTGCCCTTCAAGGACGCAAAAGCGGACGGCACCTACTATGCCGACATCGCCGATGCCCTGAACGCAGGCAACACCGCGCCCTTTATCTATTCCGGCTGGGAAAACACCATCGTGACCACCGGCCTTAAAATGCTGGACTTCATGAAGGGCAACGCCACCATGGAGGATGTCATCCGTCAGCTGGACGAGGATCAGGACAGTGTGGTGAACAACACCCCGGATACCATCACTACCGTTACGGAGGAGCTTTCGCAGGAGGACTGCGCCATGCTGGTGGGTCGCTGCTTTGCACAGGCTACCGGCAGCGACCTTGCGCTGGTCTCGCTGAGCACATGGATCCCCGGCAACCCCACCGATCAGAACCATCACGGCGTAGCGGCCAAACTGTACGCCAAGGATATTACGGATTACGACCTTTCGGTCATCCTGCCCACCGGCTGGAACCGCACCATCCAGACCGTTACCCTGACCGGGCAGCAGATCAGCGACCTGCTTGCTTCTGGTTACGATGCCTACGGCAACGGCAAGGGCTACCCCTATGTGCTGGTAAGCCCGGTGCAGCCGGAGGCGGGCAAGACTTATCAGGTTGCCATCTGCGGTGTGAGCGACCAGCTGGCTGCCGAAGCAACGGTGACCGACAGCGGCGTGGTGGGCATGGATGCCGCAAAAGCCTTCTTTGGCGCATACACCACCATCAGCCGGGCAGATACCGCATGGAGCTAGGGTACACCTGAAACAAAACGGACAGGAGATACTGGATGTGAACAACAAAATCTATAAAAAGCTGTTTGGTGGCTTCGGCTTTGTCATCATCGTGTCGCTCCTGACCCTTTTTGTCATGAGCCAGACCTACATCCAGAACCTTGTCTACCATGAGCGGCTGAGCCAGATGGAAGAGGTCACCCACCAGATGTTCCGCAATCTGGAGGATGTCATCGACACCCACTGGGACGAGGTGGATGTGCAGTGCAATTATTTGTACTACACCCCTCTAAAGACCGATACCGATCTCTACCGCTATCTGAAAAAGCTGCCCGAGCTTTCCAATTACCATGAAAAACAGGTCGAATTGATTGCCGTGGATACTGCCGGATATTATTATACCGAGTATGGCCGCATGGGACTGCTGCGGGGAATGAACTATCTGGAAAGCGCACCGGAGCGGGTCAGCTATATTTCCAACTCGCTGACCAAGGACGACTCCTGGATGGTGTTTCTGGAACAGCTCTCCACCCCCATCACACTGCAAAGCGGAGAAAAAGAGATCACCCTGCGCTACTTTGGCATCTCCCAGAGCATGACCCAGCTGAACGATTATTTCCGCTGTGACGCCTACGAAAACAACAACAGTGTCTATGTGCTGGACAACAACGGCTTCAAGCTGTTCAACGCCAATGATACCGAGCTGTTGAAGGGGCATAACGTATACACCGTGCTCTCCCGGATGTCCTATCTGCACGGTTCTTCCTTTGCGGAGGCAAAGGAGCGGCTTACCCGCACAGGCTCCTGCTATTCCAACGCCGTGCTGGATGGGACTGAGTATTTCTACGCCCTGAAGCAGATGGAAAACGCCCAGTGGACACTGGCGTTCCTTGTTCCGGCAGAATATGTGGCCGTGAATACGCAGAAGCTGGTCAACATCGTCATGGTCATCATCATCGTCATTGCGATGATGTTCTCGGTCATAACAGTTTTTGTCGGCTGGTTTCTCCTGCGGCAAAAGCAGAAGCAGGAGCTGCGGGTTGAAAAAGAAGCGAACCTCCGTCTGGAACAATACAACATCCATCTGACGCAGGTAAATGATGAGCTGCGGCAGGCGCAGGTCGTTGCAGCAGAGGCTTTGCAATCCGCAGAGCGCGCCAGCAAGGCCAAGACGGACTTCCTCTCCAACATGAGCCACGACATCCGCACCCCCATGAACGCCATCATCGGCATTACCACCCTGATGAAAAACGAGCTGCACCAGCCGGAAAAGCTGGCCGAACATCTGGGCAAGCTGGAAACTTCCGGTCAGCTGCTGCTGGGCATCATCAACAATATTCTGGATATGAGCCGCATCGAGAGCGGCAAGACCACCCTGAATGTGGAAAAAATGAACCTGCCCCAGCAGGTCAGCCAGCTGGACAGCATCATCCGTCAGCAGGCAGGCCAGCGCCGCCAGACCTTTACGGTAAACACCCATCTGCAGCACGAAAACGTGCTGGCAGACCCCAACCGTCTGAATCAGGTGCTGATGAACATCCTCTCCAACGCGGTCAAATATACGCCCAAGGGCGGGCATATCCGGTTGGAGGTGGAAGAGCTGCCCCGGAACGAGCACTACGCCCGGTACCGCTTTGTGGTGCAGGATGACGGCATCGGCATGAGCGAGGAGTTCCAAAAGACCCTTTTTGACCCCTTTACCCGCGAAGAAAAATCCGGCACCAACAAGGTGCAGGGCACCGGCCTTGGCATGGCCATCACCAAGAGCATCGTAGACCTGATGGGCGGCACCATCCGGGTGGAGAGCGCCACCGGCAAGGGCACCCGCTTTGAGGTCGTGCTGGAATTTCCCATTGATGCCGAAGCAGATACGGTGCAAGAGGCACAGGTGCTCCCGGAGGAAGCAGAAGAAACTTCTCCCCTGTCCGGCATGAAGTTCCTCTGCGCCGAGGATAACGCCATCAACGCCGAGATCCTGGAGCTGCTGCTGGAATCCAAGGGCGCAAGCTGCACCATCTGCTCCAACGGTCAGGAAATCGTGGATGCCTTTGCCAGCGTAAAGCCCGGCGAGTACGACATGATCCTGATGGATGTGCAGATGCCGGTGATGGACGGCTATACCGCCACCCGGCAGATCCGCGCGCTGGAAAACCCCGCTCTGGCCGGGGTCCCGATCCCCATCCTTGCCATGACCGCCAACGCCTTCCTTGAGGATATGCAAAAGAGCAAGGAAGCCGGGATGGATGTACATCTCTCCAAACCCGTGGACATTGCAGCACTGGAACAGACCGTCAAGCGCTTCCGCGTTACCCCCCCCCCGAAAATAAATAGTGGAATCGCACGGTTTCGCAGATGAAACACACAAATGATATAAATAATGTAGAAGAAGGTCAGAACGTGAATACACTTTCCGAGATCGAGGAATATTACAAAGCGCGTGAGCAGCAGCTGTTGAAAAAACTTCATCGACAGGAAGCTGCTCTTGCCGCAGCGGAGCAAACGCTGAAGCGATTAACCGAAAATCAGAAAACACCGATGGACGAAACCACCGAGCAGCGTACTGCACAGGAGCAGGCATTCAAAGAAAAACTCTATCGGGATCCGCTGACAGGAATTTACAACCGCCGCTATTACGAAGAAGTTGTCCGTAAATCCATCGGCCCGGCAGGGATCGCGTTGATGGATGTGGACGATTTCAAGATCTGCAACGACACCTATGGACATTACGCCGGAGATATGGCACTGGAAACAGCAGCAAATGCCATCCGCTCCTGCATCCGAAACACCGACCTGCTCATCCGCTACGGCGGGGATGAATTTCTGCTGGTGCTGCCCGGCATTCCGAGCGACATCCTGCAAGCCAAGCTGGAGCAGATCAGAGCCGCCGTGCAGCAGGCTACTGTACCCGGTTATTCGCATTTTCGCCTCTCACTGAGCATCGGCGGAACGATGCAGGCCATCACCGACCCGATGGAGAATGCGGTTCGCCGGGCGGATTGGCTGATGTATCAGGCAAAGTGCCGCAAGAATGCCGTCATGGTGGAGGTTCCGGGGCATAACTTGGCGGCTTTGGAAAAACTTTTGCAGAACAAGTCACAGATCTTACTTGTGGATGATTCCGCAATGAACCGCATGATGCTGACAGAGATCCTGGGGGATAGTTACCATGTCCTAGAAGCAGAAAACGGACGGGAATGCATGGAAAAATTGCAGGCAGAAGCCGGAAACATTGCACTGGTGCTGCTGGACATCAATATGCCCGTTATGGACGGCTTTGAAGTGCTGAAAGCCATGAATGCCAACCACACCATCGAGGATATCCCAGTCATTATGATCTCCAGCGAGGACTCCGATGCGACGATCCGGCGTTCCTATGAGCTGGGCGCAAGTGATTATGTCAATCGCCCCTTCGATGCTCGTATCGTGTACCGCCGCGTGACCAACACCATCAAGCTGTACGCCAAGCAGCGGCGGCTGGTGCAGATGGTCTCTGAGCAGATCCGCGCCCGTGAAAATAATACGGATATGCTGGTGGGTGTACTGAGTCATATCGTAGAATTCCGCAACGGCGAAAGCGGCGCCCATGTGCGGCACATCCGTATCATCACCGAGCTGCTGCTCCACCGTCTGTTGGAGATCAGCAGCAAATACTCTATCACTGCGGAACAGCAGGATATGATCCCGCTGGCTTCTGCCCTGCACGACATCGGAAAAATCGGCATTGACGAAAAGGTCCTTAATAAGCCCGGCAGGCTGACCCCGGAGGAATTCGAGGTCATGAAGACCCACAGTATGCTGGGAGCCAAGATGCTGCATGATCTGGATAATTTTGCAGAGCAGCCGCTGCTGCAAACGGCCTACGAGATCGCCCGCTGGCACCACGAACGCTGGGATGGGCGCGGCTACCCGGATGGGCTGAAGGGCGATGAGATCCCCATCAGCGCACAACTGGTCTCGCTGGCCGATGTGTATGATGCGCTGACGAGTGAACGCTGCTACAAAAAAGCCTTCTCCCACGAAAAAGCCGTGCAGATGATCCTGAACAGCGAGTGCGGAGCGTTCAACCCGCTGCTGCTGCAGTGCCTGACAGATATTCAGGCTGACCTGAAAGAAGAATTACAGCAGCACAACTGAGCAATGGATGCAATAAAACAGGAGAACAAAAAGCCCAAATGAAACACAGAATCTCACGCCGTGCATTTCTGCGCGGCTGCACGCTGCTGGCGGCATCTGCTGCCGTCGGCAGTCTGACTTCCTGCGGCGGAACGAACGCGAAGGACAGCGGTCTTCCGCAGATCATTGTGGGAAGCGATACCTATCCACCCTATATTTATCTGAACAATGACGGCATTCCCGCCGGGATCGACGTGGAGATCGCCACCGAAGCGTTCCGCCGCATGGGGTATGCTGCCCGGTTTGAAACGATCGACTGGGAGCAGAAAACAAATCTTGTGGAAAGCGGCGCCATCGACTGCATCTGGGGCTGCTTTTCCATGGATGGACGCGAAGAGGCATACCGCTGGGCGGGGCCTTACATGGTGAGCCGTCAGGTGGTTGCGGTGGATGCCGACAGCAGCATCCGGACACTCGGCGACCTTGCCGGAAAGACCATCGCCGTGCAGAGCACCGGCAAGCCGGAGGAGATCTTTCTCAGCGGCTCCGACCCGCGCATCCCGCAGACGGTGGAGGTGCTCAGCATCGAAAACCGCAGTGTGCAGTACGCAATGCTGGCCTGCGGCTATGTGGATGCCATCGCCGCCCACGAGACAGGCATTCTGCAATACATGAAGGACAATTTTGTGGAGTTCCGCATCCTTGAAGAACCGCTGCTGGTCACCGGCCTGGGCATCGCCTTTGCAAAAAATGACAGCCGTGGGCTGGACAGCCAGCTAAACGCTGTTCTTGCGCAGATGCGCACAGACGGCACACTGGAGCAGATCCTTGGCAAGTATCTTGAACATGCTTCGCAGTATCTGGAGGTGGACACCATTGGCGCGTAAAAACAGAACCACCCCGGATAAAAGGATATGGACAGCCTATCTGATCATCGGCGTGCTCTTGATGGCCGGTGTTGCTTTTTTCTCCAGCTGGCGGGCAATGCGCACAGCAGAGGAACGCTTTTGCCAGATCCTCGATTTTGTCAAATCGCAGTCCACCAGCTTTGAAAAGTACAACGATATCGTTGCTGCCAAAGCGCTCCGCCGCACGGCGGTATCGGTGCATCAGCTGGCACAGGACCCTGCGCTCGACCTTTCCGACCCGCAGTGCCTGAACAGGCAGGCAGAGCTGCTCTGGCTCACAGGTATTTCAGTTCTGTCTCCGGACGGTACGCTCCTGTGCGAATCCACAACGAACGGCATCGGCTATGCCCGGTTTGGAGAGCAGCTCAAGAATGATATGGTTCTGGACGTTTTCTCTTACCCGCAAAAGACCTACCTGAAGCGGGTCCTGCTGGAGGATGGGTCTGCCGTGGATGTTGCGGCACACCGGGCAGAAGGCAAAGAGGTCATCCTGCTTGCCTACCGCTATACCCCGGCAGAATTTATAGAGGGAACGGCCTTGTCCATCCAGAGCGTACTGGACGGCTACTCGGTTGAGACCAGCGGCACATTGTTCATCGTGCAGAACAATCAGGTCATCGCCTCTAACCGCCCGGAGCTCATCGGGCAGGATGCTGCGGACAGTCCGCTGGTGCGGGAGATCCGCAAAGCCGGGGCTGCCAAAACGCTGACCCATACCCACGATTGGAACGGCTCCGGCTGCTATTTTGGAATGTACTGCCACGGAAGGTCTTTCGATCTCTACGCGTATACGGATGAAAAATCCGTCTTCCGTGAATCGTTTCCGCTGATTTTGATGGCGCTGGCCGGTTACATCCTGCTTGTAATGGTCCTTTGGGTGCTGCGCAGACGCTCCGTGCAGGAGATGGAGCAGCAGAAGAAAGAGCAGGAGAAGAAGTATCAGGCTCAGCTGGAGGAACAGAACCGCAAACTGGAGATCGCACTCCAGCACGAGGGTGCGGCAAACCGTGCCAAGCGGGAGTTCCTGTTCAATATGAGCCACGATATCCGCACCCCCATGAATG
>ENA-OPCV01002420-OPCV01002420.1-human-gut-metagenome-genome-assembly--contig:-NODE-2420-length-11758-cov-2.472101_pt1 | contig 11758 bp, 9 predicted proteins | sample MGYA00241257_ERZ501494 | MGnify/ENA primary metagenome ERZ501494 (study PRJEB25962, sample SAMEA2042618) | human gut metagenome | biome: human gut; feature: human-associated habitat; material: faeces...
CTACAAGCTGATCCTTCCGTATACGACAGAGCCGGTATCGATCTTTTTTGCAACGGTGCTTGTTATCATTCTGTCGCGCAGCTTCGCGGTATACAAGCGCTGCCCGGTAACGGTATTTCTTATTGCCGGGATTTTTCCGTTGGTGCCGGGAGGCGGAATTTACTGGACGGCTTTTTATGTGGTAACAAATGATCTGGAACGGGCCGGTGCAAGAGGCTTTCTGACGCTGAAGGATGCGGTTGCGATTGTACTTGGGATTCTCTTCGTCTTTGAATTTCCGCAGAGCTGGTTCCGTAAGGTGTTGACAGACAAAAGCAAATAACCTATTATTGTGATAGAGTTTATAAACAAGGAGGAAGGAAAACAAATGGCATTAAATCAGTTTTCCAGAACACAGCTTCTGCTCGGACAGGAGAGCATGGATCTTCTGGCGGATGCAACCGTTGCCGTATTCGGGATTGGCGGTGTAGGAGGCTATACCGTGGAGGCATTGGCAAGGAGTGGTGTCGGCCATTTTGTACTGGTGGACGATGACAAGGTCTGCCTGACCAATATCAACCGTCAGATTATTGCGACCAGAAAGACCGTAGGAAAGTATAAAGTAGATGTGATGAAAGATCGAATTCTGGAAATTAATCCGGATGCAGATGTAGAGATAAGAAAATGTTTTTATCTTCCGGAGAATGCTGCTGATTTCGATTTTAGTGAGTATGATTATGTGGTAGATGCTGTGGACACAGTGACTGCGAAGATTGAACTGATCATGCGTGCAAAAGAGGCAGGGACTCCTGTTATCAGCAGTATGGGTGCCGGAAATAAGCTGGATGCCAGTGCATTTCGGGTGGCAGATATCTATAAGACGAAGGTGTGCCCGCTGGCGAAGGTTATGCGCAGAGAGCTGAAGAAGCGTGGTGTGAAAAAACTGAAGGTTGTTTATTCGGAAGAACAGCCGATCAGACCGATTGAAGATATGGCAATCAGCTGCAGATCGCATTGTATTTGTCCTCCGGGTGCTGCGCATAAGTGTACGGAGCGCAGAGATATTCCGGGAAGTGTGGCGTTTGTGCCGTCTGTCGCCGGGCTGATTATTGCAGGAGAGGTTATTAAAGACCTAACTGCGGAGTACAGAAGATAAGAAGGGTTTATTTTGAGATGTGTATGGTGTCAGAAATGGTATGGTGCACATCTTTTTTTGCGGGAAATATTTGGAATCGGATGGGGGTTATTACTTTTTGGATTTTATAGAATTGTTATAGGAAAAAAGTCAAAATAATATAAAAATTTACGGGATTTTCAAAAGATAATGAAAGAAAAAGGAGAGAATCTGTGATACACTGTCATTATTGACGGATAAAAATCTATTAGAACTGTGGAGATATAGAAGTTTGGTGGATCAATGTCTGAATGATGTCAGCTTAATAAATTTCAGATTGGAGGATATAACATCGGATGAAAACAAATTACAACAGAACAGTGCAGGCCTGTTTTATCGGATATGTAGTGCAGGCCATTGTGAACAATTTCGTTCCTCTGCTGTTTCTGACATTTCAGGGCAGTTACGGGATTTCGCTGCAGAAGATTACACTTCTGGTTACTTTTAATTTCGGGATCCAGTTGCTGGTAGATCTGGCATCGATTGGATTTGTGGACAGAATAGGTTATCGTGCATCTATGATCCTGGCACATGCAATGGCGGCTGCAGGTCTGATTTTGCTCACAGTATTGCCGGAGTGCCTGGGAGATCCGTTTGTGGGACTTCTCATTGCAGTTATGATCTATGCCATCGGAGGCGGATTGCTGGAGGTGCTGGTAAGTCCTGTGGTGGAAGCCTGCCCTACAGATAATAAGGAAAAAGCAATGAGTCTCCTTCATTCCTTTTACTGTTGGGGACATGTGGGAGTGGTACTTCTTTCTACATTATTCTTTCGTATTTTCGGGATTGCAAACTGGAAATATATGGCGCTGGTGTGGGCATTGATTCCCATTGCAAATGGAATCTTTTTTACCAGAGTTCCCATTGCTCCACTGCTGGATGAGGGTGAAAAGGGGCTGACTATGGGAGAGCTTTTTAAGAAAAAAATCTTCTGGGTTCTGATGTTAATGATGCTCTGTGCAGGAGCCAGTGAGCAGGCGGTAAGCCAGTGGGCTTCTACTCTGGCTGAGAAAAGCTTTGGAATCAATAAAACTATCGGAGATCTGGCAGGCCCCATGGCGTTTGCAATTCTTATGGGAAGCTCAAGGGCATTTTATGGGAAATTTGGAGATAAAATCAATCTGGAACGCTTTATGCAATACAGTGCAGTTCTGTGCATGGTTTCCTATCTGATGATCGCATTTATCCCGGTACCTGCGTTGGGAATCCTTGGATGTGCGGTTTGCGGTCTGTCTGTAGGTATTATGTGGCCGGGAACCTTCAGCATGGCGGCTGCCTCAGTAAAGCGTGGCGGAACAGCCCTGTTTGCCCTCCTTGCCCTTGCTGGAGATGTGGGATGCTCATCCGGACCAACCTATGTGGGGATGATTTCAGGAGCACTGAATGATAATCTGAAACTTGGAATCTTTGCGGCACTGATTTTCCCTGTGTTGATGATAATGGGGATTAAGATGATTGGAAGTCTGCGAAAATATGATTGAGATATATTAAAAAGTATGGAACGATTAATTTTTCATATTGATGTAAACAGCGCATTTCTTTCCTGGGAGTCAGCCAGAAGGGTAAGCCAGGGGCTGCCGGATCTCAGGGAGATTCCCTCCTGTGTGGGAGGAGATCCAAAGAAACGGACAGAGTACACACGCTGTTCCCGGACGAAATACCGGAGAAAATGTGGCCACTTCCTGTCCGTAACCTGTTATTTCTGGGAAAAGCCTCCGAGCAGAAGCTTCTGAATCAGGGAATCCGTACTATTGGTGATCTGGCAAGGGAACGGGAAGCAAATGTACAGCTCTGGCTTGGAGAAAAACCAGAGCACAGATGAAAAATGAAGACAGACAGGAAGAATAAAAGCGCAGAGATGATACTTTTTCTCTGCGCTTTTATAGCGGACTGTTATACATATTTCAGAAATTCTTCATCCTGGATCCGGGAAGTATGGATGGCATTTTGGATAGCCTGAGCCATGACTTCTGCGGCGAGAGTTCCTGCCATATTGATATCTACAGAAACATCGCCAATGCTGGCAGCATAGATGGAATCGCCGTCAGCCATAGTTGCTACAGGATTGATGCATCTGGCATAGGCACAGCGGGTCATAGAGGCAATTTTATTCAGTTCAGCCTTTGAAAATGCCCCATTGGTGATCACAGCCCCGATGGTGGTATTGCCGGTAAACTGGTCATGAGGTGTCATAAAGCGGTATAATTCGTGGACACTGTCCAGAAACCCGCTTCTGTCAGGTGTTTTCAGCCCTGCAATTTTCTGACCATTTTGTGGACTGAAGATATCTCCCAGTGCATTGACAACGACAATTGCGGCCATCTGGAAATTTTTCACAGATACAGCGGCAATACCAAGACCTGACTTCATGGATTGTTTCATACCGTAAAGTTTTCCCACAGTTGCACCGGTACCTGCACCGATATTTCCGGTTCTGGTATCTGTTCCTGCAAATGCCTGACGGCAGGCTTCTTCGCCCATTTTTGCAGTTGGACGTATTTTAGGATCTCCGTAAGAGAGGTCATAGATACAGGACTGGCATACAAGAGGAACCAGGGCTGCACCGGTGTTATAACCGATATTTTGTGATTCCAGATAGTTCATCACACCGTCAGCAGCAGCCAGTCCATAGGCAGAACCTCCGGACAAGACAATAGCATTGATGGGATTGTCGGCAGTGACAGGAGAGGTGAGAGGAGTTTCTCTGGAAGCAGGACCGCCTCCGCTGATATCACAGCCAACCTTTGCACCCAGTGGGAAGTAAAGAACGGTTACCCCGGTCTGAGCATTATAATCGGAAGCATGACCGATGCGTAAATTTGAAAGATCTGTAATAGAAATCTCTTTTAATAATGACATAAAAATCTCCTTTGTATTAACCGAATCAGGTAGGGTTCCTGCTTTAAATGTGCCGGATAAAAAAATCCTGACTACAGTGACAATGTAGTCAGGGTTGTTTGGTAAACGGCTGTTCTTTTAAATATTATGCACGTTTCAGTGCCACAGAAAGTGCTTTGGAAACGATACTTCCCACTACAAAGCAGAAGCCCGCTTCGATCAGTCCCTGAACGCCCACAAAAGCAGCAACGAAGACAACAGGATTGCTTACTCCAAGACTGGAAACAATACCCTGAATGTAATCTGTGTTGTAGAAGAAGAGACATAAAAAGCCCATGAAGAAGAAAGTATTCAGTAACGGGCATGCCAGTGAAGCAACGTAATAGGAAAATTTCTTCGCCGGTGATTTATATAATGCTGCGAAAATAAGTCCTGTGATCCATCCTTCCAGCACACGTGCCACGATACACACAATAAAAGTGCCAAATGGATTAATGTTAAAAAGTGCGGCAGCGAAAGCTGAACTTCCTGTGACAGCCATATAGAAGCTGGTTGCACCGAAAGCAAGTCCGCATACAGCACCACCTTTCGGTCCGAGGATGATAGCTCCTACAGCTACCGGGATGGTGAGAAGAGTGATGGATAAGCCGGGAGTACGAAGGTAGCCCAGCGGGGTAAAGGACATGAGCAGAATAATGGCAATCATCATAGCCAGCTCTACCATGTAAAGAGTGCTGCTTCTTTTTGCGGCAGCTGTTGTAGTAGTTGTTGTTGTTGTGTTCATATGAATTCTCCTTTTGGTCTGATAAAACGGCGCAATGCGTCCCCTGCTTTTCAGACAGTTTAGAGTATGGGGATCAGGCGTTATGAAAAATATACATCAGAACAAAAGATATGAAACAAGAAATATCTTCCGGTAAAAGTTTCCGGTGTGTAGACGCCTTACAGGTCGCCTCACAAATTTAACCAGACTGTGAAGTGGATGACTTTATCCACCAGACTGTCAGATGTGGAAAACAGATGCATTTTCTTTCGAATAACGCTCCCGTAAACAATAACACATTTGATTAAAAACTGCAATATTTTATAGTATGTTTGAAAATAAATACAGGATATAGAGGTGTTTCTATATCCTGTAAAAAATATTGATTATGAGATTTAGCGTTCCATCATGCTGATGGATTCAATTCCAACGCTTCCACCGCGTACCACTTCAATTCTGTGGAATTCTTCCTTGATCAGTTTAACAACTGCATCATTCTTGGTGGCTGTCTGGACAAATTCCAGAAGCAGGCTGTCTTTGCCGTAGTCAATGACTTTTGCCTGGAAGGTTTCTGCAATCTGAAACAGTTCTGCTTTATCTTCCCTGGAGCAGTTGAAAACCTTGATGTAGAGAATTTCTTTCATTCTGACAAATACATCTGTGAAGTCGATTACCTTGATAACCTCGATCATGCGGTTTAACTATTTTTTGATCTGTTCAAAGGTTTCATCATCGCTGACTGTTGCGATAGTCATTCGGGATACTGTAGGATCCTCGGTGGTTCCTACAGTAAGACTGATCTATCACGAGATATGTAAATGGTTAAGTGAGTTTTGTTAATTAAAATGTACTAAAATGTCGTCTTTTTTGACAAGAAATTATAGAAAATAAACAAAATAACACAATGCAAAAAACAATGCATAAAATAAAAGAATGTCCCTTTGAGGAACATTCTTTTAACGTGTCTGAAGGAAAACTTTTAATTTGGGAAGCTGGTTGTTAAGGATAAGAGTTTCCGGAAACATGAGCTGGTGAACGAATTCTTCGGCATAGGTGAAATCTCCAACATGTTCTTTTCCGTGGCTGTCGCTGGACAAAATAACAGGAAGCTGATATTTCTGACAGAGATACAGGATTCTGGCTGCATTGGCTCTTGTGTCTCCCCGATATCCTCCGGGTGCGAGGGAAGCTTCGTTTATTTCAAAAATAACATTTTCCCGTAAAGCTGCTCTTGCCAGCGTTTCATAATCTACAGGGAAATGTGTATCGTCGCAGTGGCCGAGTATTTTTACAGCAGGATGTTTTATTGCATTGATGTAAGCTTCTGTATTCTGAGATACAGAGCCTGAACGGTAGTTCTGCCGATGCATACTGATGATAGCGTAATCCAGGTTGTTCAGCAGTTCATCTGACAGATCTGTATGTCCTGCACTGTCCAGGATGTTTAGTTCAACTCCGTAAAGAATATCTATGCCGAATCTTTTTCTGGGATAAAAAGGAAGGCTTCTGAAATAAGAAGAAGTTCCGGAAGCCAGAGTTCCCGGGCCGTGGTCAGAAATCCCAAGGAGTTTCAGTCCTTTTTTGCTGGCTGCTTTTGCCATGTCAGAGATGGTACAGGTGGTTCCGTGACCGCTGGCGATAGAATGTGTGTGGATGTCAGAAAGATACATTGTTTGTCTCCTTTCCAGAGCGGTTTCTATATATGATAAGAGCCTTACGGAAGATGCAAAGCTGCTGTTTGATGGTACATTCATTATATTCAAGTATGACAGATGAGGATTTAAATGTCAATGAGGAAACAAAATAAAAACAACTGAAATACAACAAAAATCAAATAAAAAGCAACACAAATAAACGGCTGATACATGTTAAATTATGTTGACTTCGGGAAAATGAGAAGGTATAATGGAACTATATGAAAACACGGGGGCTTATTGCTGATCAATGACAGCGATAGCACTGTTTGCTTATGTGTAGACAGTTACTTCATGAGAAAGGAGTAACATGGAAAAATTTCAAACATCAGACATTCCCGGAATTCTCTTATGAATGGCTGGAGGCTGAACTGGATACTGGTATGATTCCACAAATATGGACAGCGAAGAAATTGCTCCTAATCTTTATGACTAATCGATAAGTATATATCGAGAGGAAATGAATCCTCAGAATTAAGTAAAAAAAGTTACCGGGAACAATGTGACCGGTAGCGAAATACAGACGCCGCACTGCCGTATGGCAAGTGCGGCGTTGTTGTTCAAAACTCTGATAGCAGAGTGAAATCAAACAAATATAAATACAGTAACAGCTCAGACAAGATGATGCAAATAAAGACACTTTTTTGGACAAACGAGGTTCTTACCCTGGAGAGCAGATCAGGGTAAAATGAAATCATCAGATATGAAGAGCGCAATTCATATATTGGAGGAAGAACAGTGAAAAGTACGGAACGGTTAATTTTTCATATTGATGTAAACAGTGCATTTCTTTCCTGGGAATCAGCCAGAAGGGTGAGCCAGGGGTTGCCGGATCTCAGAGAAATTCCTTCCTGTGTAGGAGGAAATCCAAAGAAACGGACAGGTATCGTGGTTGCCAAATCTATCCCTGCAAAAAAATACGGGATCCAGACCGGCGAGCCAGTAGCTATGGCTCTTCGGAAATGTCCCAATTTGGTGATCGTTCCCAGTGATTTTGAATTATACGATAAATGTTCCCGGGCATTTAAAGCAATCTGTGCTTCCTTTGCACCTGTGATGGAATCTTTTTCCATTGATGAGGTATTTCTGGATATGACAGGTACTTCTCTGATCTATCCTGACCCTGTAGCTGCTGCTCATGAGCTGAAAGACAAGATTCACAGAGAGCTGGGATTCACAGTAAATGTAGGAATTTCTACCAATAAGCTTTTGGCAAAGATGGCATCAGATTTTCAAAAGCCGGACAGAGTACACACTCTGTTCCCGGATGAAATCCCGGAGAAAATGTGGCCTCTTCCTATCCGTAATCTGCTGTTTCTGGGAAAAGCTTCCGAGCAGAAGCTTCTGAATCAGGGAATCCGTACCATCGGTGATCTGGCAAGAGAAAGAGCATCCAATGTGCAGTACTGGCTTGGGGAAAAAACGGGACATCAGCTATGGCAATATGCCAGAGGTATCGATGATTCCCCTGTAAAAGCAGTGCCTGATGAGGCAAAAGGTTTCAGCGTGGAAACTACTTTTAACGATGATATTACTTCCATAGAGCAGGTGTTTCCCATACTTTTGGAGCAGTGTGATGTTCTGGCAACCAGAATGCGCAGAAAAGATAAGAAATGCAACTGTATTTCCGTGACTTTCCGTACTTTGGATTTCAGAAACCGTTCACACCAGACAAAGCTGGAAAATGCTACAGATCTTACAGATGAAATTTATATAAATGCTACAAGACTTTTTAAAGAATTCTGGAAAGGACAGCCGCTACGTCTGATTGGTGTGGCACTGACAGGTCTTACAGATGGCACTTATGAACAGATGTCTCTGTTTGAAGATACAGAAAATAAAGAACGCCACAGAAAGCTGGATGCAGCTATGGATGAGATCCGGATGAAATTTGGAAATGATAAGATCACCCGTGCCAGTATTATGAACAGCAATGCACGGATTGGGCGAAAAGCGAAAGCACAGATGAAAAACGAAAAGATGGAAGAACCGTAAGTAAAGGGAGGACTGAGCATTAAGAACAATGCGACAATCCTCCCTTTATAAAAATTTCAGAAAAAGTTTTATCGTTCCATCATACTGATAGATTCGATTCCTACACTTCCTCCACGTACCACTTCAATTCTGTGAAATTCTTCCTTGATCAGTTTCACTACTGCGTCATTCTTGGTTGCTGTCTGGACAAATTCCAGGAGCAGGCTGTCTTTGCCATAGTCAATGACCTTTGCCTTGAAGGTTTCGGCAATCTGAAACAGTTCAACCTTATCTTCTTTGGAACAGTTAAAAACCTTAATATACAGAATCTCTTTCATACGGACAAATACGTCTGTGAAATCAATAACCTTAATAACCTCGATCATACGGTTCAACTGTTTTTTGATCTGCTCAAAAGTTTCATCATCACTGACAGTTGCGATCGTCATTCGAGATACTGTGGGGTCCTCGGTGGTTCCTACAGTAAGACTGTCCAGATTGTAGCTTTTTCCGGAGAAAAGTCCGGAGATTTTGGACAGAACACCTACCTGGTTCTCAACATAGAGAGAAATCCATCTTTTTTTCATTCCTTTATCCATAATAATTTTCCTCCTGATCAACAGTCCATAATCATATCTTCTAGAGTTCCGCCTGGTTTGATCATAGGATAAACCATTTCCTCAGGGTCAATGATGAATTCAATTACTGTAGGTGCCTTTGTGTTCTTTTTTGCTTCCTCGAAGGCTGCTGCAATTTCCTCTTTCTTTGTGACACGGATTCCTTTTGCCCTGTAGCTCTCTGCAAGTCTGATGAAATCCGGTGTGTACTGTGGATATTCCATGCCTTCAGTGCGGCGGGAAAGTGCTCCTGCGCGCAGATTGGTCATAGCATAGCGTTTGCCGTAGAAAAGCTTCTGCCACTGGCGTACCATTCCAAGGTATTCATTGTTAAAGATACACAGGATAACAGGAAGTTCTTCCAGAACTGCAGTTGCAAGCTCCTGAATGTTCATCTGCACACCGCCGTCACCGGAGATAACGATGACAGGTCTGTCGGGATTTCCGATTTTGGCTCCGATGCCGCCTGGAAGACCATAGCCCATTGTTCCCAGACCACCGGACATGATCATCTGTTTGCCCTCTGTGATTTCCGCATACTGGGAGACAAGCATCTGATGCTGTCCTACATCTGTTACGATAATACTGTTCTCAAATTGTTCGTTGATCTCTTTCAGGATATCCATCGGACTTAAAAGATCATTTGGACGCATTTTAAGCGGATGCTCTTCTTTCCAGTTTTTGATCAGGTTAAGCCACTTGTCCGTTGAACATTCCTGGACGTATTCGTTCATTTTGGTGATAGCCTCTTTTGCATCAGCAACAATGGGGATATCCACCTGAATGTTTCGGGAAATGGATGCTGTATCAATATCAATGTGGATAATCTGGGCATGTGGTGCAAATTCATGAAGTTTTCCGGTGATTCTGTCATTGAATCTGGTTCCGATGGAGAACAGCACATCGCAGTTGCTGACTGCCATATTTGCTGCATAGGCACCATGCATGCCAAGGTTTCCGATATAGAGCGGATGGTCTGTGGGGATAGAGCCTTTTCCCATTACGGTTGTGACAACCGGTACTTTTGTCTTTTCCACTACTTCCCGGAAAATTTCATGGGCGCGGGAGATTACTACACCGCCGCCTGCCAGGAATAAGGGACGTTTTGCTTTATTTAAAAGTTTGATGGCACGTTTGAGCTGGCCGATGTGGACATCTGTGTTTGGTTTGTATCCGCGGATGTTTACATTTTTAGGATATTCAGCGCTGCCGAGTTCTGCCATTACGTCCTTTGGAAGGTCGATAAGGACAGGTCCCGGACGGCCGGTGCGGGCAATGTAGAAGGCTTCTTTGATGATGCGTCCGAGATCTTCACGGTTTCTTACCGTCACGCCGTATTTCGTGATGCTGCGGGTGATGCCGACAATATCAACCTCCTGGAATGCATCGTTTCCGATGAGGTGGCGGGCTACCTGTCCGGTGAAGCAGACAAGCGGAACGCTGTCGTAGTTTGCCGTTGCAAGACCGGTGACCAGGTTGGTTGCACCAGGGCCGCTGGTAACGAGGCATACGCCGACTTTTCCTGTCGTTCTCGCATAGGCATCCGCCTCATGCACCAGCGCCTGCTCGTGGCGCGGCAGAACGATTTTGATTTCATCCTGTTTGTAAAGCTCATCGCTGATATCAATGGTGCAGGCTCCCGGATAACCGAAGAGATACTCGACACCCTCCTCCTTCAGAGCCTTTACCAGAAGTTTGTTTCCTGTAATCTGTTTCATATGAAAACCTCCTGTTCTAAATTTGCTGCATAAAAAATCCCCGAACATAAAACACCTTTTCTGTGCCTTACGTTCAGGGAGAATGTTTCCATCCACGGTACCACCTGAATTCCAGAAGAATACACTTCTGCTCATTCCGCACAGGATTTAACTTTTTTCATCCGATACGGCATCCCGGTAACGTGGGAACTACGTTGGAGCCTACTTGGAAAACATTGCTGTCCGCTTTTTCTGTTCAGTCCACTGCTCGAGGGCTACTTCCGCAGGCACGCTCACGGAGATTCTCACCAGCCATCTCCTCTCTTTGCTTTGCGCCGCCAGGTACTCCTCCCTGTCACTGCATTTTAGGTTTTGTTTTTTCTTAAATTACTGTCTATTATAGTCGGAAATGCCGCTCGTTGTCAATCGTTTCGCGCCCTTTTCTTGACTTTTCGCCCTGCGTGTGCTTTACTTAATCAGGTTTGTCTAATTAAAATAAGGAGTTTATACCCATAATGATTACATACACACAGGAAGAACTCTCTTCCATTGTCCACGCATTTGCTTTCCCGGGAACGATTACAGACTGGACGCCGCACGGGAACGGCCATATCAACGATACGTTTCTGGTGCGCTCCACCGAAAACGGCGTCCTCCGCAAATCGATTCTGCAGCGCATGAACCGCACCGTTTTCCACAATCCAACGGAGCTGATGCAGAATATTGCACAGGTAACATCATTTCTGCGGAAAAAAATCACAGCCGCAGGAGGAGATCCATTCCGCGAGACGCTGAACCTGATTCCGACGACAGACGATGCCTGGTTTTTCGTCGATGAGCGCGGAGAATTCTGGCGCGCATTTCTCTTTATTTCCGATGCGTCCTGCTATGATGCCGTGACAGATCCAAAGCTGTTTTACGAAACCGGTAATGCTTTCGGCCGCTTCCAGCAGATGCTCAAGGACTACCCCGCCGACACCCTGTACGAGACCATCGCCCGCTTCCACGACACGCCCAACCGC
>ENA-OPCV01002426-OPCV01002426.1-human-gut-metagenome-genome-assembly--contig:-NODE-2426-length-11737-cov-3.346174_pt1 | contig 11737 bp, 9 predicted proteins | sample MGYA00241257_ERZ501494 | MGnify/ENA primary metagenome ERZ501494 (study PRJEB25962, sample SAMEA2042618) | human gut metagenome | biome: human gut; feature: human-associated habitat; material: faeces...
ATTATATTTCATAAAAAACACCCCAAAAGTGTCCAACTTTTGGGGTGCAGTACATCACGCAGTCCGCTTTTCCCTCCATTTAACTTTTATTTTATTACCCCGACCGGAACTATTTCATCCGGTTAATCATCTGTTACTTGTAATTCCTGACAGAAGCCACGTGCGGAGCGATTCTCATCGTCCCGGTACGCACGCCCTGCGATTCGGGTGCCACGAATTCGGAAACGGGGGACGCTCCCGCCTTGGTGAAGGTGTGGCTCTGACGCAACAGTACACCCGGATTCTCGTCCGCAGCGACACCTACGGCCAGAATCGTATGCTCCGTATCCCATTTGCACAGGTAGAGCTTGCCGGTAGGACACCACGTACCGCCGACCAACAACGTTTCGATAACCTCGTCGTCGGAAATCGCACTGGTCGGATCGTTCGGATCCTCCGCGATCATCGTTCCGTACCACTCCTTCGCATTCTCGGCTGCAAAAGTCACCATGACATAGGCCTGACCCTGACAATCCGCATACTTCTCGTTATCGAGCGCATAGAGATCGTCGCCGTTGAAGTATTTGTCGATGGTCGCCGTTACCGTCGCATTGCTCACGGCTTTAGGCAGCGTTTCGATGGGATCGGAAACGTACACCTCCGCCTGCGGCTTGCCGAATTCGTCGATGCTGGCTACCCATACATAATATTTCGTTCCCGGTTCGAGCACCTTCGTATAGCTGTAACCCGACTGGCCGCACACCCGGTTGTTATCGAGATTGTCGATGTCCTGCCCCACATACTCGGTCACGTAAGCCTTCATATCGGCCTTGTACCGCTCGTAATCGGCCTCGGAGATCAAATCGAACATGTAGGGAACCGTATCGTCCGAAGGCTTGATCGATATGTTCATTCCGCGCGAAGTAAGGTCGGAATGGGTCACCGTGAACTGGCACGCCGCCGGATCGATATTGGGTTTGCTCGTGCGGAACGGGAATTTCTGAATCGAAGTGGTCGGAGCACCGGCTGCCCAACCGAAGATCAGCACCCAATATTCGGTATCGGGCAGATAAACTCCTTCGTTCTTGTATTCATATACGCCCGGAGCAGCCATGAAATCGAGCATGAAGCTGTCCTCCGCTATGATTGTCTGGAGCAAAGCATCGTCGTCGAGTCCTTGGTAGCGGAACGCCGGACGGATGGCCGAATAATACGGAAACTCGAGATCGGACGGAGTAATCGTAAAGTCCGCTCCGTTATAATAACAGGTGAACTTCACCTCAAAAGTAGCTCCCGCAGCCAGCTCCTTGGTTTTGAAAGTCTTACTCTCGATTTTGGTATTCACTTCGCCCGCAGCATCGAGCCCCGCAGCAAAAGCCAGGTAATCGGTATTCGGATCCAGCCCCTCGAATGCATAGTTCGATTCGCCTTGAGATCCCAACTTTTTGAGAGCCTCTTCGACCGAGCCGTAATTCTTGACCGCTTCTGCCATCATATTCTTCATATATACGGCCAAATCGCCCGAGTGGTGCTGATCGAGGATCTGCTTGGAAAGAACGTCGTAATAGTAAACCGCATCGTTGTCCGAAGGCACCACTTTCATATTCACTCCGGTCGGAGTCGGCTCACCGAGCGTAATTTCAAATGTAGTTCCTGCCAGGGGGGGGGTAGCCGTCCCTTTCTGATCGACCTTCAATACCACCTGGGCCGTACCGGCCGTCACCGTCACCACTGCCTGGGGCTTCGGTTCCGAAGCCGTATTCTCCTCGGCCGTCACCGTGAAATGAGTGCCGTCCGACTTTTCGACTTTACACCATGTCTGATTCGATTCCACCTGCCATGTAGCCTGGTCGGTCTTAACCTCGATCGTCCTGGTACCGCCGACAGCTTCGAAAACCAGGTCGGTCGAAGGATCGATCTGCAACAATGCAGTCGCATTGTCGTCATCGCTACAACTTGTCGTAAACCCCAACAGACAGCATAATATCCCAAAATAAATTTTTTTCATATTTTAGTGCCTAAAATTTAACTATATAAGAGAAATATATTATAAAGTAATTTTTCCTTTCTAAAACAAGATTAAAAAATTATTCTGTAAAAGACAAATTTTGTTCCCGTTTTGAAATTACAATAACGACAAAAAGAACAAAAAATATCCGATTTAATCTGTTTTCGGTCAAAACCTTTCTTCGATCAACCTGTCTGCCGATTCCCATACCTATTTTATAATTGAATCCCAATCGATTCGACAGAAAAGTACGGAACATCCTCCACCGTGAATGCAATTTAGTACCTTTGTGGCGTAAAATTCGAATCAATATATTTTAATCATAGAATCCGCTCCGATTTTTCCACGGCCGGAGAGGTATAAAACGAAATCGCAATGCTGCCTCTCATCACACTACGACTGCAAAACCAGTTATTGGTTCAGCCGCCTTTCGACGCTCCGCAACAGGTCGTGGAGTGGATGGGAGCCGTACAAGCCCAGGACTACCGCATGGCCAAATGGGCCGTCGGCTGCCGCACCGCATCGACCGATGCCACACAGATCGAAGCCGCCCTGAACAGGGGCGACATCCTGCGCACGCACCTGTTGCGTCCGACGTGGCATTTCGTTTCTTCGAAAGACCTGCGCTGGATGCTCTCGCTCACTGCCGACCGCATCCGTGCCGCCAACGACTCCTACGCCCGGGGCACAGACGCCGCTCTCGACTCCAAATCGATTCACCGCTACATGAACCTGCTGCAAAAGACGCTGGAAGGAAATAAGCACCGGACGAAAGAGGAAATCGGAGAAGCGCTGAATCAGCGGGGCATTCCGCTCTCGCAATATGCGCTGCGGCATCTGCTGATGCGGGCTGAAACGGACGGCGTCGTCTGCAGCGGCGCCGACAAGAAGGGCACCGCGACCTATGCCCTTCTCGACGAACGGGCTCCGCACGGGGAAGAACCTTCCCGTGAAGAGGCGCTGGCCCGGCTGGCCCGAATCTATTTCCGCAGCCACTCCCCCGCCACGCTCGCCGATTTCACCTGGTGGTCGGGACTCACCGCGACCGAAGCCCGCCGCGCCGTGGCGAGCATCGCAGAAGCACTCTCGACCGAATATTTCGGCGACAGGGAATTTTTCGTATTCCGCAACGCTGCAGCGGCCGCTCCTCCGTGCGACACGACGCATCTGCTGCCCGCCTACGACCAATACCTGATCGGCTACAAAGACCGTTCGGACGTCCTTGCAAAAGAGCACACCGCCAAAGCCTTCAACTCCTACGGAATTTTCCAACCGGTCATCCTTTGCGACGGACAGATCGTCGGCAACTGGAAACGAGCCGCAGGACGAGGGAACGTCACCATACAAACGACCTTATGGGAAGATACCGCCCCCGAGTCGCTGGATGCCGCCGTCGCGCGGTACCGGTTGTTCATCGGCGGAACAAAGTCGGAAAACAGTCCGGAGGCTTTGTGAAATAATGATTACTTTTGCAGAGAACAACACGCAAGATTCCTCCGAAAACAATGAAAGAAAACTGGAAACCGGGAACGCTGATCTACCCGCTACCGGCCGTACTGGTCAGTTGCGGCGCCACCCCCGACGAATATAACCTGCTGACCGTCGCCTGGACGGGTACGGTCTGCACCAATCCCCCGATGTGCTACATCTCGGTCCGCCCGGAGCGGCACTCTTACGACATCATCCGCCGCACGGGTGAATTCGTCATCAACCTCACCACCGAAGAGCTGGCACGCGCTACGGACTGGTGCGGCGTACGTTCCGGCCGCGACCACGACAAATTTCGGGAAACGGGACTTACTCCGGCTCCGGCGACCGTCGTCAAGGCTCCCGTCGTAGCCGAAGCTCCCCTGTCGATCGAATGCCGCGTACGACAGATCCTACCGTTAGGATCGCACGACCTGTTTCTGGCCGAAGTGGTGAATATCCAGGCCGACAGCCGCTACATCGACCCCGAAACGGGTAAACTGGAGTTGCAGAAAGCCCGCCCCATCGTCTATTCGCACGGCGAATACTTCGCACTGGGCCGTATGCTGGGCTACTTCGGCTGGTCGGTCCGCCGCAAAAAGAGAATCAAACGGGAGCGACAACCCGACAAAATGAAAAAATAGCCCCTGCGGACGGAAAATTTCCGTCCGCTTCCTATTTCGGTACAGCCGGAAACGCCTATCTTTTTTCCGACAAGGCTGCGGCCCACTCCGGCTCGCGGAATCCGACCAAAATCTTGTCGGAAGCGATCAGCAAAGGCCGTTTCACCAACATACCGTCGGTCGAAAGCACGCGGATCAGCTCTTCGCGCGGAGCCGTGCGGACCTTTTCTTTCAAGTTGAGCGCCTTATAACGCAGACCGCTGGTATTGAAAAATCTATTGACCGCAAGACCGCTGCGATCGATCCACTCTTCGAGCTCCGCTTCGGAGGGATTCTGCTGCACGATATCGCGCACTTCGACTTCGATCCCGCGCTCCTGCAACCATTTAAGGGCTTTCTGACAAGTGCTGCAACGGGGATAGCAAATAAACAAGGGTTTCATTTTCATCGTATTTCGAAATACAAATATAGTGAAAACCGAGGGCTGAATCAAATTTGCACGAACCGACGCTCGAAGCATGCGCCGAGGACGCTCGTGAACTCTGCCATGCAAGGATGAGAAAACTGAAAATTAAGTTTGGCCTACCGCTTGTCTTCCATTATCTTTGCAGAAGATAGGATACGCCTCGGAAAACTGAGAGTAAGCTCCCGTTTTCTTCTCGACTTTCACTATCTTTGCAAAAGATCGGAAGCGGTTCGACAATCTTCGCGTGCAAGTCCCGCACGATTGCTCTCACCTTTCCCTGTCTTGGAAAAACGGAACCGAAGAATTTATGCTGCAACAAACCATCCGGAGTTGGATCGACCAACTGCTCGTTTACATCGGAATCTCTGCGGACAGCGCCCGCGGCATCGACCAATGGGTCATCCTGGCCATCATCGTCGCCATCGGCGTAGGGCTGGACTTCCTGATCCGCCTGCTGTTGTTGCAGGTCGTGCGACGCGTCGTCAAGCAGACCAAAGTCACGTGGGACGACATCATCTTCGACGACAAAGTCCTGCGGCGGCTGTGCCACATCGTCACCCCGATCCTGGTGGTGGTGATGCTGCCCATCGCCTTTCCCGATCAAAACGGCCTCGTCGTCCTGATCACGCGGCTGGTACAGATAGCGATCGTCATCGCCGTCCTGCGCTTCGTCAATTCCCTGCTGGAAGCCATATTTCAACTGATGGGCCGCCGGGAGGAGTGGAAAGGCAAGCCGCTGAAGGGCTTGATGCAGACCGGACAGGTCATCGCCTTCCTGGTCGCCGTCATCCTCGTCTTCTCGATTCTTCTCGACCGCTCTCCGGCGATGTTCCTCACCGGTCTGGGCGCTTCGGCCGCGATCTTCATGCTGGTCTTCCGCGACAGCATCCTGGGTTTCGTATCGGGCATCCAACTGTCGGCCAACAACATGCTCAAAGTCGGCGACTGGATCAGCATGCCCAAGTACGGCGCCGACGGCACGGTGGAGGAGGTCACGCTCAACACGGTCAAAGTCCGCAACTGGGACAACACGATCGTCACCCTCCCGCCCTACCTGCTGGTGAGCGACTCGTTCCAAAACTGGGAAGGAATGCGTTCCTCGGGAGGGCGCCGCGTCAAGCGCTCGATCAATATCGACATGACCAGCATCCGTTTCTGCACACCCGAAATGCTGGAGCGATACAAGCGCATCGACCTGCTGAAAGATTACATCGCCCGGACCCAGCAGCGGGTCGAGGAGTATAACCGGCAACACGACATCCCCTCCGGTGAAGACAAAATCAACGGACTGCACCAAACCAACATCGGGGTCTTCCGAAACTACCTGAACCTCTATCTCAAGCAGAACGAACGGGTCAATCACAACATGATGGTACTCGTCCGGCAACTGCAGCCCACCGAACAAGGCCTCCCGATGGAGCTTTACTTCTTCACCGACACGGTGGACTGGGTCCCGTACGAAGGCATTCAGGCCGACGTATTCGATCACGTGCTGGCCGTCATCCCCGAATTCGACCTGCGCGTTTTCCAAAACCCTTCGGGCAACGACCTGCGGACGCTGATCGGAAAAACCGATACCAACCATTAAGACGCTATGAAAAAACTGCTGCTCGCCCTCTTCCTCGTTTTCACCCTGCCCCTGTCGGCAGAGGAACAGCCTGCCGTACCGACAGCCGACGAACAGGCCGCCACTCTGATCAACGCCCAGGAGTGGTTCCGGCTCGAAGCATGCTACCCGGAGATCCGCGACGAACTGTCGCCCTTCGTCCGGCTGCTCTGCGAAGCCTCTCTGGGCAGTCATTTCAACCGGCTGCCGGAGAGCTGCAATGCCATCGGAACGCTGCTCAACGACTACCAACAGGAACTCTTCGCCGATCCCGAAGGCTCGATGCTCGGCTGGCTCCTCTCCATGCTTATCGGCAACCTGCAGGAGCTGGGCGCCTACGAACAGGCGGCCGACCTGCTCACCCAGTTCGCTGCCGGACAGAGCGAGGAAGAGAGGGCTTCGACCCTGGCGACCCAACGGTGGTTCCAAACCATGGCCCGACATCCGCGCACGTCGCTCACGAAACCCGACGGCGAAATCCGGCTGCCGCTGACCGTCGGAAGCGAAACGGTCAAAAGCCCGCTGGACGGCACGGACAAAAAGGTCCATAACTTCTATACCGACATAACGATCGGCGGCCGCACCGAGCGCTTCATCTTCGACACGGGTTGCAGCGGCGCCAGCTTCGTTTCGGCGGAATTCGCCAAGCGCCACGACCTCGAAATCATCTGCGATTCGATTCCCGTGAGCGGTATCGGCGGCAACGGATTCGTGAAATTCGCCACGACCGACTCCATGCAGATCGGACCGGTCACGATCCGCCACCCCTACTTCATGGTCTTCGACAACGACGAGGCTTCGGACCAAATCGGCCATATCGAAGCCGTCCTCGGCACCGACTTCATGCGTCTGGCCGGCCAGATCGAGCTTCGCCCCAAAGAGGGCTTTTTCCTCCTACCCGCCACTCCGGAACCGACACCTGCAAGCGGGCGAAACCTGATGCACGACACCTCCTCGGGACAATATATTCTCAACACGCTGGTCGCCGGAAAAGACACCGTCCCGATGGTCTTCGACACGGGCAACTCCCGCACGGGACTTTCGCCGAACTACTACACCCTGCACCGCGAAGAGATCGACCGCAGCGGGAAAAAGCGGGAAACGGCCGCAGGAGGTTTCGGCGGAATTTTGCGAGGTACGGGTTACGACCTGAAGAATATAACCTTCACGATCGGCGACGGCTCCCGCACCCTGAAAAAGGTGACTGTCACAGCCGACTTCGGCCCCGCATCCGAACAACCCTATTTCGGTTCGCTCGGAATGGACCTTTTCGAAAAGTTCGACCGCATCGTCTTCGACTTCGGCCGGATGTTCGTTACGGCGGAATAAATCCGGCGGTTTCCGTCCCGCACCCTGCACGACCGAACTGCCCGTCACGGAGGTCTGTCTGGAAAGCGGGTTCAATAATCTCGGACATTTTATGAAGGAATTCAAAAAAACGACCCAGTTTACACCGCTGCAGTTCCGAAGGCGAAGTATGGCGGAAACTTTTCCCGATAACAAACACTCTTTATAACTATTTTTATAATTAATGAAAGGAATTTTACTATGCAAAAAAAATGGTGGCACAAAAAAACAGCCTATCAGATCTACCCAAAAAGCTTCTGCGATTCCAATGGAGACGGCATCGGCGATCTTCCGGGCATTATCAGCAAACTCGATTACCTCAAAGACCTCGGCATCGACATTATCTGGCTCTCTCCGATTTACTGCTCTCCGCTCGCAGATCAGGGCTATGATATTTCTGATTACTACGCAATTGCGGAAGAATTCGGAACGATGGAAGAGTTTGACGAACTGCTTGCCGAAGCGAAGAAAAGGGATATGTATATTATTATGGATCTGGTCATCAATCACTGTTCTGACCAGCACGAATGGTTCCAGAAAGCCCTGGCCGATCCCGACGGAGAATATGCTGATTATTTCTATTTCCGCAAGGGCCGAAACGGTAATCCCCCAAGTAACTTGCGTTCTTACTTTGGCGGAAGCTGCTGGGAACCGGTACCGGGTACTGATAAATACTACCTGCACATGTTTGCCAAAGAACAGCCCGATCTTAACTGGGAAAACCCGCTTCTGAGAGAAAAACTTTATGAAATGATCAACTGGTGGCTTGAAAAAGGACTTGCCGGATTCCGTATTGATGCCATCATTAACATCAAGAAGGATCTGGACTTTCCGGATTTCAAACCGGATGGTCCGGATGGACTTGCCGGCTGTTGGAAAATGGTAGACGAAGTAGATGGTGTCGGAGAACTTCTTGAAGATCTGAAAAAACATACATTTCAGAAATACGAAGCATTTACTGTAGGCGAAGTATTTAATATGAAAGAGGGCGAACTTGATGCATTTATCGGTGAAAATGGTCATTTTTCCACAATTTTTGACTTTAGTGCACATATGCTCAGTGACGGAGAACATGGATGGTATGATGCACCACCTGTAGACTTCAAAGAATGGCGTAAAGCGATCACCGACTCCCAGCTTAGAGTTCAAAACTGTGGTCTGGAAGCAAATATCATCGAAAATCATGATGAACCAAGAGGTGTGTCTCGTTTTCTTCCTGACTATGCCCAGAATCCCACAGGTACTAAGATGCTCGGAACAATCAGTGTTCTTCTCCGTGGAATTCCTTTTATCTATCAGGGTCAGGAAATCGGTATGCAAAATGCAGTCTGGAACACTGTTGACGAATATAATGACATCAATACCATAGATCAGTATCATACTGCCAGAGATGCCGGGCTCACCGATAAAGAAGCCCTTGAAGCATGTAGCAGACTGAGCCGTGATAACGCCAGAACTCCGATGCAATGGAATACTCAGGAAAATGCCGGATTCACCACGGGAACTCCATGGCTGAAAGTAAATGATAATTATACCGAAATCAACATGGAAACGCAGGACACAGATCCTGATTCTGTATTAAATTATTACCGGAAGCTGATCGCACTGCGCAAATCTACTGCTTACAAAGAAGTATTTGCTTATGGCGAATTCCTGCCTGTTTATCAGAATACCAGCTCGGTCATGGCTTATTATCGAAAGACTGAAAATCAACGAATCCTTATCACCGCCAACTTCGGGAAAGAAGCAGTTTCTCTTACGCTGGAATATCCCGTAAAACAGATTCTTCTTTCTAATATGGCCAGTGCTGAGCATTCTCTTCCTGCCAATGATATAATTACACTTAACAGTTGTGAAGTTCTTGTATTTGAATTAGAAACTTTATAATTTCTTTTGCATCGTTTTTATATGTCTAAGAAACAAAAAGCAGCACATAGATATCAGATATTATCAGCTGATATCTATGTGCTTTTTTTTATCTCTGCAAACTATTCCTCTTCCGGATAAGTGAACTTCCATGCTTTTCTGAATTCCGTCATCATATCCATAACATCTTTTGTATAGTCAAAATGCATACATTCCGAATCTCCTGCAATCGCTTTTTCCATATCTTCAAGTTCATAAGCAAGTGCATCTGCATTTTCTCCCGCTCTTATGACATCTACATCTCCGGTTTCCACATAGGTAATTCTTGCCTCCCATGCTCTTGGATATTCCATAATCTCAATGTATCCCTTTTCGCAGGAGATCATGCCCCGCTTTGGCTGTTTTGAATGAAGTGATAACATAACGGTTGCCATCTGCTCTTCTTTGTTCATCAACAGCAGTCCGGCCTGCTCATCTACCCCTGTGGGTGCGGATTTCACCTGCGACAGCAACTGATCTGGTTTTGAATCCATGAACCAGCGGATGAATGAAAGCGCATATACTCCAATATCCAACATTGCTCCACCGGCAAGATTACGGTTAAAGAAGCGGTTATTCATATCGTATTCTTTGAAACTTCCAAAATTCATTGTAATAAGATTTACTTTTCCTAATACGCCGGTTTCCAGAAGTTCCTTTAACTTTTTATAGATCGGCATATGATAGATCGTCATTGCCTCTCCGATGATGACATGATTCTTATCTGCCAGTTCTGCCATCTCATTCAGTTCATCACTGTTAAGTGTAATCGACTTTTCTACCAGAATATGTTTTCCATTCTCAATTGCCTGTTTCATAAATTTTTTATGTGTATTGTGAGGTGTTGTGATATAAATTACATCAACATCCGGATCAGTAAACATCTCATTATAATCCGTATAAACTTTCCCTATGCCATACTTTTCACCAAATGCGACGGCTTTTTCATAGGTTCTGTTACCAACAGCATAGATATTCTTTCCATTCTTTTTTAATGCAACGGCCATCTCATTTGCAATAACGCCTGTGCCAAGTACTGCCCAGTTAATGTCTCCCATATTAATTCCTCCTTGTTATCATCTGAGCATATCATAACACAGGCTGTCCGTTTTTGTGAATGTCTAATCTCCGGAATCTGCCACCGGCAACTTCTTCCCTGTATAATTCACCTTTTATTTTTACCGTAATTTCCTGATTGTTCCTTCGGATAGGTACTGTATTTTTCACTTGCATGCTTTATCACATCATATTTTTTGCATAACTTTTTTACAAAAATTTCATTTTACAAGTCTTGAATTGCATATTTTTCTATAATTTCTTATCTTTTTGCAAGAAACCATTGACGAAACGTCAAATTCTGTTAAAATATTATAATGTTGAATGGTATATATGATATGGAGGATGGTATAGTGGTAGCATATGAAGAATTATCCAAAGAAGAATTATTGCAGCTGAAAAGTGATCTGGAAGCCCAGTTTGAAGATGTAAAGGCACAGAATCTACACTTGGATATGTCCAGAGGTAAGCCGGCTGCAGACCAACTGAATCTGTCAATGGGGATGATGGATGTACTGAACAGCAGTGAAGAGCTGACCTGTGCCAATGGCGTTGACTGTCGGAATTATGGTGGTCTTGACGGAATTGATGAAGCAAAGCAGCTTCTTGCAGATATGATGGAAGTACCAAAGGATAATGTGATCATTTTTGGTAATTCAAGTCTGAATGTTATGTATGATACAGTTGCAAGAGCAATGACTCATGGAGTTATGGGAAGTACACCATGGTGTAAGCTTGATAAGGTAAAATTCCTCTGTCCTGTTCCGGGATATGACAGACACTTCGCAATTACAGAGCATTTCGGAATTGAGATGATCAATATTCCGATGACATCGGAAGGACCAGATATGGATCTAGTAGAAGAACTGGTAAATAATGATCCTGCAGTAAAAGGAATCTGGTGTGTTCCAAAATATTCTAATCCACAGGGAATTACGTACTCAGATGAGACAGTCTTCCGTTTTGCAAATCTGAAACCGGCAGCAGAAGATTTCCGTATTTTCTGGGACAATGCCTACTGTGTTCACCATCTGTACGAGGACAAGCAGGATTATCTGCTGGAGATTTTGATGGAGTGTAAAAAAGCAGGAAATCCGGATATGGTCTATAAGTTCTCATCTACATCCAAGATCAGTTTTCCTGGATCAGGAATTGCAGCAATGGCTGCATCAGATGCGAACCTGAAAGATATCCGTAATATGATGAAGGTACAGACGATCGGACATGACAAGGTAAACCAGCTTCGTCATGTAAGATTCTTTAAAGATATCCACGGAATC
>ENA-OPCV01002439-OPCV01002439.1-human-gut-metagenome-genome-assembly--contig:-NODE-2439-length-11703-cov-4.967376_pt1 | contig 11703 bp, 10 predicted proteins | sample MGYA00241257_ERZ501494 | MGnify/ENA primary metagenome ERZ501494 (study PRJEB25962, sample SAMEA2042618) | human gut metagenome | biome: human gut; feature: human-associated habitat; material: faeces...
CGATATTAAAAGAAAGGAAACGTGTGATAATTAACTTCCTAATTATCATACAAGGAAAACAAGGGAAAAATGGAAGACAAAGATAAGAAGAAAAATGTGAAAAAAATAATCGTGTATGCAGTGCTTTTAGTACTTATTATGGGAATCGCGCTGGGAACCGGACAGATTCAGACAGAGGAATTGGGGAGGATATTTACGGTCAATGCAGTTGCAGTCTGTAAATTATTGCTTTTGATCTTCGGGGTATTGTTCTTAAAAAGTCTGATCGTATGGATCCTGGGGCTGATCAAACCGGCGAATCACAGAGCCAGGTCTGTGCTCTCTCTGTTATCCAGTCTGACAAAATATATTGCGTTTCTGGTGATCCTGTGCGCAGGACTGACGATCCTCGGAGTTAACATGACTACCATCATTGCCAGTGTCGGAGTATTGGCTCTGATCGTCGGCTTCAGCGCGGAGAGTCTGATCGCGGATGTGGTGACAGGAACTTTTATGCTGCTGGAGAATCAGTATAATGTGGGAGACATCGTGGAGGTGAACGGTTTCCGTGGAACTGTGACGAGCATCGGCATCCGCACCACCTGTATCACGGATACCGGTGACAATGTGAAGATCATCAATAATTCCGAAATGAAAAATATCCTGAACCGCTCCGACAATTATTCCAAGGCTGTCTGCGATATCAGCATCCCTTATGAAACGGATCTTGAAAAGCTGGAAAGTGAACTGCCGAAACTCCTTGAGTCAATCTACAAGGCACATGAAGATACTATGAAAAAAGTTCCTGTGTATGTAGGAGTGCAGGCATTGCAGGATTCCGGAGTATTGCTCCGGTTCGTAGTGGAAGTCTCGGAGAAAAATATCTATTCCGGCATGCGTATTCTGAATCACGATCTGCTGCTGGGCTTCCGGAAACTGGGCGTGGAGTGCCCTTTCCCGCAGCTGGATGTGCATAACAGGTGATAGACAGATTTCAGAGATTATAGAGAAAATGAAAATTGTAGGGAACATAAAATGCAGAAATATAAGAGCAACATACCTCTGGAATACCAGACACTTCCGCGGGATTCCATAGCCCCGGAATATCCGCCGCTGCCGGATGAATATTTGCAGCAGGACAGACTTGTATGGAATGGAAAACAGGAACAGAAAGAAAGGCAGAAAAATCAGAAGAGAAAAGCAATGCGCATGGTCTGTATGCTGGCAGCCTGTGTATTACTTGGTTACAGTGTATATGGGGCGGAGGCAGGTCAGGAAAAAATACCGGTACAGGCAGTGGAGGAATCGGAGCCCTCTGTGGCAGGCGGAGAGGACGACCCGGCACAGACAGCAGATACAGAGATGAAGGCTGCTGCCGACACAGAAGAAATAGCAGAACAGACGAAAGGATTCTATCCTCTGGAAGGCGGCATCTTATATTACAAGATCTATAATGAGACGCACCTAGCCAATCCCACTGCTGACGCCTGGGAGAGAATCCTGGAAGAAGGAGAAATCTCCATAGAACAGCTCCTTGCCGGAGAAGTGATCACTCTGCCGCAGCCGGAGACGCCGGAAGGCTTTGCATTCCTGGGATGGGCGGCACATTTTTCAGGAGATAAGGATACCTATCCGAAGTGGAGTCTGCTTACGGAACGCTTTACCGCAGAGGATGCGCTTAGGATCCAACCGGATGAGGAAGGCAACCGCAGTGTGGATATTCACGCGGTTTGGAGCTCTCAGGATCCTGCTGCCTGGCAGATGATAATGGTACTGGATGCCAATGGAGGAACGATTGAGGGACATCCATCACAGACGTACAATGCACTGACACCGAAATATTCCGGTGGAACAGTGTACTTGTGTGGATATCCGACCCCGGAACGGGAAGGGTATCATTTCGCAGGCTGGTATCTCACGACGGATGAGGGAGACATACGGGTGGAGACCCTGCCGGCATCCCGCTTTTTTGCTGAAAAAGGCGGTGAGCCGGATTATAGCCAGCCAATAGAACTACATTTTGTGGCAGAATGGAAATAATTGGGAAAAATGGATTACAGTAATTGACAGTAAATGACAAATTCAATATAGTAAAGGAGATGAAAATAAAAGGGGAGGCACCTGACAATTGTTTATTGCAAAAGATAAAATGACGAAATATAAAGCTATTTTACGAAGGACACTCTTGACGATGTGTGGCGTTTATGGTGTAGCATATCTGTTCAGCTTACAACCGGCGAACCGAATTTATTATAGTGTTCTGAATGTGCTGTTGGCAGTGGGAATCTATTGCCTTTTGCAGCAGACGGAGAGGAAACTTAAAAATATAGAAATGAAAAGAGGCAGGAAGCGTAGAATCTACTATGTGGCAGTGATCAGCTTCCTGTTTTCACTTTCGATGGTTATGGGATACCAGCTGCAGAATTTGGGAATGACGGATTGTGGAGTTCATGGTAAGGTCATGATTCTAATCCGTTCGCTGTGCCTCAGCGTTGCGGCATTTCCATTTGTAAACCTGTTGTTTGAAGGAATAGAGATGTTCTCTTCAAAAGGTGAGGTACCGGCTTTGGGGAGACAATGGAAGACAGGCGTTGTATTCGCAGTAACGGCAATAGTTATTTTTTTATGCCTGATTCCGGTGTGGCTGGCCTATTATCCAATCATTATGTCTTATGATTTTCACAGACAGGTTAACGAAGCGTATAAGGGATTTGCGTGGTTCTATCCTTTGCAACCTATTGTACATACTTGGTTGATCTGGCTGTTTTTACAGGTCGGAATGGCACTTGGGTCTTATGAGGAAGGCATGGCTTGTATGGCGTTATTCCAGATGTTGTTATATTCGTTGGTCATGGGGTATGCGATAGCAATGATCTGGAGAATGACCACTAAAAAATGGGCGGTGGTGCTGACGACTCTCTTTTTGTCTGTTTTCCCATATAACACGGTTTTAGTGGTGTGTACCACAAAGGATACATTATTCACCATAATGTTTACTTTATTTTTTCTGTTATTTCTGGAGAAAAAATATTATAGTAGTGGGAAAAAAAGCATTATTATGAATGTTCTTCTGATGGTTGAGGGGTGCCTGATGATGCAGTTCCGGAATAATGCGGTATATGCGGTGGCAGTATTCATGCTGCTGTTACTGATTCTGCAGCCGAAAAAGGAAAAACTTGGTATATTGATTCTTGGAATTTGCCTGGTGCTTGGTGAGGTTGGAACACGAAATGTGATCCATACAGCCATTGGGACTCAATTGGGTGCACCTAAGATTGAGGCTTACAGCGTTCCCATTCAACAGTTTGCAAGAGTAGCCTATTACCATGGTGAGGAGCTGGAAACACAAAACCCGGAACTGGCGGAGGTGCTGGAAAAATATGTAGCCAGAGATCGTTGGGATGCGTATTATGCTCCTTTGGCGGATACAATTAAAAGTACGGTAAATGCCGGCTCATATACCGATGATCATGGACAATTCCTGCGGGATTGGATGCGAATGGGCAGACAATATCCGAATGAATTTCTGGATGCTTTTTTGGAACTGACGAGAGGATATTGGTTTTTGGATGATTTCTCTTGGGCGGAAAACCTTGGCTATGGTACGGAGAAAAGATACGGTGTACTCTTTACCTACAATTCTTCGGAAATTGAAGGCTACGGCAGCATTGAACATCAGTCAAAATTTCCGGTGCTTGAAAAAGTGTTGGAAAAGATCGTTAGCGGGAACTGTTTTAATGAATGGCCGGTACTTTCCATTTTTTTCCATGGTTCTTTATACAGCTGGAGTCTGTTCCTTTTGATGGCATTCTGCCTATACCTGAAGAAATATCAGTGCTTCCAGATGAGCTTATTACCATTTCTGTATTTTGGAACCATGTTACTGGGACCGGTAGTGCAAGTGCGTTATCTGTTTCCCATTATGGTAATACTTCCGGTAATTGCAGCAGTTTTTGCAAGTGACAAATCTGGGCTTCAAAGCAATGAAAAAGGCATTAAATAGTGAACTAAAGGTTGTTTTTCTGCGTGGGAAAAATTATAATAGGACTAACGGATCACACACAGAAAGAGGACCCCAAAATGGAAGAACAGGAAGAACAGGGAAAAAAAGAAAGCACAGTGCTCCCGGAACCTCCGGAGATTACGGTGAAAAATCCCAGGATCGGCAAAGTACGTAAGCTGGAAGAGGAAGTAAAACGTCAGAATGAGTTGGAGCAGCTTCGGACCAGACGCATCCGTAAGGAGCAGGAATATATTGAACAGATGAGCAAGGCGGTGGAAGACCATCTGCGCAACACCAGAGAGGAACAGCGGTATAACGAGGAGTTTGAACGCCTGATCCGCAAGGATGTCTACCAGATGCACGGCATCAGTGAGGACAAGCTGCAGGGAATGACGGAATACCGCTATGCCCTGTATCGGGGAACAGCGTTCGGCATGTTTTTTCTGTCGCTGATCTTGACCGGAATCTGTGGATATCTCCATGGTTTCGGCTCGGAATTATGTATTTTCATGGCTTTTTATACAGCCATCGAGGGAACGCTGCTGAACAATGGGAAGAGACAGCATGCAATATTGGATGTCCTGACGAGGATTCTGTATCTGCTCTTGTTCCCGGCGATGCTGATCGTGTTTGTGTGCTATGAACTGGGATTTACAGAGTATGCTCTTATCGTACCGGCGCTTACGATAGCCGGAGTGGTGCTTCTGATGCTGGGAGCGGTGTCCTACTTCCTGTATGACCCGTATCGCCTGGATCGTAAGAATCATAAAAAGGCCAATCGTTACATCCGTGATATCGAAAAGGCTGCCATCAAGGAAGTGGAACTGGAAGAAAAAGCACTGGCGAAGCAGGCGAAAAAGCAGGAAAAGCTGGAATTAAAGGAAGAAGCCAGACAGAAGCGTGCAGCAAAGAGAAGAGAATGGAAAAAGCGGACAAAGGAAGTATTCTCCGGCTGGAAAGAGAGTATCCGCGAAAAGCTTCCGAAGAAAAAGCAGGAGCCGCCGGAAATTCTTGAGGATACTAAGACATCAACAGCGGCAGATCCCATGGGAGATACAGAGACTTCTGAACAGACAGAACAGACGGATGCTGTGGAGATGACGGTGACAGAAGAGGAACAGACAGAGAAGTCCGTGGATACAGAAGGCAGTGGGACAACGAGCATGGAGGAAACGTAATGGCATATTATCTGATTGATTTCGAAAATGTAAAAAGCCGTGGCATGGAAGGCGTGGAGCTTTTGACGGAGGAAGATACTGTCTGTATTTTCTACAGCGATAATGCTGACAGCATGACCTTTGACCTGCATCGGAAATTAAATGAGACGAAGGCAAACATCATTTACCACAAAGTAGCGGTGGGTACCAAGAATGCACTGGATTTCCAGCTGGCAACCTATCTGGGATATCTGATCTGCGAACAGCAGAGGGAGGGGATACACCCGAATTATTTTATCGTGACCAAGGACAATGGCTTCACCAGCCTCATGGTGTACTGGAAGGCGCAGGGAGTTCCCGTGCGGATCATCCGTAACCTCTTATGGGGGAAGAATCCTGTGGCAGAGCAGAATCTTCTGACAGAAGAGGAAAATGAGGCAGAAACAGTCGTTACCACTGCAGAGGATGTGGCAGAGCAGCCGCAGCCCATACAGCCAGAGCCGGCGGAAGAGACCAAAGAGCCCACACGGCCGGAGCCTGAGAAGGCAGATGTACCCGAAGAGCCCACACAGCCGGAGCCGGTGAAAGAGACCCAAGAACCCGTACAGCCGGAGACTGAGAAGGCGGATACACCCGAGAAACCCGCGGAGCCTGAGACGGTGGACGAGTCTGCACAACCCGTGAAGAAGCCTTCAAGGAAAAAGAGCAACACGAGAAAGAAGAGTGTTGCAAAGACAGATGATAAGACCGCGGAAAAGAAAGCTGCAGAGAAGAAGCCTACTGAGAAGAAACCTGCAGAGAAGAAGTCCGCGGAGGAACCGGATGAACTGACTTTAGCCGTAGAAAAAGTCCTTACAGATCAGACCATCGTCCCTCAGGTGGTAAAATTCATCCGCCAGTACAAGACCAAGCAGGGTATCAACAATGCTCTAAATAAGGAGTTCAAGGACAGCAAGCGCACCAGTGAGATTTATTCTGCCATCAAACCCCTGATTGCCGACAAAAAGGGAAAATGATAAAAAAGATCAAGAAAATGTGAAAAGAAAGTTATTGACAATATAAAAGCAGAGTGGTATGGTTGCTATCGAACAGAAAGTGAAATTCGATGAGCAGAACAAGATCTGCATACGGAAGCATTTCAGAGAGCCGTCGGCTGGTGTGAGACGGTATGTGAGTATGACAGACTATCCTCTGTGAGAAGTGCACTGAAGATTTTAAGTAGGTGTCACCGGTATTCTACCGTTATTTAGAAGCCTGTTGGAAATGAGATATTTGTATTTCATGGAGATGGGAACAAGAGGTCATGTGATAAAACATGGCAAGCAAAGTGGTAACGCGGAGAGCTTAGAGCTTTTCGTCTTTGGGTGCTTAAGGGCGCCGGAGACGGAAGGCTTTTTTGTTTTACGGGCAATCAGAATTTTTCTTTCTGTCACGACAAAACAACAAGACATAAGAAAGAAGGAAACAAAAATGAACAGTTTGGTAATCATTCTGATCGCAATGGCAGTGCTCGTAGCAGGCTATGTCTTCTACGGAAGATGGCTTGCAAAAAAGTGGGGAATCGATGAGAAGGCGAAGACGCCTGCGTTTACCCATGAAGACGGAGAGGACTTCGTGCCTTCCTCCAAATTCACCGTATTTTCTCATCAGTTTTCCTCTATCGCAGGGGCAGGCCCTGTGACGGGTCCCATCCTCGCATCGGTATTCGGATGGGTGCCTGTGCTTCTGTGGCTTCTGATCGGCGGCTTGTTCTTCGGTGCGGTGCAGGACTTCGGTGCCCTGTATGCCTCTGTGAAGAACGAAGGAAAATCCATGGGAATGATCATTGAAAAATACATCGGTAAGACAGGCAGAAAGCTGTTCATGCTGTTCTGTTGGCTGTTCACTCTGTTAGTTATCGCAGCCTTTACCGATATGGTAGCAGGCACTTTCGTAGGTACCGGACTGGAAGATGCAGGTGTGGCATATGCCAACGGCAGTGCAGCATCCATCTCCATGTTGTTCATTCTGGTCGCTGTGATCTTCGGTCTGATCCAGAAAAAGGTTGGAAAAATGAACGAGTGGGTCAAGGCAGTCGTAGCCATTGGGCTGCTGGTAGTGATGTTTGCGGTAGGCATGAAGCTTCCGATCTATGCTTCCAAGACCACATGGATCTACATCATCATGGTATACCTGTTCCTGGCATCCGTAATGCCCATGTGGCTTTTGATGCAGCCCAGAGATTACATGACCACCTTTATGTTACTGGGCATGATCATCGGCGCTGTACTCGGTGTGGTCGTAGCACATCCCGATATGGAGCTGAATGCATTTAACGGTTTTCAGGTGGGCAACAGCAGCTTGTTCCCGACCCTGTTTGTCACGATCGCCTGCGGTGCGGTATCCGGATTCCACAGCCTGGTATCCTCCGGTACTTCCTCCAAGACCATCAGCAATGAAAAAGATATGCCCATGGTAGGCTACGGTGCCATGATCGTAGAGAGCCTGCTTGGTGTGGTAGCACTGGTAGTAGTCGGAGCAGTAGCTGTGAATGGTACGAAACCCGATGGAACTCCTTTCTCCATTTTCTCCTCCGGTGTTGCAGGATTCCTGGAGAAAATGGGTGTTCCCGTAACCGTGGCAACCGTATTCATGACCATGTGTGTATCCGCACTGGCACTGACTTCCCTGGATTCCGTAGCAAGAATCGGACGCATGTCCTTCCAGGAGCTGTTCTTAGGGGATACCACAGACACTGCAAAGATGACTCCCATGCAGAAGGTTCTGACCAATAAATATTTTGCAACCGTGATCACCCTGTTCTTCGGCTATCTGCTGACTCTGGGCGGATACAACAATGTATGGCCGCTGTTCGGTTCTGCAAACCAGCTGTTGGCTGCACTGGTACTGATCGCATTGGCAGTGTTCTTAAAAACTACCGGCCGTACCGGCTGGACGCTGTACTTCCCTATGGGAATGATGTTAGTCGTAACCTTCACTGCATTGATCCAGAAGACGATCGCGTTGGTGAAAAATGTGGCTTCCGGACAGGCAACCTTCCTGGTAGACGGTTTACAGCTGATCGTTGCCGTGCTGCTTATGGTACTTGGCGTTATGGTCGCTTACAGCTGCATCCGCAAGCTGTTCGGTGCCGGGAAAAATTCAGACAAAGAGGCAGCGTAATACAGCAGAAAAATAGCAGATAAATATAGCAGAAAAATATAGAAAAGAAATATGGCATACAAAGAAAAGATATGCTAGAATAGGGAACGGTCAGAGAGCAAAAAAGCTTTTTGGCCGTTCTTTTCGTCAGAGTGGAAGCTGGCGGGGAGGATTGTAATGGGAATCAAGTAAGTAACAGGGAAAAGGATAAAAGCAAGATGAAACAGAATATGCAGGATCTGACGGAAGGATCCTTAGGGAAGAAAATACTGATCTTCAGTGTGCCGCTGATGCTATCCAATCTGCTACAGGTGCTTTTCAATATGGCGGATATTGCAGTGATCGGACAGTTCGCGGGATCTCTGTCTCTGGGCGCGGTGGGCTCCACGGCGACACTGGTCACCATGTTTACCGGGTTCCTCATTGGTCTGTCCGGTGGTATCAATGTATTAACGGCATTATATTACGGAGCAAAAGATAAGGACAGCCTGTCGAAGACCATCCATTCCGCAGCACTGGTCAGCCTGATCATGGGCGTATTGTTATTAGTGCTGGGGGTAGGCTTGTCTGAGTGGATGCTGACGGCATTGAAGACGAAGAAAGAGCTGTTGGACAAAGCGGTATTGTACCTGCGGATCTATTACCTGGGAATGCCGGCACTGGCAATTTACAATTTCGGTAACGCGGTGTACAGTGCGGTGGGCAATACGAAAAAGCCGTTGTATTATCTGGGATTTTCCGGAGTGCTGAATATAATCTTAAATCTTTTCTTCGTCATTGTCTGTCGGATGGATGTAGCGGGAGTGGCATTAGCAAGTATCATTTCCCAATACGTGTCCGCTGTGCTGATCTTACAGGCACTGCTTCGAAGCAAAGACATCTATGCACTGCATCCCGGAAAACTACGGATGGATCGGGAACTTACGAGGGATATTCTGAAGCTGGGAATGCCTTCCGGATTACAGAACGTGATCTTCCAGTTCGCCAACAGCTTTGTCCAGATGGGCGTGAACTCCTTTGATGCCACGATGGTGGCGGGCAATTCCGCAGCTTCCAATGCGGATGCACTGGTGTATGATGTCATGGCGGCATTCTATACCGCCTGTGGCAGTTTTATGGGGCAGAATTACGGCGCCGGCAAAAAGAAAAGAGTGCGGAACAGTTACCTCATCAGCCTGGCATATTCCTTCGGCATCGGTCTGCTCCTGGGAGTGTCACTGGTGGTTTTCGGAAGACCGTTTTTGTCTCTGTTTACCAGAGATGCGGTAGTTATTGATGCCGGAATGTATCGTCTGACGATTATGGGCTTTTCCTATTGCATCTCGGCATTTATGGACTGTACCATTGCGGCAGCCAGAGCCCTGGGCAAAAGTATTATACCGATGTTCATTGTCATCATGGGATCCTGCGTATTCCGTGTGATCTGGGTTTATACGGTATTTGCGTATTTTCATACGATTCCGTCCCTGTACCTGCTGTATATGTTTTCCTGGAGCATTACCGCAGTGGCGGAGATCTTGTATTTCATACGGATATACAGACAAAAAATGGCTCTCCTGTCGTAAGACAGAGGAGCCATTTTGCTGTGAGTACGAGGAGCCGGCCGGCTCGATGGTGTATGGATTTATGCAGCTTCGGCCTCTGCAGTAGCAGAAACGGCAGCGTAACGAACCGGCAGGAGATGAGCGCGTTCCAATGCCACATAAATGGTAGGAAGTAAGATCAGCTGAAGGATGATGCCGGGGAGACAGGATACGAAATATCCGGTAGCCCAGGCAGACCAGCTGTAAGAACCGCCGGCGAAGATCAGGGCACGCAGGATTCCGGTGATCACGCGACCGCCCAGCATGGCGATGATCAAAGCCGCATACAGATCAATGACCAGCTTGCCGCTGCGGAGAAGCTGCATGACCAGACCGCTGATCAGACCATAGAGTCCCAGCTCGATCATCATGATGGGCATATAGCCGAAAGCGGGCATGCCGGTGAGTATACTGGATACAAAGGGCCCTAAAATACCACAGATGAGACCGAAGGGAGCTCCGCAGACCAGACCGCACAGCAGTACGGGCAGATGCATGGGAGAGAACAGGACGCCACCCTTAGGGATCGCATGCAGAGCCATAGGCAGTACCACGCATAAGGCAACACACAGAGCGGTGATAATGCTCTTGTTTAAAACGGTTAATTTTTTCATGGAATGAAACCTCCTGAACAGTAATAAAAAAGCCAGAACGGCATAGTTCCCCCTTCTGGGGTAATATGCCTTCTGGCGTCAGGCTCCTTCGTGAAGCACAACTTATAATAAAGGGTAAGCATTTTTTTGTCAAGATAAATTGCAAAAAAGCATCTGCCATGCTATCATGAAACAAGTATTATTTTTACAGGAGTAAGGTTATGCGTATTATGGTAATGGATGGCCAGGGCGGAGGCGTAGGCAGAAGCCTGCTGGAGGCATTAAAGGAACGTTTCCCTGAGGCGGAACTGATCGCTGTGGGAACCAACGCCACGGCTACGGCGAATATGATGAAAAGCGGCGTGACAAGCGGAGCCACCGGAGAGAACGCTGTGGTATATAACAGTAAGAGAGCGGACGTGATCATGGGACCCATGGGAATCGTTATGGCGGATGCCATGTTGGGAGAGATCACACCCACGATGGCGACGGCAGTGGCTTCTGGTGATGCGAAGCTGGTCCTGATCCCCATGAACAAATGCCATGCGACGATCGTGGGAGTAGAGAGCAGACGGCTGGGAGAATACATTGCGGAGGCTGTGGATGAGATCGCGAAGATTTTTTAATGATCTGGCAGAGGAATTAAGGGAACTCTCTAAAGAGGTACGCATCATTGCCATTGACGGAAGATGCGCGGCCGGGAAGACGACACTGGCTGCAAGACTGGTAAAGGAACTGGGTGGGGATGTGATCCATATGGATGATTTTTTCCTGCCGCCTGCACTTCGGACACCGGAACGCAGAAGCGAGCCCGGAGGAAATGTGCACTATGAACGCTTTTTAACGGAAGTGCTCCCGAATCTGAGATCTGGCAGACCTTTTTCCTATCGGAGATTTGATTGCTCCCGGATGACCCTGGGAGAAGAGATTCCGGTAGAAAATAACGGTTATGTATTCGTGGAGGGAGCCTACAGCTGCCACCCGGTATTTGGTGACTATATGGACCGTCGGGTATTTCTGGATATTGATGGGAAGACCCAGGAAGAGCGGATCCGCAAACGGAACGGCGAGGACAGATTACAGGACTTTTTACAGCTGTGGATCCCTCTGGAAGAGGCATACTTTCAGACATTCTCTGTGTGGGAAAAAGCAGATTACATCATATTATGATGCCAGGGTCAAAAGGTCTAAACCCACATGAGCTTGCTCATAAGTGGGTGAAAGACCTTAGGACCCGCCCCGATATG
>ENA-OPCV01002445-OPCV01002445.1-human-gut-metagenome-genome-assembly--contig:-NODE-2445-length-11683-cov-5.842965_pt1 | contig 11683 bp, 10 predicted proteins | sample MGYA00241257_ERZ501494 | MGnify/ENA primary metagenome ERZ501494 (study PRJEB25962, sample SAMEA2042618) | human gut metagenome | biome: human gut; feature: human-associated habitat; material: faeces...
CTGCAAGGGGCAATTGCCCCTTGACCCCTTTTCGCGATTGAGTTGGTCACGCTTTCATGCTCCTTCCGCGTGCAGCTTTTGGGGGCTTCGCCTAAGCCCTTGTTTGCTCCCCACAACTTTCCGTGAAGAACCAGGCTTTTTGCCCTTTTCCCTCACTGGAACAAGGACATAATCTCCTGCGGCGACAGTCCGCCCACCATGGATTCCCCCGGCTTAATCAGCTGGTCAAACAGCGCTTTCTTCCGCTGCCCCAGCGCAACCACCTGCTCCTCAATCGAAGCATGTGTTACCAGACGAATCACCTCCACCTTGCGCGTCTGCCCGATGCGGTACGCGCGGTCGGTCGCCTGATCTTCCGCCGCCGGATTCCACCACGGGTCGTAGTGAATCACCATGTCCGCACCCGTCAGGTTCAGACCCGTGCCGCCAGCCTTCAGCGAAATCAGGAAAATCTGCCCCTGACCCGCGTTGAACTGCTCCGCCATCTCTACGCGGCGCTGTGCGGGCGTGTCGCCATCCAGGTACATCGTTTCATAACCCGCATCATCCAGCTCGCGGCGAAGGATTTTGAGCATCGAGGTGAACGCGCTGAACAGCAGCACACGCCGCCCCTTCGCAATCGCTTCCGGCAGCATATCCAGCAGCATATCCAGCTTGCCGGATGTGCCCGTATAATCGTCCAAAACCAGCGACGGATGACAGCAGATTTCGCGCAGCTGGGTAATCGCCGCAAGCACCTCCGTGCGCCCACGCTCGAAGCCCTTTTCCTTGACGATGGAGTCCACGCGCTGACGCAGCCGCATCATCGTCGCCTCGTATACCTTCGCCTGTTCCGGACTCATCTGCGCCGTGAACACGGATTCGATCTTGTCCGGCAGTTCGGTCAGCACTTCCTTCTTCAGGCGGCGCATGAGGAACGGGCTGATGCGCCGGCGCAGATCCTCCGCGTCCGTTCCGTCCTGATAGCGGCGCAGGAACGCGCTGTAACTGAGCAAATACCCCGGCAGGACGAAGTTGAAGATGCTCCACAGTTCGCCCACGCCATTTTCCAGCGGCGTACCAGTCAGGGCAAAGCGCGTCTGCGCCTGCAATTGGCGAACCGCCTGCGCGCCCTTGCTGCCCGCGTTTTTGATGTGCTGCGCTTCGTCTAAGATAGCAAAGCGGAACTCAATCGTCGTCAGCTGCTCGATGTCCTGCCGAATCAGCGGGTAGGACGTAATCAGCACATCCACGTCGTGCGCTTCCTTGACGTGGCGAATCTGGCTGGCGCGCTGTGCCGCCGAACCGCCCAGCACCATCACCGACAAATCCGGCGCGAAACGGCCAAGTTCGCTCAGCCAGTTATATGTCAGCGTCGTCGGCGCGACAACAAGGCTAACCTGCCCTTCCTGCCGCGTCGCCATCAGCAGCGCAATCACCTGCACGGTTTTGCCCAAGCCCATGTCGTCCGCCAGCACACCGCCCATGTGCAGCCGGTCAAGCGCCAGCAGCCACTGGAAGCCGCGTTCCTGATACGGGCGCAGGCTTAAGCCGTCGGGCAGCTTCACGTCCTGCACCTTGCCGGGGTCGGTCAGCAGGCGAACGGTTTCCTGCGTCTTTTCATCCACCTCGATGGGCAGTCCAAGGCTCTCCAGCAGGCTTTGCAGATAGCACGCGCGGTACGCCTGCAGACGGATGGTGTCGTCTCCCATCGCGACCGACTCCGCACCCTCCGCCTGCGCCGCCTCGAAGATGGAATCCGCCAGCGGCAGCCACTCGTCCATCGCGGATAAATCAAGGAACGAGCCGTCTTTCAGGCGGAAATAGCGGCGGCGGCGCGCCAGTGCTTCCATAATTGCGAGGATTTCCTGCGCCGGTTCACCGTCCTGCGTGAATTTCAGTTCCAGCGCCGAGCCGTTCAAGCGCATTTTGCCCGCAAATTTCGGCTTGCGCGGCGTCATGCGCTTGAAGTCGTTGGACAGGTACACTTCCGCCAGTTCCTGCAAATGCTGCAAGCCTTCGCTGACGAAGTTGAAAATGGCTTCCTGCCCCGTCAAATACACATGCCCTTTGCTGACGATGAAGCCCGCCGCCCCCAGCGCATCCAGCACCTTGCGTTCCGCCGCCGCGTCGCGCAGGAGCAGTTTTTCGCCGCGCGGGAGATTCTCCGGCAGGGGCGTTTCGTCGAAGGGGTCGATGGTGCGATCGCCGTAGCGGAACTGTGCCCGCGCCACCACATCGCGACCATTGGCAGAACGGTCAAGATACACACGCGCCACCAGCGGCAGTTGAATCAGCTGACGGCGCAGCTCATCGGAGATTTCCACCAGCCCGGTCAGTTTCAGGAACGGCACGAGTTCACCCATCACACGCGCCGCCTCGCGCACGGGATAGTCGAAGCTGCACTGTCCGCCCAACTGCTCCTGATACAGCACGCGCAGCACACCGCGCTGCTGCTCCTCCACCGCCACGACGTTCTCCCCCACCAGTGCGAAGGAACAGGACGGCAGCAGCGGACGGAATTCCTTGGGGAACATGGCAACGACCGTCAAGCCGTGCAAGTCACTGGAGACGCGGAACTGCAAGGGGATTTTCCTTGCGCGCACAGGCTTGACCGCAACCGTCTTTTCCCCGACCTTCAGGCGAAACGGCGTGTTCATCAGCTCGCGCAGGATTTCCTCCGCGAACGGCTCCGGCAGCGCCAAATCACGCTGTTCCGCGCCGCGCAGGAGCGCGCCAGCTTCCTTCTGCGCCAGACACAGCGCGCGCAGAATCTTCAAAATCCGCTCCTGCACCGTGCCGAAGCGCATCCATTCCGGGTGAAACACGAAGCCCTTGCCGTACTCCACAGGCGTCTGCGTGTCAATGGCATCAATCATCTGTGGAATCGACTTGACCACATACAGGCGTTCTTCACCAATCAGCAGGCAAATGCGGATGCGGGGCGTAATCTGGTCGCGCACGGGTTCGAGGGTCAGGCGAACCTCCATGTGGATGGTGCCCTCCTCCGGCAGCGCGCGGTCCATTGCCGCCATCAGCTTCGGGCCGGCAGCCTCCGCCTTGCGGCGCACCATATCGCCCATTGCGCCTTCATCCTGACACTTGATCATTGCCGCCACCACATGCCGGCACGCGCCGGCTTCCTCGTAAATCGGGCAGCTGCAGCGGCTTTCGCCGTCGTCGGTGAATACCACATCGTACATTTCGCCATCCGCGACCTTGCAGCTCAGGCGTTTTGCGCTCTTCTCCACAATATGCACTGCGCCGCTGTGATACAGCCGCTCACCGTAACGGGTTTCCGTTTCGCCCGCCAGAACGCGCAGGGTGTAGGGGACTTGGGTCATGCTTGAATCACACTCACACTTTCTGAAAGCCCAAAGGCGAAAAAATCCTTCAAGCCAAAATTGCAACCCTTATTCTTTCTACGTTTTCGGCGAAATTCCTGCTTTCAGGCGGAAGGTTTTTCATCTTTTTTTGACGCTGGATGCATCCGGTTGACTTTCCGCACTTTTTTCCATCCTCAGCGTATGATGAAGGCAGAATCCTCCTGCCGTTTGTTCGGTGCTGCAATTCTCTATTTGGAAGGATGTGTTTGTGATGACTTTATCGCCCTTATCCGCCGCTATTCTCGCGACGCTGCTTATGTATCTGCTGACGGCGCTGGGTGCGGCACTCGTATTCCCGCTCCGGCGATTTCACCCAAGCGTGATGAACCTGCTGATGGCGCTCGGTGCGGGCATCATGCTCGCCGCGTCGTACTTTTCTCTCCTTGCGCCCGCGCTGACGTCCGCGCATTCCCTCCGGCAAAGCCCGCTCCTGATGTGCAGCGGCGGATTTCTGCTCGGCGGGCTGCTCGTGCTGTTGGCGGATGCGCTGCTTTCACGCCGTATGCGCCGAACGCCACTGTCCGACGTGCGCCGCAGAACCGTTCTGCTGATTGGCAGCATCACCCTGCACAACATTCCCGAAGGCTTGGCGGTCGGCTGCGCGTTCGGTGCTTTGGCGTCCCCCGGCGGAGCGGCGTGGCGCAGCGCGTGGATGCTTGCCATCGGCATTGCGCTGCAAAACTTCCCTGAAGGGGCGGCGGTCAGTCTGCCGCTCCGCCGCGACGGTTATTCCTGCCGCCGTTCGTTTTTCTTCGGACAGCTATCCGGCGCAGTCGAGCCGCTTGCGGGGATTCTGGGCGCACTGCTGGCGATTCGCGTCCGCGCCGCCCTGCCGCTGCTGCTTTCGCTCTCCGGCGGCGCCATGGTGACGGTCATCTTGGCGGAGCTTCTGCCGGAATGCCAAAAATGCCCGCGGCAGCGTCTGATGGTTCTCGCGACGCTGGCGGGCTTTGTCCTCATGATGGCACTGGATACGATGGGGATTGGGTGATTCAGCCCCGTGCTAACGCTTCATACGCCTGACGGTTCTTTTCAATCAGCTGCAAGCCGATTTTTAGCAGGATTTCATCCGATACTGTTTCGTACTGCGACGTTTCCTGCTGTTCGGTCTCTTTATTCGTCATTTTGCTTCCTCTCCACATACTCTTCCAGGCATTCCCCTGTCTCCCGCATCTCCATTGACGCATCCACCCCAACGTAGCGGAAGTGCCACGGCTCATTCGTGATGCCGGTGATGGCGGTCTTGTCCGCCGGGTAGCGCAGGATGAATCCCCACTCCCAGCAATGTTCTTCCAGCCATTTCGCCTGCTTCGTGCCGCTGAAGGACGTTCCCGGCACGGTGATGTCGAACGCCAGCCCGGTGTGATGCTCGCTGCATCCGGGGTCGGCGACGAGTTTGCGCGCCGCACTGCGCGCCTGTGCGCCAGTCATGCCCTGCTGACGATAGCTGTACACCTTGTCGTCGAACAGCTTCTGCTGATAGGCGACGCTTCGGTATCCCGCGCTGATCTGCCATGATGTCAGCCCCTCCGACTGCGCCTGCATAAGCATTGCCAGCAGCGCATCCACCGCAATCTGCTCGCCCTCGATTTCGCTGCCCTTGATGCTCACGATGCTGCTGTCACAGTAGTCGCGCATATTGACCAGCTGCTGCGGCTGATAATCATCAGGCAAAGGAGAATCCCGGTTGACCAGCAGCGGAAGCCCATCCGCCGTGAAGCCAACCGGGATTGTGTTTTCCGACTCCGCCGTCAGGATGATCATATCGTCCTCCGCGGGAGCTTCGGTGGCTTGCGCGGCTTGGGTGGGCGCGGGCGTCGGTGTGGCATACGGCTGCGCGCTGTCAGAATAGAGCAGCTCACGCGTATCTTCCCCGACGATGCCGTCCGCCGTCAGTCCATGCTGGCGCTGGAACAGCTGCACCGCCTCTTTCGTCGCCGGGCCGAACTGTCCATCGACGCTGCCGGTCAAATAGCCCAGCGCCTGCAAGCGCTCCTGCAATTGCCAGACGGCTTCCCCCTGCGCGCCGGAACGCAGCACCGGCACGGGTGTGGGCAGGGACGGGTCAATCGTGACCTGCATGACGTTGCCGTACCCCGGCACAGGCGTCGGCGTGCGGCTCTGCTCCACCTGCACATCGCCATAGAGCCGGATTTCGCGCACGGCGAACACGATGACCGCGACCGCCAGTACGGCAAGCGCAATCATGGCAATCAGCCGCTTTGTCGTCATTCCTCCGCTGGATTTCTGCTGCACGCTTGTCCCCTGCCTTTCTTCTTTCCTGACCACAGTATACGCTATTTTGGGCGTTTATGCAAGAGGGGGGCAGAAAATGGGGAGGAAGTGGTTCATGATGTATCAATACTATACTTTTATAATCAATATATTTAACATTTTATTTTCATTATGTTTGCACATTGTTCAAATATTTGTGCTACACTATACTCATATTGTTTTTTTGAACAACTGTATTGTTGCTTTCCAATTTCCAGAACGGGCAAATCCGATTGAAAGGAGGGATGCAAACCCGTTCCGCGCCGACGTCTCTGGAAATAGTATTACATCATAGAAAGGACGACACGCATGAAAAAGTTTTTTTCTTTGTTCTTGGCTGTACTGCTGATTTTCTCCTGCTGGACGGCGGCAACCGCCGAATCCACCGACGCCGTTTCCGGCGCGCCGCTGGACAACGACATTGAGATTGTCTACAAGGAGCATTTCGACGATATGGTGACGCGCTATGCGGACGAGCTGACCGAGGCTGAACTACTGGTCAGCGCCGACGTGTACGACGCCATCGGCATGATTCGCTTCGATTCCGAGGACAGTCTGGCGGCACGTCAGCGCATCTACGGCATTGCGTCGGCGGACGACCTTCATGCCATCCTGACAGGCTATTTTGACCCGAACGATGCCGCTTACACGGCGGATGCGGCGCTGGATGCGCGCTTGCAGGCGATTCTCGCGGCGTGCGGGCTGAATCCGGAGGACTACGACATCAGCGTCATTCGCAATCTGAGCGGGATGCCCGAACCCATCACAGGGACGAACTGGTACTGCACGCTCATCCGCAAGGGCGTCGAGGTAGCGGAGGACGAAACAAACCCGTATGACATGGTGATTGTGCTGTACGGCGACGAGATGACGGTGGGCGCATTTGTGCTGAATCCGGAGGTTTAACAAGGGCTAAAAAGACGGCAGGTGTGAGAAATTCTCTGCACCTGCCGTTTATTTTTGTTTTGGGATGGTCGGTCGCGCCAATGGGCGCGACAATATGCAAGTTGTTGGGAAAGCAAGTTGGGGGGCGCTCCTGCGGGAGCGCAAAGTTACTGGTAGGGACGCTTCGCTGCCTGCGCCTTTGTTGGCGGCTTCCTTTGAGTTGAGCACCCGAAAAACAGTTGGGGCGTTGCCCCAAACCCCACAAGGGACGCTGTCCCTTGACCCTGCAAGGGAGGAAGAAAATGGGACGAAGTCCCTCCCTTGACCCTTTTTTGGCTGCCCGGCTTGGTCGCGCTTCCCTTACTTATTGATTCCCTGCGCTTTGAGGCGCTCTTGGCGCTGGTTCAGGCGGCGCGCCCTCTGCCCCATCGCTTCCACCTGCTCCATGAACGCTTTCACTTCTTCCTCACTCATGCCCTCAAAAAGCGCATCCGCCAGGTCATCCGCCATCCGCCGTATCGCCGTACGGTACTGCATCGCTTTCTCCGTCAGATACACCCGCCGAATCCGTCGGTCGAACGTATCCACTTCCCGCCGCACAAGCCCTTTCTTCTCCAAGCCTTGCAGGCTGCGGGTCGTCGCGGCGCGATCCACCGTGTACGCCTCCGCCATCTCGTCCTGCGTGCGCCCGTCCTGCTCATACAGCAGCGCCAGATACAGCACGTCCGACGAGGTCAGCTTCTCGTCCAGCAATTCCCGGTTCAGGAACAGGTTCATCTGCCGAAACAGCACAATCACGGATTTATCCACGCGCATGGGTCGTTCCTCCTCTTCGTTGTCACAACCCATTGTAGCGCATTTTTATTGACGTGTCAACAATGCAAAAGGAATTTCCGTCATTTTTTCTTGTTCCACAGCGCAAATCCGGCGGCACACAGCGCCAGCACGAAGCAGCCGCTGCTGTATATGGACAAGCCAAACACCAGCGGGCCGCTTCCTGCAACCGCGCCGCCGAAGATGAGCAGCCCCAGCGACAGCAGCATCAGGCAGAGCTTGCGCACCATGGCAATAACGAGCTTGCGGACGTCCTCGCCCGCGTGATGCTCAACGCCGAGATTCGCCTCGCCCTTTAAGCCTGTGCGCAGGATATCCGCCAGCAGCGCGGGAATTTCCAGCGACTTCCGGCTGCTCTCATAGATGGCGCGGGCATCCTGCGTCAGGAGCGCACGCCAGTCCACGTTGTCAAACATCTGGTCGCCGATGCGCGCGGTGATGACATTCATGATGTTTAGTTCGGGGCTGAGGTCAGCGACGACGCCCTCAATCGTCGCCAAACCGCGCGCAAGCATCGTCAGGCTGCTGGGCATCGCGATGCCGTTCGTCTTCATGACGCTGGTCATGTCCTCGAACACTTCCGCCAAGTCCATCGTGCCCAAATCCGCCGAGCCGTACTTATCCAGCATGGCCTCAATGTCGCGGTAGAGCTGCTTTTTGTCCGCCGTGCCGTGGAATTCGCCCAGCCCCAGCACCGCGTCGCGCACAAGGGCAATATCGCCGCGCGCCACGCCGACAATCGCGTTGCCGATGAGCTTGCGTTCCTTTTCGTTCAAGCTGCCCATCATACCCATGTCGAGCCAGACGATTTTGCCGTCGCGGATGCGGATGTTGCCCGGATGCGGGTCAGCGTGGAAGAAGCCGTCCTCCATAATCTGCCGGACGTAGTTGTCCGCCAGCTTCGCGCCGATTTCCGCAAGATCGTAGCCCGCTTCCACCAGCTTGTCGTGTTCGTCGATGCCCATGCCGTCGATGTGCTCCATCACCAGCACGTTCGTTGTGGTGTACGCGCGGTAGAGAATCGGCGACGTGACGAACACGACGTCCTGATTCAGCGCGTGGAAGCGCTCCAGATTCGCCGCTTCGGTCTGGAAGTTCATTTCTTCCTGCGCAACGACCCACATTTCGTCCAGCACCTGATTGAAGTCCACCAGACTGCCGGCGGGGGTGTACTTCAGCACCTTGCACGCCTGTTTGAGCAGGATGATGTCGCGGCTCATGACCTCGTGGATGCCCTCGCGCTGCACCTTGACAACAACGCTCTCCCCGCTTTTGAGGATGGCGGCATGTGCCTGCGCAATGGACGCACTGCCCAGCGCCTTCTCGTCAAACGACGTGAACACTTCCTCCATTGGGCAGCCGTAGGAGGTTTCCACCACGCGCTGCACCTGCTCAAAGGGCATGGGCGACACGTTCGAGCGCAGCTTTTTCAGCGCCTCGCAGTAGTCCCGCGGCAGAATATCCGACCGCATGGAGAGGATTTGCCCCAGCTTGATGAACGTCGGGCCAAGATCCTCGATGATGGCGCAGAGTTTTTCCGGCGTGATGCCGTGCAGGATATCATGCTTGCGCACCACGTCCACAATTTCGCGCAGGCGCTGGCGATTCTGGGCGATTGTCCGCTCCCGCTCCGCCTGATTCGCGCCGCGGCGGTTCTCGTTTTTCGGCGGATTGTCACTTTCGGGCTTGTCCGCCGCTTCGGTAGGGATTTCCGGCGTAACCGGCTGCTGTTCCTTCTCTGTCATATGCTGTCTGCCCTCAGTTCTCGGTCGGTGCATCGGATTCTGCCGATGCCGCCGTCTTTTTCGTCGCCTCGCGCGCCGCAATGTGGGCTTTCAGCGCCTCCAGCTGCTCGTCGGAGAGCGAATCCACCGCCGAAATCACATCATCCGGCGGCGTGACAATCGTCACATTCTCGCGGATGGCATCCTTAATATTGTGCTTGAGTTCCTCGTTGAGCACCTTGCCCTGTTCAATGGTCAGTTCGCCTTTTTTGACCAGTTCATTCAGCACATCCGCGCCCTTTTCCTTCGTCACCGCCGCGACCCCGACGCCCGCCAGAATCAGCTTGCGCAAATTTTCGCCCAAATCCAACATAGTCAGCGCTCCCTTCACATTCGCCAAATCGGCGGATTGTTTGCATTTTGATTTTCGCGGCAGACAGCTGCCGTTTCTATGTTGATTCGCCGCGGAGGGGGCGCATTCCTGCAAGGCGGGGGATTTTTTCGCTTGACAATTTGGGGGATTTGTTTAGGAAGTGAAAATGCGCCGCTCTGTTCGAACGTCATATTGCCCACGTTTTTCTTCCTTCCCCCTTGCACAAATCCCCCGCGTGATGTACAATAAAGCCGAAGCGTGATTCACGCAAGAGTAGGAGGAGGAAACACTATGGCGATTACCACCCGCGCGTTCGGCACGACCCAAGACGGCCAGAACGTGACGATGTATACCTTGACGAACCAGTCCGGCGCGTCCGTGTCCATGCTTGACCTCGGCGCGATTGTGACCAATATCCTCGTGCCGGACAAGAGCGGCAAGCTGGCGGACGTTGCCCTCGGCTTCGATACGCTGGCGCATTATGAGGGCGGTCACGGCGCGATGGGCGATACCATCGGGCGCTTCGCGAACCGCATCGGCGGCGGCTGCTTCACCCTTGACGGCACGGAATATCACCTCTACCAGAACGACGGCGAAAACACCCTGCATGGCGGCAAAGCCGGCTTCCAGAAGAAGGTCTGGCAGGCGACGCCCGTCGCGGGGGATACGGTGGATTCCGTCAAGTTCCACTACGTTTCCGCGGACATGGAGGAGAACTTCCCCGGCAATCTGACGGCGGACGTGACCATTTCGTGGGACGACGACTGCAACCTGACGTTCCACTATCAGGCGACGACCGACAAGGCGACCGTCATCAACATGACGAATCACACCTATTTCAACCTTGCCGGCTATGACCACGGCACGGTGCGCGACCACGCCATCTACATCGACAGCGACGTGGTGACGGCGGTGGACAGCGGCCTGATTCCGACGGGCGGCTACATGCCTGTCAGCCAAACGCCGCTTGACCTGCGCGAGGAGATGCTCATCGGTGACGGGCTGGACCGCATGAACGAGTGCGTGCCGATGCGCTACGCCAAGGGCTACGACTGCAACTACGTCCTGCGCAAGGGCAGCGCGATGGGGCTGTGCGCGTGCGTGCACCACGAGGAATCCGGCCGGACGATGGAGGTCATCACCGACCAGCCCGGCGTGCAGTTCTACACCGCCTGCACCACTGATTACGCGGATGGCAAGGGCGGAATGCACTATCTGCCCTACTCCGGTCTGTGCCTGGAAACGCAGCACTACCCGGACTCCCCGAATCACCCGAATTTCCCGACGACGACGCTGCGTCCCGGCGAAATCTACGACACGACGACCATCTACGCCTTCCGCGTCGATGCGTAATCCAAAGTGAACTGATGGCGGAGCGGCTTTTGCGGCTGCTCCGTTTTTTTTTGCACCCCAAACCGTCTTTTCGCATAGGCTGAATCGGGGTGAAAACATGACCATCGACGAATTTCTGACGAATGTACGGCGGATTCAGGCGGCTGATCCGCGCTACCGATTGGGGCGCGACGGCTCGGACGGCTACTGCGACTGCATCGGGCTGGTCATCGGCGCGATTCGCCGCAGCGGCGGGCAGTGGCGCGGCATCCACGGCACAAACTGGACGGCGCGCAACGCCATGCACGACTTGAATCCCCTGCGCGGCGCGGGGCAGCTCCGGCGCGGCGAACTCGTCTTTCGCGCGCATGAACCGGGCGCAAAGGGATACGCCCTGCCGAGCCGATACGCCTCCTCCGCCGACCGCCGCGACTACTACCACGTCGGCGTTGTCATGCAGACGAGCCCACTGCGGATTCTGCACTGCTCCGGCGGCGGCGTGAAGGCGGACACGAGCGCGAGTCGCTGGCAGTTCCACGGGATGCTGACGATGTTCGCGGGGCGGATGGGGCTGATGCAAATCGGCGATTCCGGCGACGCGGTGAAAGGGCTGCAAAGCGCGCTGATGGCGGCGGGCTTCCCCCTGCCCCTGCACGGCGCGGACGGCAATTTCGGCGCGGAAACCGAGCAGGCGCTCCGCCAATTCCAGCAGAAAAGCGGACTTATCGCATCCGGCGCGGCAGACGCGGAAACGCTGGCGGCGCTTCGGCTTTTGAATGGATAAACAAGCAGGGCAGTCCGCTTTTTATGCCGACCGCCCTGTGTTTTGATGCAATTTTGCTAGAGTGTGTTTCTAAAATGAGACCGGTGCAGTTTCGAGCAGATTTTCTTGCAAT
>ENA-OPCV01002446-OPCV01002446.1-human-gut-metagenome-genome-assembly--contig:-NODE-2446-length-11677-cov-2.026157_pt1 | contig 11677 bp, 14 predicted proteins | sample MGYA00241257_ERZ501494 | MGnify/ENA primary metagenome ERZ501494 (study PRJEB25962, sample SAMEA2042618) | human gut metagenome | biome: human gut; feature: human-associated habitat; material: faeces...
GAAATAGTTCATCATAGAGAACATACCTTTCTTCATCTCTCCGCCGTACCATGTGTTCACGATTACCTGCTCACGGCTTGTAATATTGAACATAACAGCTGTCTCAGAGTTCAGTCCGAGTTCTTTATAATTCGTTACTTTTGCTTTAGAAGCATTGTATACAACGAAGTCTGGTTCAAAGTCCTTCAGTTCTTCTTCCGTCGGCTTAATGAACATATTAGTTACGAAATGAGCCTGCCATGCTACTTCTACGATAAAGCGGATTGCCATACGAGTGTCCTTATTTGCTCCACAGAATGCATCTACAACATAGAGTTTCTTATTAGAAAGCTCCTTCACTGCTAACTCTTTTACAGAATTCCATGCTTCCTGTGTAGCCGGATGGTTATCGTTCTTGTATTCCTCAGATGTCCACCATACGGTGTCCTTAGACTTCTCATCCATTACGATAAATTTATCTTTTGGAGAACGACCTGTGTAAATACCAGTCATAACATCGACTGCACCAAGTTCACTGACCTGTCCTTTCTCATATCCTGTAAGTTCCGGTTTCGTTTCTTCCTCAAACAGAGTCTCGTAGGAAGGATTATACACGATCTCGGTTGTTCCTGTAATGCCATATTTGCTCAAATCAATCTTCGCCATGTCCAATACCCCTTTTCTTTCGATATTATTAGTGTCATACCAATGTGGAAAATGTTTCCTGCTTTTCCCTTATCCTAATTATATGGATATTTTTTATAAAATCAAGTCAAAAATGAATTTTCAGACATCTTTTCTTGCGTTTTTTGCTATTTCAATAGATATTTAATGATATTCCGGTCTGTTTTTGAAAGTTTTCACATGCATCCATAGCAATTATTGTTCTATTTGTGCCCCAATATGTTCTCCCATCTTCACCAGAGTCTCTGCATGTTCTCTGGTATTGGTGCGCAGATCCTGATCTGGTATCACCTTCCCAGGCTCCGTCATTACGATAATCGTTGAACCGCCGAATTCAAATCTTCCTTTTTCTTCACCTCTGTGCACCTCACATGGCTGTTTCACATAATTGCAGATCTTCCCCACCATCAGTGCACCGACTTCCATCGTAAGTACCGTTCCGAGTTTTCTCGTCTTCAGCAGACAGTATTCTCTGGTATTCATCTTATAGATCGGATAGCAGTCATTTGCCACCGGATTCACCGTATGAAGCACTCCCTCAATCCTTCTCCCGGAAGATCTGTGGCCATCTGACACATAACAATAACGGTGATAATCATCCACTGTCAGACGGATCACATAGATCCAACCGCCCATATACCGGTCAGCCAACTTGTCATCCCGGAGAAGCTGACGCACCGTATAAGGCGTATGTTTAATCCAAAATATGCCATTTTCCTCAATCGGATACACACTCACTTTACCGTCACTCGGACTGATCAGCACATTCTCCCGCATATCAGCCGGACGCTCTGCTGCCCGTATTTTTCTGGTAAAGAATTCATTATAAGACGCAAATTCCTGCTTCTCATAGATGGACAGGTCGATTCCATTACTTTTCACAAATGGACGAATCCCCAGCTTCGATATCCGGGTATTCAAAAATGCCCCGCCTATGCGGGACACTATTGGTGACAGAAGCGGACGGATCAACAGTCTGGTCACAGCATGTCCATAGACAAATGCAAGCAGTCTGTCCTGTCCATTCTCTCCATTATATTCATTTCCTTTACGATCTCTGTATCTCATACTGACCCCCATCATTTACCAGACATGTAGTCCACGAAGCACTGCCAGTGCCACAATGATAACCATGATAGTCTGTCCCAGCTTTTTCGGCTTACGGAGTCTGAAATTCGTAATAAATAAAAGTCCAATGACCAATACCAGTGCATGCAGCGCAATAATAAATTCTCGCTCCAGCAATGGACGGAATACAACCAGAATCGGGAGTGCGATCGCCATAGAAGTGATTGGCAGGCCCTGATAACATTCTCTGTTTTCCTCTGTTTCATTCTGGCGGATCTCTTCGGACACGTTAAACCATGCCAGACGGATCAGTCCTGCCAGCACATAGAACATAAGAATCGCTATGCCTACAATGTGATTCATTCCCATGCGATATGCGATCAACGACGGAGCCACACCAAAGCAGATGATGTCTGCCAGCGAATCAATCTGAATACCAAAACGTTTCTCCACTTCTGTGCGGTTCTTTTTTGTCCGGGCAATCTTGCCATCAAACATATCACAGAATCCAGATACTGCCAGACAGACGACTGCCATTTTCGGACAGCCATTCAAGGAGAACAGCATTCCTCCCATAGATATCAACACACTCACATAAGTCAGCACTACTGTATAATCATAAACTCCTAACATATTAATCCTCTTCTCTTCTTCCTATTGTAAAGTTTGCCACGATCGTAAATATCGCACTGATAAACAACTCCGTGTAATAGCCAAGTCCCCGGCTTAAAATCATACCCGGAAGCAATAACTGGCTTCCAAATATCGGTAAGAATATTCGAAGGAACAACTGCTCGCTGATTCCCATGCCTCCCGGAAGCGGCAGCATATCCACTGCTACTGCGATCGTTCCCTGCAAGATCACAATAACCACCGCTGACGTTCCCGACAAACCAAATGCACGATATACAAACCATGTTGCCGCAAATAACGCAAATCTCTGGAATACTGTAATTCCAAATACTTCTATCAATACTTTTACATGTTCTTTCAGATATACCGCTGTTGCCCGGTACTGGTCCATCGATGCCTCCAGCTTCTCAAGTCTTGATCTGCGCGGCTTCATCAAATGCATTTTCTCTATAAGGGCAAGTCCCTTTACCATGATGTCTCTTGCAAGCACTGGATGAAATACCAGGATCAGCATCGCTGTTACACAGAATACGTTCAATGCCGTGCCCAGATAAAATACATGACGTACATTCCACAGATATGCGTGAATAAATCCCTGCCCGAATATCGTCAGCGCCACACCAATCACAACGAGTACCAACTTATATGTAATCGTCACGATCATCAGCACCAGTGTAGACACCGGAATGGGGATCTTCTCTTTCTTCATATAATAAATCTGCGCCGGCTGTCCCCCCGAAGCAGACGGTGTGATGCAGCTAAAGAAAAATCCCACCGATGAAAACAAAAAACAGGTTCTCTTTTTCAGACGTATCCCAAGTGTATGCATCATATAATAAATGATAATGGATTCTCCCCAGATAAATACCACAACGCAGACAACGCCCGGTATCAGCCACAGGGGATTGACCGTTTTTATAATCTGTGCAATCTCTCCCAGGTCTTCTCCATGGAATACTCCATAGATTGTTCCAACAAAAACCACGAGCAGAAATACCACATTAAATATTGTTTTCTTTTTATTTTCCATTCTTCTTCCCACTCAATCTTCCGGCAATCCAACCGGCTACGGTCTCCGTAACTTTCTGCAGTAGCTTATATCCGTCCCTCCGGTTGCTGATATAGCAGACAAGTTCTGCCAGCAGGATTCCGCCGGCTACATCGATCAGCACATGCTGTCTGAGCGCCAGCGTCGATACAAATACCAATACAGCGATAAACTTCGATACCCATTTATACCACTTCGGAATGCGGTCGCATCCACGCAGACCAATGCAGCACATCCAGCTCACCAGACAATGGATCGACGGGAACAGATTCTGCGGTGCATCCCATTGATATAGCGCTCTTACAGCCTGCGTCCAGATATCATGACCGATCAGTTCCGGTCTGGTATTGGTCGTCGGAAATACCACAAATATCACCAGACAGACCAGTCTGGAACAGATATCCGCTGTAAAAAAACGATACCTGTGCTCGTCTCCCTGTGCCGAAATAAGCAGATAATTAATCACCCAAAAAATATAACACCCTAAATACACAACAATAAACGGTGGTAAAAATGGCACCAGATCATCCAGATTTCCCGAAAGATTATATGCCGTTCTTCCCACCGTAAATAACGGTGCTCCCCAGTATACCATACAATTTACTGTAAATGCCATAACTGGTGGCAGCAACGTACAGAATATTCTTTTTGTATCGATCTCTTTTATATTTATTTTTTTCATATCTGCTATTTTAACAGGTATGAAAGAAATAACAATGCTTTTTTGAATATCTTAATAAAACTTGAGAGATTCCTTAAGAATTTTCATCTATTTTGTTATCCGCAATCAAAAATTGATTATAAGATGCGAAAAACCTGTTCCACTGTATCTGAAAGATTTCTTCTCGCATTCTGTGTATTCATTGCCTCTTTTTTAGTAGTGATGTTTCTGATAATCGGAAAAAAAGCATCAATTCCTTTGTCATTACACTCTCGGGCACCATCAGACACTACGCCCGCGAACGCTAATACTTTTAACTCCTGATATTTATGTGCAAATCGCGCAACTCCGATCGGAGCTTTTCCCATTGCTGTTTGAGAATCAAGACAACCTTCCCCTGTGATTAATACATCCGCATCTTTCAGATCTTCTTTAAATTTTATGATATCCAGAATCAATTCAATTCCCGGTATAAGCTCAGCATGCAGAAAACTCAAAACTGCAAATCCTAATCCTCCCGCTGCTCCTGCACCCCTAAACTTTGAAAAATCTTCACCGGTATGTCTTGACGTGATTTGTGCATAGTGCTCCATATCACGATCAATTTTATTCATAAGTTCATCAGGGATTCCTTTTTGTGCCCCATATACATAAGTAGCACCCGTTAATCCACACAACGGATTTTCCACATCACAAGCCACCCGAAACCTGCACGATTTTAATATTTGGAGAATTTTGTCATCAGAAATTGAAGCGATAGCTCCTAATCCCTCTGCACCTCTGCTTACTTCGCAACCTTTTGAATCTCTAAATTCCCATCCCAGAGCCTGAAGCATTCCTACTCCTCCATCATTTGTGGCACTTCCTCCCAGCCCTAATATAAAATCACGGCAGCCACGAGTAACTGCATCTTTTATCATTTCACCCAGGCCATACGTAGTTGCTGTTAAAGGATTCCTGTTATCTGGCTCAACAAGAACCAGCCCGGCTACGGCAGCCGTTTCTATTACAGCCATATTTTTTTCTTTTATATACCCATAATATGATTCTATCTTCTCATTATTCGGTCCTGTCACGGTTATATTAACTTTTTCTCCTCCCAGCCCCTCCATGAGAGCCTCAACAGTGCCTTCTCCTCCATCCGCCAAAGCTCTTACCACAACTTCCGCATCCGGATACACTCTCAATACCCCTTCTTTAACCGCATTCCCAGCTTCTCGTGAGCTCATACTACCTTTAAACGAATCAACAGCAACGACCACTTTCATATCGATTACCTCCATTTTATCAAATCATTGTAAATTGCTGTAAGTGCGCCTTCGCCGCTTTGTTAAAAAAATATATCACACGTCCTACACCCAGCATCGAGAGAACCGTACCCAGACCGATTCCCATCAGTGGATTACCAAACGCCAACCCAATTGCCAACGAACAAACCACACAAAAAGCATCAAAGCAATTCTTACAGAATCCCAGTTCCCTGTTAAATCGTTCCGCCAGACTGCTTACGATACCATCGCCAGGATTGGGAATCAGATTCATATCCACAGTCATAGCTGCACCGATACCTGTAAACAGAATCCCCAACAGCAGCACTACCAGATCATTTATAAAAACTCCGCTTTCATAACCGATCACATATTGGAATAACGCCATAAAACGAGTGAACACAATGCTTACCACTACCTGAAGCGCATCAATCCATCTCCGGTTTTTCCCCTTGATAAAAAACTGTGCCACAACCAGCACACAATAAGCAATCAGTGTCAGGTTCGCAAAATTCATCCCGGTTCCCTGACTGATCGTGTATGGCACAGACACGATTGCTGATGCTCCAAGACCTGCCTGCGTATTCAATGTAATCCCTAATGCTAACAACACCATTCCGAATAAATATATTACAACACGCATACTCATCTGTTTCTTTTTCGTCGAATCCAAATTCAAATTAATCATCTCCCGGTATTAAAGTTTTCTGAATAATCATAGCTTTATATCTGAGCGTTTGTCAACTTTTCTTATCGACCACAGCGGTAAAAAGTTAAAAAGCACCGATCAACTTGTGACCGATGCTTACATGATCAAATATCCAGTTTTTTATCTGTTTTTTTCTCCAATATTTTTATTGCATTCAGGTAGTCTTCTTCCACCTCACTGAGTGTTCGCGCTTTATATTTTTTATATTCACCAGTTGCCCAGATTCTGAACTGTGTTCCTCGTTTTGATTTTACACGATAGCCAACAGAAATAATAACATCAAGATTGTAATAATCTACATTGTAAACTTTTCCATCAGTCGCAGTGTAGGCAAATTTTGCCCACACTGACTCTTTTTCTAACTCTCCCTCTTTAAAAATATTTCTGACATGTTTTCCAATCACACTACGATCTCTCTGAAACAATTCTGCCATCTGATCAATAGACAACCAGACTGTCTCACCATCAAAAGTAGTTTCAACTTTCGTCAGACCATCCTCTGTCGTATATATAATCATATCTGCTTTTTCTTTGTCCATAAATTAATTTTCCTCCAAAATCAGATACATTATCAACGTGAACGAGTCACTATAGCGAAATCATCATTCCTCATCTTTGCCATTTATAATACGATAGTAATCATCCATATCCACGCTAAGGTTTACCGTAGTATCTGCTTTTCGTTTGCCCAAGAGGCACACAGTTTCAACGGTATTACCAGATTCCAACAAAATACTTTATTGATCTAGAATTTCACAAACTAATCGACCTATAACTCGTATTAAATCCTTTGTCATCCAAATTAATAGTTGTGTGTTTTATACTCTCTTGCTTAAATTCGTAATCGACATACCAGCCTAAAAATCATCTCCAGAAAAATGTATAAACAACTTCTTCTTTACTCGGCATAACCGATTCAGATGGCAGTTCTTTACTAAAACACTCTAAATATAGTTTCCGCATCAAACACAGCCATTCCTCTAGTTCCTTCTTATCTATGTGATTCATTACAGAAGTCGGATCAACCCGGACATATGACATAACACTCTTTTTATCTAAATGTGCAAAAAATTTATCCCGATATATCCGAATCACTCTAACCATCACACTGTTGTCCAGTTTATAACGTATTTCCTGGATAGTATTTAATATTTCTTTATTGCTACGAAATAACTGCTCAACCTGATTTGTGGCTTTGAACAAAGAATATTCTTTACTGTCGGCAAAAATCTTGTTTAATCCCAAAACTACTCTGTACACTAACGATTCATATAGCGTAGTCCTTACAGTGGAATACTCCGGTACATCTTTGTCATGTACTCTTTTATTCCATTCCTTATCTACAATGTTAAAAATATATATTGCAGTCTGGATGTCTCTTAATTCATTAAACAAAAGATTTATATGCACATCCAGCCATTCATTATTGCTTGCAAATTCGTAATCATAATTTGGATTATCGCGTTCAAATTTAAAATTATTATCCATTTTTCTCAATTATAATTTTTCTCTGACATTTAAGTTACTAAAATTCAGTCTGTTTTTCTTCTATTTTTCTTCCAATTTCGGCAAATTATTTAAGTTTACCGTTTGCAATGTTTGCAATTGCTGCACTGCCAACTGTCGAAGCAATTCCATCCGCTCTTTCTGATTCTTTTCCTGATTAATTAAAATCGCATTATAACTTTCCAGATTCGCAAGTACCAGTAATTGATTCAGCGTTGCTGCGTCTCGCATATTCCCTTTCACTGTTGGATTTTCATCTTTCCATTGCTTCGCAGTCTTTCCAAACAAAACAACATTCAACATATCCGCTTCATTCGCATAAGTATACACTATCTGTGCGGGCGTTAATTCTGGGGGAATGAGGTTTTCTTTAATTGCATCTGTATGTATCCTGTAATTCAACTTAGAAATTTCTCTATTCAAATTCCAATTCAAAGATAAGCGACTGTTTTCGTCTGTCTTTAGACGCCTATAGTCTTTCATAATATAAAGCTGAAACTCAGGAGAAATCCATGTTGCAAAAGACATCGCGATGTCGCTATGGGCATACGTTCCTCCATAACGCCCTGCCTTAGAAACAATACCGATGGCGCCTGTCGCTTCGATCCATTTCTTAGGTGACATTGTAAAAGCATTCGCGCCAGCCTGTTTTCTAAACCCCTCGAATTCGAGGGGTTTAAAATCTGGATTATGCAGCCTTTCCCAGAGGCCTAAAAATTCTATCACATCCCGATTTCTCATCCAGTTTTGAATAACTGCTGTCGGATCATCGCTCTTATATCGGGCAATATCCGTCAAGGAAATAAATTCATTTTCAAAATCCTGCGTATAAATTCCAATATCAACTCCAGCCGCATGAATTGTATCTTTAATTATTTTCCCCATTGTACCTCCCATAAGCAAATCATAACATTTTGAAACACCGTATCTTTTTCCCTTTAAGAGAAATCTACTGAGTAACTATCTTCATCTTCCCACATTTCCCGATATGCTTCAATATAATTCCTAATACAACCGGGATATACGTCCAAATACTTTCTACATACCCATTTGTACAATCCCAGGATTTTTTCATCACACGCAAAGTCTAGTAAATAATCTAACAAATGTGACAATTCATCTTCCGATACAGTTCTGCTGCACACATCTTCAACTAACGGCAAATAAACCTCATAAGCTTTCTGATGTAATTGAACTATCCGCTCTGCAAACCGGCAAATATTTTCATCCATTAGATTTCCTCAAAATACTTAAGTGCCTCCGTTATCGCTTCCACCTTTTCTTTCGGCGGACGTTTCCTCAGCTGTTTCAATTCCTCTGTCGCATTAGGCGCATCATACATTGTCAGTCCCAAAGACCTTTTTACCTCCGCAATATAAGCGGTATGTACCTTAAACCCATACTTCTTCTCTACATATTCCTGTATCATTTTATATGTGATTTTCGGTTTCGGTTGATATTTCTTTGCTCGCTCTGCAATCGCATCCTACGATATTTTATCATCGCCTTCTCCAAATTCCACTTTTACATTGATAACACTGTCTGGTGATTTGTGGGACAGAAGCACGATACTTTCAACGGTACTTTCATTGTCCCAACTAAGTTCTTCTATTTCCGAACCATTGAAATACACCGGAAAACGGAACTTAATGTGCTTCAGGAATCTGCCATCCGGCTGCTCCTGCTCATAAATGTCTACCTGTTCTACAAAACTGTTTAAAAATTCTTTTTTTTCCAGATCCGTGAACTTGTCATATAGTTTATCAAAATACAGCAAAAATTGGTAGACGTTATCTTCTGATATTTTCTTCTGTTTGATATTCAGCAGACGGTTCTTGACTTCACTGATGCTGTTCTCCACACCCTCGATTTCATCATAGAGACGATACAGTCTTGTCTCCATATCCTGATATTTTTTCTCATAAAAACGGTCTGTAATATCCAGACTGTCCATCTGCTGTCCAAGCCGATTCTTTGCTCCTGTCAGCTGTCGGTGTTGTTTTTCTAATTCTTCAATTTCCTTTTCCACTTCCGATGTGTCAATCCTTGCACCGATTTTACTCAAAATGGCTTCTTCAAATTTGGGATTTTGCACCAGCTTCCGGATTACTTCTTCTACCGCATCGTTCACCTTATCTTCGCTCCACTGTTTACGGTAGCTGCAATTATGTCCATCCACCAATCTCCGATGCTTGCAGGCATAATAAAAATAATCCTTATATAACGTACCGTCCTTTCGTTTTTTCCGATTGACATTCCCATACATTCCACTGCCACACAGAGGGCATTTTAAAATACCGGATAAGATATGTTCATGTTCCAGACTGTGTGTCTTTTCGTATGATACTCCTGTTTTCTGACGTTTCTGATGTGCCAGTTCCCAATCCTCTTCGGAAATGATTCCTTCATGAATACCATCGTTCAGCATATATTCTTCCTGCTTCACAATCCGGTATTCATTTCTTGTTCCGGGAACTTTCTCATTCTTTCTGCGGCCAAATGCCAGCTTTCCACAGTAGACCGGATTATCCAGAACACCTTTGATGAATGAAGTTGCAAAAGCATCCAGCGTATTATTCTGTCTCTTTTTCTTTTTATATCCATGCTGGTTCAGCCATGATGCAATCGCACTCATTCCCATATTGGTATGGATAAATTTATCATAGATCAGCCGGATTACCTCTGCCTCATCTTCTGCAATCTGAAGTTCTCCATTCACCAGTTTATAACCATATGGGGCAAATCCACCGTTCCATTTTCCTTCTCTTGCTTTCTGTTTCCGTCCTTCCATCGTCTGCACCAGAATATTCTCACGTTCAATTTCTGCCACAGCTGACAAAACGGAAATCATCAGTTTTCCACTGTCTTTAGAACTGTCAATGCCATCCTCTACACAGATCAGATTTACTCCAAAATCCTGCATCCGTTGTAAAGAATTTAATACATCCGCTGCATTACGTCCAAATCGTGACAGCTTAAATACCAATACAAACTGTATATTATCTGTACCACTTTCAATATTGTCCAACATCCGTTGAAATTCCGGTCTGCCTTCTACACTTTTGCCGGATTTTCCTTCATCCGCAAATTCCTGTACAATCTCCATGTTCTGATACTCTGCATATTTTCGCAGTTTATCTCTCTGAGCATCCAGACTGTAACCATCCACCTGCATGGTGGTGGAAACTCGTATATATACATAACATCTAATTTTCTTATTTTTCATTAACATTTACCTCATTCATTAGAGTTTTTATTGTCCCAACTAAATTTTATCATTTGTTCCAACCGTATTCAATACTTGATTTTCATAAATTTTTAAACCCAATTGACATATTTTTCCCAAAAACATATAATAATGATAGAGACAGAAAGACCTGTCATCGTAAATATTGCCCGCCCACCGTTGGCGGCTTATAAGTGATCGACTCGAAAATATTGCTCGCTCACCGGAAGCGTCTAATAAATGTCCGGCTCGAAAATTTCGGCCCTGCCGCATGGCAGGGCTTATTTTATAGGTGATAAACATGATATATCAAGAAGGATACGTTTACCATATTAAAGATGAATACTTTGAAAAAGTACGGGATTCCAACTTAATGCAGAACAAAGAAGGTGGTACATACCGTCCTACTTTTTACTGTCTGCGTGACAATAAAACTTCTCTGTTATGGATGGTTCCACTCAGTTCTCGTGTAGAAAAGTTTAAAGCAATACACGATAAACAGGTGGCTAAATACGGAAAGTGCCTAACGATTGTTTTAGGTGAATTTGATGGAAAAGAAGCTGCTTTTCTTCTCCAGAATATGTTTCCAATCAGAGAGTACTATCTTGACCATATACATACTCGAAATAATAATCCGGTTCCTGTTAAGCATTCCATTCACAGGGAAGTAACAACACGTATGAAAAAAATTCGTCAACTTCATTCCAGAGGCAAAAAAGTGGTATTTCCAGATATTGACCGACTAGAGCAGATTATGCTTGCAGAAGTAAAAGATAACGCAACCGAATAATTTCACAAAAAAGCGACAGTCTGATTTACATTTTGTATTTCAGGAAACTGCCGCTTCTTTTTCTTCCTTATTCTGTTTTTCTTCCTCCAACTCCCGGAGGACTTC
>ENA-OPCV01002450-OPCV01002450.1-human-gut-metagenome-genome-assembly--contig:-NODE-2450-length-11660-cov-2.179664_pt1 | contig 11660 bp, 13 predicted proteins | sample MGYA00241257_ERZ501494 | MGnify/ENA primary metagenome ERZ501494 (study PRJEB25962, sample SAMEA2042618) | human gut metagenome | biome: human gut; feature: human-associated habitat; material: faeces...
ACTATCATTGAATGATCCGTTCTTAATCTTTGCATCTTCTACCATTTTTACATTATCGAGAGAGATTGCACCTTCGATTTTCAATGAAACTGTCTTGTCTGTAAACTTTGCTGTTGCAGGAATCTTTACAACATAATCTTTCTTTTCATTTCCAGTCGCCTCCAACATAATTCCGCAGTTAATAGCCTTTACGGCAATAAAAGCACTGCTGAGTTCTTTCGAGATTCGATAAGCAGTGTATCCGAAGATTCCCGCTATAATAATTCGTGTTGTATTATTCATTACTTCATTCCTCCGGATGTTCTTCTTCGGCCATTCTTGCAGCAAATCTATCAATTTCCTGAGTAACTTCCATCGCCTGCAGGTAAGCCGTTCTTCCTGTTTTTCCATTAACTTCCCAGTCATAAGGTCTGATGTCCAGATCTACTGAACGAATGTCAATATCATCAAGCATGGATACTACATCCTCATCCAATCTATTAGTGCGGTCACCTGTCACGAGATAAATCTGAGGTCCGCGATCATTGAATTTAACTTTAATTGGAAGATACATGAACGGTTCCTCACCCTCTTCTCTCGGCTCTTTAATCTTCACGTTCCAACCACGGTTAATGAGTTCGTCTGCCAGATCCTGAGTCGGAATAATCATAGCGAAGTTACGATCTCCTTCACGATTGAATTTGCTACCCTCTCCTCTGAAGTTTCTGTAGATGATTCTTGTGTCGTTAACCTGTAAAATATCTCTTGGTGCAAATGTAAGTTCCATAATCTTTTAATCTCCTTTAATCTTTAAAAATATAAAAGCCCAGCATTAGCCAGGCTTTGTTTCAATCTGTTACGCATTCAAATTTATGTGTTCTTCTGTTGTATTTGTAAATTCTTGATGTTAAGTAATCTTCTTCCGGTACGGTTTCCCTAATCGTATCAGTCAGAACACTCTTCAAATCTTCTGGATCAACTTTTTTAGCATTATGTATCATGACTTCATGAATACTGGTAAATGCCATGTAAAAGTCTGAGTTCAGTAATTCGGCTAAATGTTCAGCCACTCCCGGTAAAAATACTGCAACTGCCCCATTCGTTTTAATAGTCGTGCTCAAACAGTTACCCATACCGTCTTTTGAAATGACATCCTCGTCACATGACTCCATGAAACTATCTCCGGTATACTCTCGATTAAATATCATTTCTTCCAATTTGTAGATTCTCGGTGGCGTTGCACGATAAGTGTTTTCAAGAGCTTCGTTGAAAATATCAGTTTCGGTTTTACCCCATTTTTTAACCATAAATTTGAGGATTTTAGTGCTAATAAGGTCTTCTCTATTATCATCCACTATCGCACAGACTGTAAGAGCAATATCGCCAAGAGTCTTATGCACGACATTCTTTAATACATCAGCATTTCTGTCACAATTAAGTAACCTCACAAACAGTCTGTTTTTAGCGGTATCATAATTCATCAACGTTTTGGTTTTGTCGTATATGTTATTGTTTTTTGCATGAAGCACATCATTACTGATATTATTGACAATAATATTAAGTTTAACTCCATCCTGATATGCTGTGTAAAGTTCGTCTACGTGCACACTGCAAACTTCGTCAGCGTCGTCATGCTCTGCGAATGTAATGTTTAATCGATCTCCTTCCTTATTCGTAAATTCGATATTCTCCAACGGAATATCTGCGAAGTTGTGAATACCATTCGTAAGCTGCTCAATAAATAATTCATAATTCTTATCCATAATGATTCCTCTCTTTCTGGAAAATAAGTTGGAAAGTTGTAAATATAAAACAAAAGACCCAACGTATTTAACGCTGAGCTTTATTGCTTCAATATTGTAGCTATTATCTTTTTGAATAATCATCAGTATATCGTCTTGATCTTCTTGGTTCATTTATGGCTTTCATGGTGATGTACCATACACCAAAACCACCAACTTCTGCTCCAAAAATAAACATGATCATAGCTGATAAAATACCTTTGAATATTTTCATAAGATATACCTCCTTAATTTTCTTTTCATTAAAGGGCCTGTTTCTTACGCGAAAGGTATTTCTTCTTCATAGCCATCTGGAATATTCATGAAGTCTGGTAATGGTTTTTCTTTAGCAATATAAGGATCGTCCGATACAAACCATTCGTAATCGCCATATTTAGATATCGCCTCAATAGCATCGTTAACCAGATTATCATAATATGAGCGGTCAATAATATCATCATTATTTCCGTTAATAATTTCAGCCCCAGCAATCTTTTTCTTTTCTCCTGTTTCTGGATCGATAACTTCTACATCTTCGTCAGCTTTCTTTAAGAACTGCTCCGATTCAAGCCAACGGTATCCCGTCGTGCCGGTCGCTGCGTAGAATTTACCATTCTGTTCTCGTACGAGCAAACCTCCACCGCAACCAGGTTTAATCGGACAGAACTCTCCTACTTTTCCTATGAATTGTCTATTGTGACCATCGTTAATCTGCTCTTGAAGAACTGCCGCTTCTGGTTCAAAAGTAGTGTCTGAGATTTTACCTTTCTTGTAATCGGATTCCAACTTCTCCAGTTTCTTCTCGTATTCAGATACATCAGGAAGTTTTTCATTCATATCCAAATATAAAGCTGATTTCACGGAGAATGTTTCTCTCATATCATTGATGGTTGTTGGTTCTTTACTGAAGCAAGTTTTAAATACATATGGAACTGCAAACTGTTTACCAGTAGCTGTCCATGGATCATTTTTATGTTTTTTATTATCTCCCGGTGCGTATCCGTAAAGAGCTTCACATCCTTCTGGATCTTTATACTTAGCGATATAAACCGCATTATTTACCAGACACATTCTGTCATATGTAGCCTCATGCTCGAATGTATAACCATATTTCTTACCGAAGTCCATAACGAACTTAATAATTTCTGGCGTAGCATCCGGAATCTTAATGGAATCTGTCTTGATATGAGCAACTGTAAATCCTCTCTTCTGTACCTCATGCTTAAGATCCACCATGAACAGAGCGCCTCGCTTAGCAACAATGTTATCCTTGTTTCTAACATCATGGAATGGATTAGTGAATGTCGCCGAGGTAAGACCATATACAGAGTTGATTGCAGTCTTTAATGCGTTAGCCAAATCTTTAGATGTTAACTCACCATCCTTGACTCTCTGAATATAAGGTTTGAGTTTTCCATCAAGCATTTTGTCAACTTCATCCCAAGCTTCATGTTTAATACTTACACGACCTTCAACAATATCGCGATATGCCTTCGTGTATCTAACACCAAACAGACATTCAGCAATGGTGCTGTGTGGGTGCATTGAAGCAATATCCAGCAACGCTACGTTTCCATACATACCTGGTTCAGCGTATACATAACCGCCCTCACCGACTTCTTCTCCACGATATGCAGAAACGCCATTCTCATATTTGTATCCTGGAAAATAAGGTAAAAGAGAACCAGCTTCTCCATGTGTCTGAGACATCATTTCCGGACAAGCTTCTTCCAGGAAATCGCGAGTCTCTTCGTCCATTTCGAATACTGGCTCTGCTAAATTACGATAATTAAACTCATTTTGAGGATTCTTATTGTTTCCAAATATAAACTTAGTTGTTAAGGTGTTGGTGGTATCGTTGACTGTTAACCCTGCCAGATCAGCGAGAATCTCTCTGGCCAACCAATCAGACTGAAGATAATTCCATGCTGCTTCAGTGGCAAGAACATCGTTATCACAATACTCTGCTACTTTCTGCCATAACTCTTCAGGTACCGGCTTATCCCATGGAAGTCCAAGCTCCTGATGATGAATACCCATTTCGATTTCCAGTTTCTTCAGACTCTTTTTATTACCAGCTGAAGCGAAATCGTAAATATCAGTATATGAGATATTATACGCCTCACCGAACAGATATTTTCGACTTTCACCTTTGCTGCTATTTATAATCTTCTGTGATAAATTATAAATCTCTAATGGAGTATATCCCATCATGCAGGCATAAAGCATATGGTTATCATATCGGCGACAGTTAAATCCAACCAACTTGAATTTAATAAGTTCCTCAACTTGCTGCGGTGTAGGATTGATCATTCTTACAATCGGTGTTTTCTCACCCTGAACTTTCCAATTGATAAGAAATAAGTTTGGAAATACCTCGCAGTCGAAGAATATCAATGGAGAATCATCACCAGAGCCTACCGGTGGGGCAGCGTCTTCTGATTTGAACGGCATCTTATTAACAGCCTTTATGCAATACGGAGCCTGATTTGTACTCTGAGTAGCAAAAGCATAAACCGCATTCTTCATATCAGATACATCATAATGCTGACCACTGTCATAAGCATCATCTAGTAGTTTATAGATGAAATCAATACTACATCTGGTGCTTGGGTGAATCTCTTTGTTAAGATTCTTTTTGATCATAGTTCTTAAATGTTGTTCATTCTTAAATCCTTCAATGTTTATCACTTTTTTTCCTCCTTCTTTCAGGGGAAGACCTGAGCTAATGTGTGCAATGAGTAAGTTGTTGCATAAGGTAAGCTTTCTTCTAAGTGAACTTTTTCCTGAAAATACTTTAATTTCAATGTCTTTGTCATATAATCGATTGAGTTTTGTCGGATCCCCGTCATAAATATAATGAAGATGAATGCCAGCTCCACTCTTGCTCAGCTCAGCATAAGTTGGTGGAAACTTGCTTGCTGCTTCCAGATTCTTTTCAAATGATTTCTTACCAGACTCGTCCTTAATATCGAAGTCAATGACTATATGATTCTCTGGAATCTTGACATAATGAAGTTTATGAACATCGATGTCGTGTAACCTCGTGGTAACAGCATCCCATGGCTTGGTCGGGGTTTCCTTTTCATTGGCGTATTGAGCCAGATAATCTCCCGCAAGGATGTCAAATTCTGAAGGTATTCCATCCATAAATTCAATAACATATTTTTTGTCAACATTATCTTTCTTCTCGCTCCTCATATCTTTCTCGAATTTATCAAGCCTGAACCCAGAATATACATTTCGAACTTTAGCCTCTTCGTCGAAGCCTTCCTCAAAATGCCAGAAATAATTTCGTAATTCCTCTTTGAATGCTCTCTGAGAATACGGATACGGAACTTTGGTCTCATCGCAATAAGTTTTATACATTTCCCATGCAGTTTTCAGAGTTGTTCCATCGTTCTTTTTGAATACCGAGAAGGAATCAACCACAAAGTTATAGAAATCGTTGGTGGCTCCCATCATCAGAGTTGGAACGTAATCATCGTATGCGTCTTTATTTTTCAAATACACCTGATGACAATGATAAGCAATACCCGGTAACTCAAAAGGGATCTTATTGATACAATCGTTGTAGTCTTTCTGATCAAGTTTTTTTCCAGAGGGCATTACGTCAATAAGTCGTCGCAATAGACCAGATTTGCTGTCAGTGATTTTTACAGGTTTATTTGTACCCATGAATAAAAAAGCATTAAATTTATTTGCGTAAGTAGACTTGAATTTTTCATTCACCGTCATAAGCTCGTGGGAAACCAAACTATTCAACCGAGTGTTGTCCTCGATTCTTGATAAGTCACCATCATGTTGTATAGCAACCATTGGATTGGATTTAAACGCCTCCAACGCAAAAGAGTTACTACTGGAACCCAACGCTTTCGCATCGAATACCGAATAGTAACCCTCGAATAATCGCTGTATAATATTTAAGATAGTAGATTTACCAGTTCCTGCAGAACCATACAAAACCAAGAATTTCTGGATATATTTTGAATCCCCCTCGATGACGGAGCCAATCGCCCATTCAATCTTATGTCTTTCTTCTGGGGTATACAGAGTTGAAATGAGTTTTTCGTAACCTGATATATCACATTCTCGCAAAGGATAACTGAGTTTTTTACTGGCATAATCAGTCTTTGTGGTCTCAGTATCACCAAATATAATTTTCTCATCAAGCGGATGAAAGTTATCTCGCATTCGTTTCTGACAGTATTTATGCCACGAATCAATGGAACCTGAATCAGAATCCCACATATACTTAGTGACAAGACTGTCTGTTGCCGTTTTGCGACGTTCTTCAGTGAATTTGTATAATTCCTGATCCACCATATCAATAACGTCTTGTTCCTCTGTTGACCAAAGTCCTAAATCTTCTCGCCATACAGCATAAAAATCGCCACCTCGTATCATGAGATCCGACGATTTCTTTAATATAAATTTGGGAAATATTTCGGTTACGCCCTGCTTTACACTACGCGTCGAAATCTTCATGAAATCCATATTTTTAGTTCCTTTCTATGATATGCTGTCTAAATACCAACACAATTGGGTCCAGATATCATGTTTTCGTAAATCTTTGTAACAGCCTTTTATCGTGAATAATCCGCCTTCACCGTCTGGTTTATAGTCTCGTTTTGAAAATTTATCCATTATTTCATGGAATTTATCTCTATCAAAACAATCATCATTCATATAGCTCAAACCTAAGCTTTTCATCATATTCCAAAACCACTGCTTAGTACGGTTTCCATATCTCGGATCGTCCATGATAGTTTCTTCGCATCGAATAGCCAAGGCTATCATCATCTCAAGCATACTGCAAGGACTATCCAAATACAATAGATCAGTCTTTGTGACCCCAGGAATCTCGTTGTAAAATCTGTAACGAAGATCTTCTCCATCGGACGCTCGACTACTATCGGCATATTTATATACAAAATCAGTGTTATGAAGACGTGCAAGTAATTTACGATATGATACTTTATTTCCAACCTTTACGATATCAGCCAGCCAATTGAAATACTTGTTTTCAACTGCATTTTTATCCATCATAAACGTCCCCATATCTTCTTGTATCTGCCAGAATTTCATAATCTGTTCTCAGTCGGTCATTTCTTACAAATACGGAATCATCCTCATATTCTCCAAAATGAGATAATGAATCCTCTCCGATTAAATCCTCAATCTGATCATCTGTCAAAGGCTCATCATCAATATCTGTGACTACTCCATCCGCCCAATATGAAAGAGTCTCTGTGTTATAATCACTGTCGCTAAATTCTTCTGGTGTAATAATATACGGCTTATCCATTTCGTCTTCCTCCTCTCTTTTTTCGTTTGTTTTAATATTTGATGAATACTGGGTATATCCGTTCTCCTCTATTATTTGATTCTGAGTTACTTCTGAATTATCTGGCTCTGGTTCACCATAATCGTATCCCTCTTCTTCATCATAGTCTTCAGAATCATAATAATTTTTCATCAATCTATATGTGATAGCGGAGCCTAATATAGCCCCGCCCAAAAATATAAATAATCCTTTCATAATGGTTCTCCTTTAATTCATGTAATAATAACAATAATCGAACATATCTCTGTAGGGATTCCCAGACCCGATTGAATCGAGTCCCGTCATTCACATCATATCAAGAATATCCCCGTCAACATTGAAATCAAGTAAGATTGTTCTCTCGTAGCCATTTACAAAAGCTCTGTTCTCAGGTCTATGAATATTGTAGATGCCGAAATCCACCTTATATTCATTGTTTTTATCATAGACCCATCCGACCTGCTGACCAATCTTGGTTCTATAAATTCCGAGCATATCATAAACCTCGTTTAAGAATAAGAAGCCTTTATCCCTGAGTCTATCATTAGCTGCATCCTGCTGACGACGTAAAAACATGAGATTAAATTCTGGATCTTTAGTCCATCCAATGCATCCATCTTCATAGAATTTAGCATAAGGACTATATCCAGCAATATTATCCGGATCGATCACCTCAACTTCTTTTGTAATGGTTTTGGTTTCACCGTTTTCATCGGTAACAGTCTCTTCAACCTGCTCTTTTCGAATGTTGTATTTGAGTTCTCGATCCAGTTCCTCACCGAATCTATCGACGACTCTTCCACGATATTCCTTGAAACTCTTATCGATAGCTGTATATGCCGCAGCTAAAGCTACATTTCTCTTTCTGAGCATATTATTTGATGTAAGAATAGCGCCAATAGATAATCCACCAAGAATAACGGATGGTGCATATAATTTGGCGATTTTAACTGCCGTCTGAGCATATGTAACAGTCAATTCTTTCTTGCTGTCTTCTTCAGTCTGGGTACCATTTTCGATATCCGCATGAATATCATCGATTTTCTCTTTTGCTTCCTCAGTGATATCGGAAAGTTTTGTGGTTGCTTTACAAGCCATAACAGCACTGGCAACAGCTCCAACAATACCGGTTACTACCAGAATTTCAGGGCTGTGCTTTTTTAATTTAAAGCCAACTCTGTTTACAGTTCTTCCTAATGATTCAACAATAGCTAATTTTCTCATATCAATAATTCTCCTTTTTAAATTCTTCAATTTCTTTTACAGACATACCGTCAATTCCAGCAGATTCACCAGAATCGGTATGTTTAAAAAACTCTTTTCCCTGCGGAAACATATATCGGAACATGCAGTAATTAGCAGCGTCCGCCAGATATTCAAGATTTCCCGTTTCCTCAAATTTGGCAATACATTTCTTCAGTGATCCTATCGCATCGACATTACCTGATACAAAGTTTCTTGATGCTTTGCCATATTTGTAATAGCTCTGAAGCACAAGACCTTTACGAATCTCATCGAATTTTTTACTGTATTCCGTTTTCAATAACGGTTCAAAATCAATTAAGTAACTCATAATCCTCCTTAATCTATAGACACAACTCTAGGCATTTTGATGATGTATCCATCTCTTCCATGTATAACCTGTGCATTGGAAATATTCATCCAGCCATATTTATTGTCTGTGTAATTGCATGTGACGCCGGATAAATCATACATATCAGCAACTGTGACTACGTTATATGTATCCATAATTTCATCCATGCTCGCTAACACACTCTCAGCTTCGCTCCTTGTATCGTAGACCAAATCTGCAAAATCATAATTGGTTCTTGTGGAACGATTATTTTCTCTTCGTCCCGAACCGGAAGAATAGTCACGATATGAAACACGACTTGAGTTACTGCGATTTCCACTTCGCTTGTCTCCATACAGAATCATATCAATTCCATCTTTCACAATGTCAGATAACGCCTTTTTTATCGACGGAACCAGAACATCCATAAAAATATAATTCTTTACGGAATTAGCATCTTCTGAGATAAACACATCCTTGAATTTGCTTACTTCGCTTTTCTTTTTCTTTTTGACTGTTCCTTTTACAACTTTCTCTACTTTTTTCGTAGGAACTGTGTTTGCTGCATTAGCTTTTGGCATCGGTCTTTCACTCATCTTAGTTTTCTCCTTTAATATTTATTTTTCCCGGAAGCGTAATTCTTGAATTTGCAATCCGATTATTGGCTTTCTTAAATTGATAAGCCAAATTACTCCTCGCTTTCTTTTCGGAAGGAGCGGTCGTTTCACCCTCCCAAATGTCAGCAAGAAGAGTATTAAATTTCATAACAGGTCCGCTATAGAAATATTTAGGCATACAACCACTCCTTAAAAATAAAAGAGAAGACACCTTGTTACAGATGCCCTCTCGGTAATATTACTCTTCAGTTTCCTTAGATTCTCCAGAATCCCCAGAAAGGTCTTCGAGTTCGACATAATCGTTCTCGGCAACCGCTCCATCCTCATCTTCAACGTGTCTGCTTCCAAGCGTATAAGCCGCAACCAATCCTGCTCCAACCGCAACTGCCTTTAAGACCGTTGTGACCTTAACATTTTTGATTTTGTCTTTTGCTTTGGAAACAGCTTTCTTGAATTTTGATTCTTTAGCCGGTTCCTCAATTTCAACTTCTTCGTTCTCGTCTAAAACCTCATCAAAGTTTTCTGTGTTTTTAGTTTCTTCCATTTTAGTTTCCTCCTGAAATATAATATTTTTCTCATTAAACACTATGTAAATAACGCGAATTATCCGAGTTTGGCAAAATCGTATCTCGGTGCTACATGATAATCGAGAGTGATACACGGTCGTCCGTCATCAGATATGGCTGATCCATAACTGATTTCAAGCTGACCATCATCAAGATTCCATCCCAACTCATCGCTTAACGTCGTCGGCGGTAATCCTATTTCATTGTAGAAATCACCCAACGATGCATACATCTCGTAAACCATAGTCTCATTGATTGTATTTACCGCAGCTCTGATTGTCTGGATATCTGATTCAAAATATCTTCCGGAAATGCCATCATAACAGAGCTGTTTACCAGACCCTGCAATAATCACCTGATTGCTTGATACTGGATGCTCGTCTACATGTTTCTGAGCAACTTTATCCTGAATCAGTTTCGCTTTTTCTTCGCCGATAGTCTCAATAACTTCTTTTTTGTAATCGGTCAATGCGGTTTCAGAAAGTTTATAAGCCGTTGCTATTGCTGCATTTCGTTTTGCATGAACTGAATTAGATCCAAGAAGAAAAGCAACAGATGCTGCTCCACTAATCGCTGCCGGAATATAACATTTCCATGTGACTCTCACAATGTCAACCGGTTTCAACTTACATCCAAACACTTTTCCGTCTTCGTTTCCGGTCATTGTTTTAGAAACTTCTCTGTTATGTTTCTTCTGCTCTTTCTCAATCAACTCCATAGCTTTTGGTGTGGCTTTCACTGCTAACACGGTTGAGGTAATAGCACTAGCAATACCAAGTCCAATTAAAATCTCAGGACTATGCTTATCAAAATCTATTTTTACACCTTTAATAAAATTTTTGATAAATGATGTTTTCATAATATTCCCTTTCTTTATATAAAATTAAAAGAGCCCTTGTTAGGACTCCTTTTCATCTTTGCTCGAAATATATTCATCGAGTCTAGCATCAACCTGTTCCTGCATCTGCTTGTCCGACGCTAAGCTGACTAAAATACCGCCAACCGCGGTGGCTACCCAGCCCACAATCTTGATAACTGTAGTTGCATTGATTTTGTTTTTCATGATTTTATCCTCCTAAAATATATTTTCTCATTAAAGTAATTGCAATTTCCGCGAATCAGTAATAATCGTCATAATTGACTCGTGGTTCGAACGGCATTTCCAAAATATAAAAGACCGTACCGTCGTCTAGTTTTGCTTTCCTGTGATTAAATTCGATCCAGAACTCTCCCTCGTCTGTTGGAGCCCACCCCATTTCTTCACCAAAGTCAGTTTCTTCAAGTCCGAGTAACGAATATAAATCGTTTAGTACATTCGAACCGCCCAAAATATAGTTACGGTTTACATGATACTCTGCAGCAAGCACTTGCTCTAAACTCGCTCTGAAGAATCTTTTTGAATATTCCTCGTACCATAAAACAGGCTTTCCGCTACTCTCTTCTTCAAGACTTGAATCACAAGGCCCATCTAAATAAGACGCGTTGATGTATATATGTTTTGCCTTATCCACAGCAATTGCTTCGATGATTCTATTATCAGTTTCTTCACCATACAATTCCTTTACTTTGTTACGGTAATCCCTGTAAGATTGATCAACTATTGCATATGCGCTTGATAGCGATGCCTGAGTACGCTGATTCAATACGTTCGAGCCAAGAATACACACAACAGTCGCTGCTCCAGTGATTATAGTTGGCAAATATACCGGAAGCACTGTTTTCACTTTTTCAATCTTTGTAAGCTCTTCCTCACCTTTATTTAACTTTGCCGTATCTAATGCGCGTACGGCTTTTGGTGTCACATTAGCGGATGTTATG
>ENA-OPCV01002453-OPCV01002453.1-human-gut-metagenome-genome-assembly--contig:-NODE-2453-length-11628-cov-1.822432_pt1 | contig 11628 bp, 11 predicted proteins | sample MGYA00241257_ERZ501494 | MGnify/ENA primary metagenome ERZ501494 (study PRJEB25962, sample SAMEA2042618) | human gut metagenome | biome: human gut; feature: human-associated habitat; material: faeces...
AGACTGGGGACTGGAGAAGGACCTGCTGCTCCCATTCCGCGAGCAGACGGCAAAGCTGAAAAAGGGAGAGGAGTGTCTGGTCGGACTCTATGTGGACAAGTCCGGCAGACTCTGTGCAACTATGAAGGTATATGAGATGCTGCGCAAGGACTCTCCTTATAAGAAAGATGACAAGGTGCAGGGCATCATTTACGAACACAGTGATAATTTCGGATGGTTTGTAGCAGTAGATGACCAGTATTGCGCACTGATCCCGAAGCGTGAAGCTTATGGTAAATTCCATGTGGGTGAGCGTATAGAAGCGAGAGTGGCAGGTGTGAAGGCAGATGGTAAGCTGGATCTCAGTGTCCGTGAGAAAGCATTTATCCAGATGGATGTTGATGCGGAGAAGATCCTGAAGGATATGAACAGCCGTGGAGGTGGATATCCATTTACGGATAAGGCGGATGCAGAGACGATCAAGCGTGAGACCGGACTCAGCAGAAATGCGTTTAAGCGCGCAGTAGGAAGACTGCTGAAGGCAGGTAAGATCGAGATTACACCAGATGGCATCCGGGCAAAATAAGGCACAGGCCGACACAGAAGAAAGCAGGAAAATGGAATGGCATTTGCACATTTACATGTCCATACAGAGTACAGTCTGCTGGACGGTTCCAATAAAATTAAAGAATGTGTAGCGCGAGTAAAAGAACTTGGCATGAACAGTGTGGCGATCACAGACCATGGGGTGATGTATGGTGTGATTGATTTCTACCGTGCGGCGAAGGCAGCAGGGATTCATCCGGTTCTTGGAAGCGAGGTCTATGTGGCACCGGGCTCCAGATTCAGCAAAGAGCCGGGACAAGGCAATGAAGATCGCTATTATCACCTGGTGCTGCTGGCAGAGAATGACACAGGCTATCACAATCTGATGAAAATCGTGTCCCGGGGATTTATTATTACAAGCCAAGAGTAGACCTGGAGGTGCTGGAAGAGTTTCACGAGGGCATTATTGCGCTGAGTGCGTGTCTGGCAGGAGAAGTGCAGAGATACGTGGCGCGAGGACTCTACGAAGAGGGTAAAGAAGCAGCACTGAGATACGAGCACATTTTCGGAAAGGGGAATTTCTTTCTGGAGCTTCAGGATCATGGAATTGCGGAGCAGCAGCTGGTGAATCAGGGTTTGCTGCGCATGGGCAGGGAGACAGGGATTCCGCTGGTTGCAACGAATGACGTGCATTATACGTATGCGGATGATGTGAAGCCGCACGACATTCTGCTGTGTCTGCAGACCGGTAAGAAACTGGCGGACGAAGACCGTATGCGTTACGAGGGAGGACAGTATTACATTAAGTCCGAAGAAGAGATGAAGGCGCTGTTTCCGTATGCATTGGAGGCGCTGGAGAATACCCAGAAGATCGCAGACCGTTGTCAGGTGGAGATCGAATTCGGTGTGACAAAGCTTCCGAAATATGACGTGCCGGACGGCTGGACATCCTGGGAGTACCTGAATAAGCTCTGCCATGAAGGACTGGCGGAGCGCTATCAGCCAGTGTCAGAAGAACTGACGACAAGGCTGGATTATGAATTATCGGTTATTAAGACCATGGGATATGTGGATTATTTCCTGATCGTGTGGGATTTTATCAAATATGCAAAGGATCATGGCATCATGGTAGGACCGGGGCGTGGCTCCGCTGCCGGAAGTCTTGTCTCTTACTGTCTGGGGATCACGACCATCGATCCGATCCGGTATCAGCTGCTCTTTGAGCGTTTCCTAAATCCGGAGCGTGTATCCATGCCTGATATTGACGTGGACTTTGAACCGGAGGGCAGACAGGCAATGATCGAGTATGTCAGCCGCAAATACGGTGCCGATTGTGTGGTGCAGATCGTAACCTTTGGTACGCTGGCAGCACGTGGCGTGATCCGTGATGTGGGACGTGTGATGGATCTTCCGTATGCGTTCGTGGACAGTATTGCGAAAATGGTGCCACAGGAGTTAAATATCACACTGGATAAGGCACTTGCGGCCAATGGAGAGTTCCGCAAGCTGTATCAGGAAGACGAGCAGGTCCAGGAACTTGTGGATATGTCCAAACGTCTGGAAGGTCTTCCGAGACATACGTCCATGCATGCGGCGGGCGTCGTGATCAGTCAGAAGTCGGTGGATGAATACGTGCCGTTGTCTTTGGGATCAGACGGTGCAGTGGTAACGCAGTTTACCATGACGACACTGGAGGAACTGGGACTTCTGAAAATGGACTTTCTGGGACTCCGCAACCTGACAGTGATCCGCGATGCAGTGGAGATGATCGGGAAAGATACAGGAAAGGCACTGGATCTGAACCAGATCGATTATGATGATAAAAAGGTACTGGATTATATCGGAACGGGTAAGACAGACGGTATCTTCCAGCTTGAAAGTGCGGGCATGAAGAGTTTCATGAAGGAACTGAAGCCTTACAGCTTGGAGGATATTATCGCGGGTATCGCGTTGTATCGTCCGGGACCGATGGACTTTATCCCGCAGTATATTAAAGGTAAGAATAACAGAGATGATATCATCTACGATTGTCCGCAGCTGGAACCGATCCTGGAACCGACTTACGGATGTATCGTCTACCAGGAACAGGTTATGCAGATCGTGCGTGATCTGGCGGGCTATACACTGGGACGAAGCGATCTGCTGCGCCGTGCTATGTCCAAGAAAAAGGGCGAGGTTATGCAGCGGGAGCGTCAGAACTTTGTATACGGCAATGAGGAAGAAGGCGTACCGGGCTGCATTAAGAATGGTATCGATGAAGTAACGGCGAATAAAATCTATGATGAGATGATCGACTTTGCAAAGTACGCATTTAACAAGTCACATGCAGCGGCGTATGCAGTGGTATCTTATCAGACTGCATATCTGAAATACTACTATCCGGTAGAATTTATGGCAGCACTGCTGACTTCAGTTATTGATAATTCCGGTAAGGTGGCTGAGTATATCTACAGCTGCCGCCAGATGGGCATCCAGATCCTGCCGCCGGATATTAATAAAAGTGTGGGAACATTTTCGGTAGAGAACGGCAATATCCGTTTTGGTCTGACTGCAATTAAGAGCGTGGGACGACCGGTGATCCAGGCAATCATTGAAGAGCGGAACGAGCGCGGTGAGTTTAAGCACCTGAAGGACTTTATCGAGCGCATGGGTGGCAGGGAAGTCAATAAGCGTACGATTGAGAACTTTATCAAGGCGGGCGTATTTGACAGTCTGGGTGGCACCCGTAAGCAGTTCATGATGATCTACATTCAGATCATGGATCAGGTCAATCAGGAGCGGAAATATTCCATGACCGGACAGATGTCACTGTTTGATCTGGTGGATGATGAGCAGAAGAAAGAATTCGAGATTCCGCTTCCGAAAGTGGGAGAGTACGAGAAAGAGAATAAGCTTGCGTTCGAGAAAGAAGTACTTGGAGTTTATCTGACCGGACATCCGTTAGAGGATTACGAAGAGAAGTGGAAAAAGAGCATTTCCAGAACAACGCTGGACTTCCAGATTGATGACGAGACCGGAAGGTCAAGGGTTCGTGACGGAGCGAAGGAAATCGTTGGTGGTATGATTACCAATAAGACGATCAAATATACAAGGAATAACAAGACCATGGCGTTCCTGACCATCGAAGATCTGATGGGAACGGTAGAAGTTGTGGTATTTCCGAGAGACTATGAGCGCAATCAGAATTATCTGAACGAGGACAGCAAGGTCTTTGTAAAAGGTCGTGTGTCTGAAGAAGATGATGCGCCGAGCAAATTGATCTGCGAGACGATCATTCCGTTTGAACAGACAAAGAGAGAGTTGTGGATCCAGTACGGAGACAAGCTAGAATATGGGGAAGATGAACCACATCTCTTTGATATGCTTGGAGAGAGTGAGGGCAATGATACAGTGGTTATTTACTGTAAGAAAGAGCGTGCGATCAAGCGGCTTTCGGCAGGACGTAATGTGTGCGCGGAACCGGCACTGATCGTGAAGCTGAAGAACTATTATGGAGAAGACCGGATCAGAGTTGTGGAAAAGTCTATTGAAAGGTAGGGGGTACTGTGAATACAGAAGAATTAAGAAAAGCACCGATCGGAGTCTTTGATTCCGGCGTCGGAGGACTGACGGTAGCGAGGGAGATCATGCGTCAGCTTCCGGATGAGAATATCGTGTATTTTGGAGATACGGCAAGGCTGCCTTATGGAAGTAAGTCAAAGGAGTCGATCATCCGTTTTGCAAAGCAGATCATTCGTTTCCTGCAGACGAAAAAAGTTAAAGCAATCGTCATCGCATGTAATACGGCGACAGCACAGGCATTGGAAGCCGTGCAGAAGGAATGCGATACCCCGATCATTGGCGTGATCGAGCCGGGAGCACGGGCAGCGGTCAAAGAGACGAGAAATAAAAAGATCGGTGTAATCGGAACAGAGGGCACGATCCGCAGTAATATGTACACAAGAATCATTAAGGAAATGGATCCGGAGGCAGAAGTAGTTGGTAAAGCATGTCCGTTATTCGTGCCATTAGTGGAAGAAGGATTTGCCAAGCATCATGTTACCGAAGAAGTAATTGATATTTATCTGCGTGAGATCCGCGATTCGGAAGTGGATACCATGATTCTTGGATGTACCCATTACCCGTTACTGCGGTCAGCGATCATGCGTTATATGGGAGATCGGGTACACATTGTGAATCCGGCGTATGAGACAGCTATGGATCTGAAGAAGGTTCTGGAAGAATGCGGTATCAGTCGCGGCGTAAACGAATTTAACAAGTACGAGTTCTATGTCAGTGATGCGGCAGAGAAATTCAAGCAATTTGCCAATTCCGTATTACCATATGATGTGGGAACGATCCGGCAGATTAATATCGAGGACTATTAGAGAAAGTATCAGGTGAACAGGTATGAAAAAGGATGTACTGATCAGTATTACAGGTCTGCACTATGGAGACTGGAATGCCGATGGAGAAGAAGCAGAACCGATCGAAGTCATCACTCCGGCTACGTATTATCTGAAGAATGGCAAACATTATGTGATTTATGATGAGATCGTAGAGGGGATGCCGGGGTCTATCCGTAATACGGTAAAGATTACCGGTGACAGCATGTTTGAGGTTACAAAAAACGGTCGCAGCGGAAGCAGGATGGTATTCGAGAAGGACAAGATGAATATGACGAATTACCAGACACCATACGGTGAGGTGCTGGTAGGTATCCACACGAGAGATATTCAGGTTCATGTGGAAGAAGAGAACATAGATGTCGAGATTTCCTATGGACTGGATGTAAATGAAGAAGTAGTATCGGAATGTCAGTTAAAGGTGAATATCCGAAGTGTGGGATAGAAAGAAGGTGAAGCTATGTTTTGTACGAAATGTGGGGAGCAGATTCCGGATGACGGAAAGTTCTGCCCCAAATGCGGTACATCGGTGGTGGAGGATGAGATTCTGGTGACACCACCATCAGGAAAAGAAAAGAAGCCATCGGATGTGAAGCATCCCCCGAAGAAGAAAAAGAAAAAATGGCCATGGATTGTGTTAATTATTCTGATTTTATTTATCATTGCTGTTGTGGCGATTGTAGTGGTGAAAAAACAGTCCGATAAGAAAGAGTACGAAGGTAAGCTTGTTAAGGCTGAAAAAAGCATGAAGGATCTTGATTATTCCAAGGCAAAAAAGGAATATCTGGATGCGATCAAGCTGAAACCGGAGAAGAGTAAGCCGTATCTGGGACTTGCTGATCTGTATATTATACAGGATAAGCCGGAAGAGGCACAGAAAGTACTGGAAAAAGCGGTCAAATATGTGGAGAAAAGTGAGATTAGGGCGGTAGAGACCCGTTACCAGATCTATACATATCCGGAAAAGACGTTGAAGAAAGAGGAAGGCAGCTGCGATGCTTCGGATGATCTTACTTGTGAGTATAAGAAGAATGCAGCTGGTGTGATCTGGGTAGAATCACTGCATGATCTGAAGGGTGTACTGAACTGGTATATAGCAGACTATGATAATGACGGCGAGGAAGAACTGCTGGTATTAACGCTGGATAATGCAAAGGAGTTCTCTCAGGACTATGATGACAGTATTGTGCGCAATGAAGTTGACCTGCAGATGTACGAGATGGAAGATGGGGAACTGAAGCTTCAGGCAACCTATGAAGGACTTATTCCGGTGCTTGGGTATGGAGACAAGGAGGATGATGGCATTTTCCTGAAGAAGAGTGACGACACGATCTATATCTGTGGCAGCTGTGTCAATGATGTCTATATGTATGCAAATGGAACGCTGATCAAGTCGTTTGTACTTACCTATACAGATGGAGCGTTCCAGGTACAGGCCGGACAGGAGAATCCGATTGCAGGATCAGAGTGGTCTGGTGAAGCGGATGTGGCAAATCAGATGGCAGGTCTGTTGGAACAGATCGGACTTCCTAAGGATGCAGATTGGATACGAAGCGATAATATGCCGGTGTTCCGCTTTATGGATCAGGCAGACCATACATTACTCCGTATTCACGGAGAAAATGAAGGTGGAGATCCTTATGCATATTTTGACACCGGAGATGTGTCAACTCTTGGCAAGGTAAAGCTGGAGATTAAATACGGTGATATGCAGCCGCAGTACATATCTGATGACACGTTGGAGGATGATTCATCTACAGCGCAGACACCGGCACAGAACAGTGCGCCGGATTACTATACGTTGTATGGCGGACTGCTGGATGAGGTGAATGCTGCATATGGAGAATACAATTATTATTATATCTATGATATTGACAATGACGGTGTAAAAGAACTCCTGTTGCAGGAAGGAACCTGTGAGGCAGATTATCAGTATTATATCTATACAATCGAGAACGGAGCTGCAGTGTATCTGGATACGATACCAGGTGGACACACCATGTTCTATGAAGATGCGAAAGGAGGAAGTGGCAATTCCATTCTGCAGCTTCAGGGACATATGGGATATGAGATGATCAGCCGTATCACATTAAATAATGGCAAGGTATCTACGGAACTGTTATCTGAGAGAGAACTGGGCGAAAATGATGAGTATTTCGACAATGGGTTTCCGCTTCCGGGATCCAGTGTGACGGATAAGTCGTATCTGAATTAAAATATAAAAGAGAAGGTTCGCAAAAACCTTCTCTTTTTAAATGTCATTATGAAATTATTTGTTACGAAGTCTTGCGAAGAAGCCTTTTTTCTTCTGTGGTGTCTCAAGTGAACCACGGATACCTCTTACGCCTGTGATATAGATACCGCTTACAGTAGCTTTGACTTCCTTCTTAACCGGGATCAGATCATAGATCTGTGTGTCGCACATCATGGTCATGATTCTCGGACCGATCTTAGCCTTAACAACCGGCACCTTGGAAAGTCTCAGGTACTTTGGTGTGTTGTCAACGATGATCTGTGGGGCAACCGCAGCATTCTAGACCGGGTAGAACCGGGACAGATTTTTGCGGAGACATATGCGTGCGTGCCGGGGGAAAAGCTGCTGGTCGATGTGTTTGCAGCGGAGGTGACGGAAGTGCTGTTTTTAAATGTTGGAAAAATGCTGTCGCAGTGTCCCAATTCTTGCGGACATCACACGCAGCTTATCCGCAACCTGCTTGCAATCTCGGCGCAGAAAAACTTGCAGCTGTCCCGCCGGATCTTCAATACATCGTCGAAATCCATCCGGGGACGGCTTCTGTCGTACCTCTCCGATCAGGCGGTAAAAAATGAGAGCGAGAGATTTGATATCCCATTCAATCGCCAGCAGCTCGCCGACTATCTGGGTGTGGACCGGTCGGCGCTGTCGGCAGAGCTGGGGAAAATGCAGCGGGAAGGGCTTCTGGAATTTAGAAAAAATCACTTTCATTTATATGAAGAGGTTAGAAGCTTGTAGATTACAAACAAAAATACCCTGTCAGGAGCATTAAAATCCGACCGACAGGGTATTTTTAGTGAAAATCCCTATGGGTGTAACAAGATCGGCTGTTCATTCCCTATACTTTCCTGCACCGGCTGTTTCAGCATATCCAGAAATGTCTGTGCCGCCGGCGTCAGCGGGCGCATCGGGTTTTGCAAGACGAGGATCTGGCGCTTCGGGATAGGGATATTTAGGTGAAGCTGGAACACGCGGTAGTTGAGCAGGTAGTTCCGGGCAAATTCCGAGGGAACAAAGCCGATTCCCAGATTGTGGGAGACGGTCGGGGCGATCAGGTCGTTGGAAGAAACTTCGATGCTCGGGCGCAGATCCAGCCCCTGTTCCTCAAAGAGATTGTCCCAAAAAAGCCGCGTCGTTGTGCCGGACTCCATGCTGACAAGTGGGTGCATACAAAGCTCTTCGAGAGAGAGTGTGCGGTTTTGCAGCTCGGAAAAACGGTTTCCGGCGATGACGATGTCCTGGAACTCGGCAACCGGCATCACGTGAACCAGATCCAGCTCCTTCATGATCTCGTGGATCGGAGAAATGATGACGGCAAAGTCATTTTCCCCGGCCTTTAAGGAAGAAGCGGTGATCGGCGCAGAGTTGGAATGAATCTGCACGGTCACATTCGGAAAACGCTGCTGGAATTGTTCAATATAAGGAAGCAGAAAGAAGCGCATTGTCAGCTCGCTCGCACCGATCGAAACCTTGCCGCTCTGACTGTTCGTGTATTCTTTTAAAAGCTCTTCCGCTCGTCCCATCTGCTGGCAGGGACGGTTGATCTGGCGGAACAGGATCCGCCCTTCATCGGTCAGGGTCACGCCTTTTTGGGAGCGGTTGAAAAGTTTGCACTGAAGCATATCTTCTAAATTATGAATGTATTTTGTTACGGTTGGCTGCGTGAGGCAGAGATTCAAAGCCGCCTGGGTAATATTCTGGCATCGAGCCACCTCATAGAAAACCTTGTAGTAGTCGAAACTGATATCCATGTATGTAGTTGAAATCCTTTCTGTATGCCGGACTGTTTCTGCCTGATTGAAACAGTGTTTATCTGATTTTATATCTGTACGTGTATTTACCAAATATAGTCACACTTTATCGTATTTTTCCAGAAATGTCCAGCCACAATAACGATTACCAATAACTATCACCATTCATTTTATCTATGGATATAGGAAAAAAATATAATTTTACCATTTGTATTTCTGGGAGTAAGATCGGGAGCAGACGGGAAGAATGTGGAGACACAGGAGAAAACGTTACTGGGCACGTATGCGTGAACAGTAACTAGAACACGTGGCGGCATCGGGAAATGAAAAAAATAGCCGAGGCAGCCGCGGGAGAACAACCCGGAGAGAGGAAGTGACAGTATGGGAGATCTGGGTGCGACCCTGATCAAAGAATTGAACTGTGAGACAGCCTTTACAATTGGCGGGATCGGCATATCAGAATCCGTTGTGGTTACATGGATCATGATGGCAGTGGTGCTCGTGGTTTCACTGATTGTGACGCACGGTCTGAAAGTTGAACATCCCGGACGCGGACAGCTCCTTCTGGAGAACGCTGTTACGTGGCTGCAGGGCATTGGCGAGGGAATCCTCGGAGAGGAAGGAAAAGGCTATGCGCCGTATCTGACATCCGTGCTGATGTACCTGGGCGTGGCGAACCTGCTTGGTATACTGGGGTTCAAGCCGCCAACCAAGGATTTGAACGTCACGGCAGCACTGGCGCTGATGAGTATTGTGCTGATTGAGACAGCAGGGATTCGGGTCAAAGGTTTAAAAGGATGGTTAAAGAGCTTTACAGAGCCGATCGCCATCGTGACACCGATCAATATCATGGAGGTATTTATCAAACCGTTGTCGCTGTGTATGCGACTGTTCGGAAACGTGCTGGGCGCGTTCGTCATCATGAAATTGATTGAATACATCCTTCCGGTAGGGCTTCCGGTATTGTTCAGCGCTTACTTTGATATCTTTGACGGTCTGATTCAGGCGTATGTATTTGTCTTTCTGACAGGGCTTTTTATCAAGGAATCAATCGAGTAATAGAAGAGAAATAGAAAATTACAAAAAGGAGACTTTATTATGGGTACAATCATTGCAATTGGAGCAGGTCTGGCAGTTCTTGCAGGCGCAGGAGCCGGAATTGGTATCGGAATCGCCACATCTAAGGCGACTGAGGCAGTCGCAAGACAGCCGGAGGCAGAGGGAAAAATCACAAAGATTCTATTGTTAGGTGCGGCACTTGCCGAGGCAACTGCTATTTATGGTTTCGTTATTGCCCTTTTGATTATTATTCTTTTAAGCTGATACGATAGAAAACGAAAGGTGGGGCAAGGCTATGTTACGGTTGGACATCAACCTGGTTTTTACGATCATCAACCTTTTAATCTGGTATGCAATTATCCGTATTTTCCTCTTTAAGCCGATCAACAAAGTGATCGATAAACGGAGTGCAGCCATTCAGGAAAAGTATGATGAGGCAAAAAAGATGCAGGAAGAAGCGCAGGCGGAGAAAGAGAAATACGCAGCCTGCCAGGATGAAATAGAAGTAGAGAAAAACAAGGTGCTGGATGCGGCGCGTGCGAGTGCACGTGAGGAAGGACGCCAGCTGATTGAAAACGCCCAGAAAGAGGCAGATAAAGTCATCCGTAAGGCGGGCGAGGATGCACGCCGGGAGAAGGATAAGATGCTCGAACAGGCGAAGCATGAAATTTTGTCGCTGGTTCTGGACGCGGCGGCTGGTTCGATGAACAAGAAGTCGGATGACAGCGCTCTTTATGATGAGTTTTTGAAGAAAGCGGGTACGACGGAGAATGAAGAAACTTGATGTCTATTTACAAGAAATAAAGAGGCAGAAGATTTCTGTCGATGATCTGCAGCATGCGGCTGAGATACTGGCTGCGACACCGCAGCTTCCGGCAGAGCTTGAAAATCCGGATTTGACCCGTGAGAAGCGGGAAGATCTGGTTCGTAGCCTGTTTCCGCTGGCAGTCCGGGGAATCATCGAGGTGCTGGCACAGGATCAGACAATGAAAATGATGCCGGATCTGATTAAGGAAGCGGAGGCGTTTGAAAAGCCGGATAAATATCTGCGCTGTGTGCTGGAATATGTCAAAGAGCCGGATGAAAAACAGGCAGCCGGAATCCGGAAATTTCTCTCGGAGAAATATCCGGGACGGGAACTCCGGATTGTGAAGGAAGAAAAGCCGGAGCTTGGAAGTGGTTTTATCCTCCGGGTCGGAAGTGAGGAATATGACTGGAGCACGGAGGGAAGAAAACGGGCGCTGGCAGATAAATTAAAGAATCTGGCAAAAGAGCCGGATTCGGGTGATTTCCTTACACAGAAGGGAATCATCGGGATTCTGAAAGGAAATCTGGATGGAATCGACATTTCGGTCCGTGAGATCGGAACGGTCAGCCGGGTGGGCGACGGCATCGCCTATGTGGATGGAATCGACCATGCGATGTACGGTGAGATTGTGGCGTTTGACGGCGATGTGAGAGGCATGGTACAGGATATTCGGTCGAAGGAGATCGGCTGCATCCTATTTGGACATGCGAACACCATCGGAGAAGGAAGCCGCGCGATGCGGACCGGCAAGATGGCAGGTATCCCGGTTGGCGAGGGATTCTTAGGGCGTGTTGTAGATGCGCTGGGCAATCCGATCGACAATAAAGGGGAGATTGAGGCAGCCGG
>ENA-OPCV01002460-OPCV01002460.1-human-gut-metagenome-genome-assembly--contig:-NODE-2460-length-11610-cov-1.918650_pt1 | contig 11610 bp, 9 predicted proteins | sample MGYA00241257_ERZ501494 | MGnify/ENA primary metagenome ERZ501494 (study PRJEB25962, sample SAMEA2042618) | human gut metagenome | biome: human gut; feature: human-associated habitat; material: faeces...
CAATCCTCTAAAATAATGCATCTTAATCCAGCCCATCAGAGTGTGAAATTTTACGAGGATTGCTATAGTTTATCTGGATTTTCACCATATAGTTCCGGATCAGATCCCCTGCTCCAGAATGTCATAGATTTTCTTCATATCCAGATGCTTCCTCAGTTCTGCTGCCAGGATATCATACTGGGTTTCTTTAAATGCTGCAAAATCGATTCCTGTCATCTGAGATACATCGATTCCCTTTTTCTCACCCAGAACACGTATAACAGCCTCTGCCACATCTTCCCTGTCAAAAACTCCATGGACATAGGTTCCGCAGACATTTTTACGGTATGCACCGTCTTCCTTACACTCTCCTGACACCTGATCTTCAATGGATACACTGTGTCCGGCCTCGCCTTTTAACACAGTTTCTCCCATATGGATCTCGTAACCCTCCAGTTCTGCGCCGGAAAGTGCCTGAAGCTCTCCCTCGAGTTCCAGAAATCTGCCGGAAACTCTGGTTCTGGTTTTCTTTTCCGCAAAAACAGTATCCATAGGAAGCAGTCCCATTCCCTTGATGGTTCCTCCGGCTTCCACATGATGAGGGTCACTTAAGGTCTCACCCAGCATCTGATAACCGCCACAGATTCCAAAGATGATCTTACCCTTTGCAGCTTCCTTCAAAACTGCAGCTTCCAGACCATTAGCCCGCATCCACAGCAGATCTTCCATTGTATTTTTTGTTCCTGGAAGGATGATCATATCCGGATTTTTCAGTTCACTGACATGCTGTACATATCTCAGGGAAACTCCCGGGATACTTTCCAGTGGATTAAAATCTGTGAAATTGGAGATCCTTGGCACTCGGATCACTGCAATATCAATAAGATCCACTTCCTGTTTTCTGTCAAATCTTTCTGTGAGGCTGTCCTCATCCTCCACCTGAATATCCAGATACGGAGCCACTCCCACTACAGGGATATGGCTTCTCTCCTCCAGCATCTGCACTCCCGGATCAAGGATGGTCTTGTCGCCGCGGAATTTGTTGATGATCAGACCCTTTACCATCGCTTTTTCATCGTCTTCCAGAAGCATTACCGTACCGATCAGCTGGGCAAATACGCCGCCGCGATCGATATCTCCGACCAGAAGCACCGGTGCCTTTGCCATCTTTGCCATTCCCATATTTACGATATCTTCTGTTTTCAGATTGATCTCCGCCGGGCTTCCGGCCCCCTCGATCACAATGATATCATTTTCTGATACCAGTTTATCATAAGCTTTCATAATATCCGGCACCAGCTTTTTCTTATATTTAAAATAGTCTCTGGCACTCATGGTTCCCAGGACTTCTCCGTTTACGATCACCTGGGAGCCTACATCATTGGTAGGCTTCAGAAGAATGGGGTTCATCAGCACAGAAGGCTTAATTCCGGCTGCCTCCGCCTGCATAACCTGAGCTCTGCCCATCTCCAGCCCCTCTTCTGTAATAAAAGAGTTCAGTGCCATATTCTGGGATTTAAAGGGTGCCACCCTGTATCCATCCTGTTTAAAAATCCTGCAAAGCCCTGCTGCCAGAAGGCTTTTTCCTGCATTGGACATTGTCCCCTGCACCATAATTGCTTTTGCCATTTTTTGTTTCCCCTTTTCTCCTGTATAAATACTTATGAAAGCACTTCTTCCAGTACCTCTATTAGCTTTTTATTCTGTTCATGCAGCTTCACTGCCACACGGTAATATCCCTTTTTCAGCCCCGGATAGTTACTGCAGTCCCGGATCAGGATTCCCTTTGCAACACATCTTTCAAAGAGATCCTCAGGTCCGTAAAAGAATATATAATTTGCTTCAGAAGGATATACTGTCAGCCCAAGCTGTCTCATCTTTTCCTTCATCCATGCAGATTCCCTGAAAATGATCTGCCGTCCTGCTTCCACATATTCTGCTTCCTTCAGTGCTGCCATTCCTGCCTGCTGTGCCATGGTAGACACATTCCAGGGCTGGGTGACTGCCTCCATCCGGTCAAGTACTTCCCCGTCCGAACAGAATCCATAGCCCAGCCGCACACCGGGGATCGCATATCTTTTGGTAAATGCCTTAAGAATAAAAAGTCCGGGATATTTTGCCAGTTTTTCCTTCAGCGTATGTTTCTCCGGATCTTTTACAAAATCCAGGAAGCACTCATCTACTACCATAAATATTCCCTGCATGGCACAGGTTTCCAGAATTTCTTCCAGAAGGTCCTGAGGTATGGTGATCCCTGTAGGATTATTGGGATTACACAGGAAAATAATATCCGGCTTTTCTCTTTTCAGAACATCCGGATAATCTTTCTGTATACAGAAATCATTTTCCTCTTTCAGATAATATCTGCTGATCTCACAGCCAACACTGACCAGTGCCTGTTCATACTCCGCAAAGGTAGGAGCAGGAAGAAGGGCCTTCTTTGGATTCAATGCCCTGCTGAGGGAAAAAATAAGGTCTGCGGCTCCATTCCCGCAGATCAGATATTCTTTTTTTGTATGTTCATAATCTGCGATTGCCTCTTTCAGAGGTCCGCATCCTACACGGGGATAATCACTCAGGTCCTCTACACTGTCTATGATCGCCTGCTTTACACTCTGCGGTGTTCCCAGCGGATTACAGTTTGCAGAGAAATCCAGACAGTGATCATATTTATAAACATCACCGCCATGTATATGTTTTGTCATCAGTTGTCTCCTGTCTTACTATACATGTTTTATATTAATAACTATTCAGCAATCCACGTTACCGGAATTATAAAAAGAAACAATATCGCACTGCGCTTCCGATCAGGAGAAATATCACAGCCCCCAGGATTGCTGTTGCATAAAGCAGACGGTTGGATCGTCTGATATCCTCCACCTCCACAGGGCGGATTCCATCTCCTATGGTTGGTTTCTCATAAAGCTTTCCGAAATAGTAAGCATTGCCTGCAAGCTGTACATCCAACGCACCTGCCATTGCGGCCTCTGTCTGTGCAGAGTTGGGGCTGGCGTGATTTCTTCTGTCTCTGCGGTAGATCTTCGCTGCATTTTTCACATCCATTTTTACAAATGCAGAGGCTGCCACCATCAGCCATCCTGAAAGTCTGGCTGGAATATAATTGGCCACATCATCCAGTTTTGCAGCGCAGCGACCAAAATACAGATATTTATCATTCTTATAACCCAGCATGGAATCCATGGTATTGATTCCTTTGTAAAGAAACATCAGCCACACTCCGCCGATTGCCATATAAAGCATCGGTGCTATAACACCGTCTGAAGCATTCTCTGCCACAGTCTCTACTGCCGCCTTTGTAACACCCTCCTCTGTCAATGACTGGGTATCACGGCCTACGATCATAGATACTGCATAACGGGCCTCATCCAGAGTCCCGTTTTTCAGTCTGTCATAGACTTTCATGCTCTCTGTTTTCAGAGATTTCGTTGCCAGAAGCTGATAGCACCAGAAGGTTTCCAGTGCGAATCCCGCCCATACTGAGATTCCATAGAGAATGTGCAGGATCAGAAATGGGATTCCACCGCTTAACAGACAGACAAGGATCACTTCCACTGTACCTGCAGCCAGTTCGCCCTTATCTGTTTTCGGAAAAATCTTTCGGAGTATTTTTTCCAGAAATGCGATCAGATTTCCGATCAGACATACCGGATGATACAGCCATCTGGGATCTCCTATCATAAGATCAAGTATGAAGCCTGCTGCAAGGGCAGGCATACTGTAATATAACATATTTTTAAAACTCCTTGTTATGATATTCCAGACATTTCATGAGAAAAGCCCTGGGAATCTGGGGATTTCCATAATAATAGATATGAGGATATCCTGCCAGCAGGTTACTGCTGCTGTGCATACAGTCCCATCCTCTTTTGCTCATAGGCTTCGCTGCATGGAAATCACTTCCACAGTTCTCTGAATCAAAATAGTGGAATTCATGAGCTGGAATCTCACCGATCTCCTCTGCACTTCTGCCGAAAACAGGCTTCCCGGCGGTTAATGTGATATATCCAAATCTGGTCAGTCTGGGAGTGCGGAAACATTTTCCGGGGATCACTCCGCAGGTTTTCCGGAACACTCCGCCCATATCCTCCATCTGCTCATGAAGATACATAAAGCCTCCGCATTCTGCCATACATGGCATGCCCTGTTTAACTGCCTGTGCAATCTCTTCTTTCATGGATGCATTGCGTTCCAGTGCCTCTCCATTTAATTCCGGATAACCGCCATAAAGAAGAATCCCATCCAGATCTGCAGGAAGATGTTCATCATGAACTGGCGAGAAATCAACCAGCTCTGCCCCCATTTCCTGAAGGAGACGAAAATTGTCTTCATAAAAGAAACAAAAGGCTTCATCCTTTGCCACTCCAATACGCAGCTTCTGTGGCAAACAATATCCATATGTCCTGTCTTTCTGTATCAGAGATTCCGGCACCTGCAGATCCTCTGCATTTTTGGCAAGTGCAAGGATCCTGTCAATCTCCAGTGTATCTTCCAATATTCCGGCCAGCTTCTGCAAGCGTTCCCTCAGATCAGAAATCTCCTCAGGAAGCACAAGGCCCAGATGACGGCTCTCGATCACACAGTCCTCTACCTTTGGCACATATCCAAGAACCTCCACCTCAAGCTGTTCTTCCACCAGCTTCTTCATTCTGGGATAAAGCATAGGAGACATCTGATTAAAGATTACGCCTTTGATATGGCTTTTCTCTTTGTACTCCATAAAACCTTTGATATAAGCTGCCAGGGAAATACTCATTCCTCTGCTGTTTACCACAAGGATGACCGGAGTATCTGTGGTATCTGCCAGGTCATAGGCGCTTGCTTTCGTGGATATTCCACCCACGCCGTCATAATAGCCCATAACACCTTCCATCACTGCAATATCGCAGTCTGCTGCATTTTTTCCAAGCAGGTATCGGGTAGTCTCGGCATCTGTAAAAAAGGTGTCCAGATTACGGGATTTCGTCCCGATGACTCTGGAATGAAACATGGGATCTATATAATCCGGTCCGCATTTAAAAGATGCCACTTTCATTTTTCGATTGACCAGTGCCTGCAGAAGTCCGCAGGTGATCAGTGTTTTGCCACTGCCGCTGGCTCCTGCCGCAAGAAGTATTCTTGGAATATCCATCCCTGTTCTCCTCTGTTTCTGTCCTATATTTTTTCAACAATTTCAGGGCATTCCAATCTATTAACTGTTAATCTGTATTTCCTTAACTGTTAATTTGTAATCCCTGATATCTGCATCATTTGTTATTTCCCGGGATTCTGAAGTGTAATAATATAAATAGGATTCTCGCCCATCATCATATGATAACGTCCGATTGCCTTTGAACGTGCCGCACTTAACTGCACGATTTCATTTTCTTCAAATCCAAACTCTTTCGCTGTTTCCAATGCTTCAGACACAGTTTCAAGAGTGATACAGTTGATCACGATCCGGACCTGAGGGTTCTTTTCAACCAGCAGCTTCACGATCTCTTTCAGATTTCCTGACGAGCCTCCGATAAAAGCATGGGTTGGTGTCGGAAGATCTTTCAGAGCCTCCGGTGCAAGTCCTTCCACGATCTCCAGATTATCCGCTGCAAATTTCAACTTATTCCGGTGTATCAGTTCAACTGCATCTTCCTTTTTCTCAATTGCCCATACCTGCCCCTGATGAGCACGAAGTGCCATCTCTATTGACAGTGAGCCTGTTCCTGCACCCACATCATAGCAGACAGAATCAGCGGTCAGCCGCAGTTTGGAAAGGGATACCGTACGCACCTCTTCCTTTGTCATAGGCGCTTTGCCTCTGATAAATTCTTCATCTCTGATCCCATGCGTCTCCAGACGTGTTCCTGCATTTTCATTTACTGCACAGATGACGGACAAAGGATCACCCTTATATTCTGTCAGTTCGCTGGCAGGCTTTGCAAAAATCTTCTCATTTTCATAGGACAGATTCTCTCCCACATAAAGGAGCACATCACCCATCCCGTATTTTACCAGTTTCTCTGCCAGAACTGCTACACCGTCTGAAGTTCCGAGTATGGAAAAAACTTTCTCTGTATAACAGATATGTGAGATAAGATTACAGCCTCTTCCATGTGCACTGACGATTTTGGCATCATCCCAGGACAATCCTATTTGGGACATAAAATATACAACTGAGGAAATCCCGCACTGAATCTCTATCTCTGTATTATTTTGTGCTGAACTATCCCGTTCTTCCTCACTCTTCTCTGATCCGTTCTTTCTCTGTACTCTCAGATCCGCACTGTCCTGACACAGTACTTCCAGAAGTTTTCTGGCTCCACTGTAGAATCCCACATCTCCGGAAAGGACGATCACAATATTGTCATACTCCGGGTGTGCATCAATATAATCCCTGATCTCCCGGCTTCTGTATTCCACAAACACATCCTGTCCCGGACGTTTCACAGAATCCACCATCCTCCTGGCACCGATCAGAAGATCCGCCTGATCCAGGCTGTTCTTACCCTGGACAGTGAGAAGTTTTTGACTTCCCATTCCAATTCCCAGCAATGTAATATGCGGTCTGTGGGCTAAACCGAAATGCTCTGTAAGAAATCTCTTACATTCTCTCACAGACATTCCTTCCTCCTTCAGAGGACGCCCGATAATCACAGGAACTGCATCACATTCCAGGGCAGCATCGATCTTATCCTGAAATCCACCTGCTTTTCCTGTATCCTTTGTGACCAGATATCTGCAGTCATACTGTCTGAGCATTGCAGCATTCAGCTCTCTGGAAAAAGGCCCCTGCATTCCTATCAGATGTTTTCCCTCAAATCCCAGCTCTGCACAGGCTTTCATCACATTGGGCAGAGAAAGGACTCTTGCATAAAGACGGTTCTGATAATCCTTCATGCCTGTGAAGCCGGCCAGTTCCTTGCTTCCTGTTGTCACCAGAATCTTTCCCTCTGTGCCCGCCAGATACGATACCGCTTCTTCTGTCGTATCGACCATGACGCAGGATGGATCTGCCGCAAGCGACGGCCGCAGCAGCCGAAGATACGTTTTTCCTGCTTTTTCACATGCAGACCGGATATTTTCCGACACAAGATCGGCATACGGATGGGTTGCATCGATAACCATTTCCGGCTGTTCTTCGCCAAAAAGCTGTTCCATCTCTTCTTCTGTCATTCTTCCGCTTCGAACCGTCAGGGCACCGCCCTCCTCGATCCGGCACTTGCCGTATTCTGTCGCCGTACAGGCAAGGGATGCAATCTCATATTTCTTCAGAAAACTGCAGATCTCCCGGCCTTCCGTCGTTCCGGCAAAGACGATTACTTTATTCATAGCGATATCCCCTCGGCGTTACCATGTGATCCCGGATTTCCTTTGTCTGACTGTTTCCGATAAATACCGTCGTAAACATATCCACTTTTGTATTGCGAAGTTCTGCAAGCGTCATGGTCCGGCTCGTCTCCCCGTCTCTTCCGATCTGGCTTACGATTCCGCAGACGGTTTCCGGCGCTTTGTAACGAAGCATCAGATCACACGCTTTTTCCAGATAATCCGCTCTCTTATGGCTTCCCGGGTTATAAAGACAGATGACAAAATCCGCTTCCGATGCCAGCAGAAGACGTTTTTCAATTTTCTCCCACGGTGTCAGAAGATCGCTCAGGCTGATCAGGGCGAAGTCGTGGATCAACGGTGCACCAAGAACGGCAGCGCCTCCCGTTGCGGCGGTCACGCCTGGAATTACCTTAATTTCAATATCAGGCCATTCTTCCGAAAGCTCATACATCAGACCTGCCATACCGTAAACGCCGGCATCTCCGCTGCAGATCATAGCAACCTGTTTTCCCTCTGCCGCAGTTTCAAATGCTAGACGGCAGCGCTCCACCTCTTTCCGCATCGGCGTCGTCAGAAATTCTTTTCCTGCAAAATGTTCTTTTACCAGATCCACATAGACGGTATAGCCGATGATCACATCGCAGTTCCGCAGCGCATCCGCCGCCTCGATCGTCATTTTTTCATATGCTCCGGGGCCGATGCCCACGACAAAAATTGTACTCAAAATACTGCCCTCCAGTCCGCCGCAGCCAGTGCAACTGTTACACCGTCCGCTGCCTTTTTTTTCTTTATCAGTCTGCCGCCGGCGAGAACTGCGCTGCGCTCACAGACATTGTCAATTCCTGTAATCTTCCTCACAAACGGAGACGGCGTAAATTCCCCCTCCGCTGTTTCCAGTTCTTCTGCAGAAAAGGTCCGGTACTGCCAGCCATACTTTTCCACCAGCTGCAGAATTCCCGGCTCCTGCGCTTTCAGATCAATACTTGCCGCCTGTCGAACTGCTTTTGGAGAAATCCCGGCCGCCGCAAGTGCCGCAAGAACCTTTTCTTCAATCCGGCCGGCCGGTGTATTCTTCTTACAGCCGATGCCGACGGTGATCACCTTCGGGATCAGGTGAAGTGTTCTCTCATATGGCGAATCCTGGTAATGCAGATCCCCATCGACGGTTTTGCCGCCTCTTCCGGGATCAGTTCCTCCGGTTTTGTTCCATCCACCGGAAAACGGCTGCAGAATCCAACCGTTTTTCCGTCCACCAGAAGCGCCGCTGCCTCTTTTGCCAGCTCCATCTCACAAATTTCACAATGATTTTTTACAGCAAAGACATCGACCGCAAACTTGTGATTGACATCCGTTGCCGTTGTAATGACCGGAATCCCGCCAATCTGCCCTGCAATCTGTTCTGCGAGTTCATTGCAACTTCTTCCGTCAGCTCGTTTGCTCCGCCGATATGGCCGGAAAGTAATGAAATCACAAACTTTCCCTGTTCATCCATACACAGAACCGCCGGATCTGTCTTTTTACTTTTCACGTACGGTGCAATACTGCGCACCGCAATCCCGCACGCCCCGATAAACAAAATCGCATCCATTTCCTGAAACATGCGCTCTGTCCATGCAGGAAGCGACGGTGCAATCGCAGGAATTCCCGCTTCTTTCCCGTACTTTTCCAGTGCATATCCTTCACAGCTGTGTTTTTTCAGTGCCGCACAGAGTTTTTGATTCCAGACGCATCCGTTTCTTGTAAAACTTGCTATGGCTATTTTCATCTTATTTTTCTGCCTCTCGGAATTCGGTGGTAAACGCCGGATTGTACAGATCACTTCTGCGGTAATTTCCCTGGGAAACGGCATTTCCGATGATCATCAGCGCTGTCTTGGTGATCTGGTTCTTTTTCGCCGTCTCGGCAAGTGTTCCAACGGTGCAGACGAACGTCTTCTCCTCCGGCCAGGTTGCTTTGTAAACGATCGCTGCCGGAGTATCTGCCGTATAGCCGCCTGCAATCAGCTCACGGGAAAGTTCCTCTAAGAGTCCCGTGCTTAAGAATACAACCATCGTTGCCTGATGTGCCGCAAAAGACGCAATGCTCTCCCGCTCCGGAACCGGTGTTCTTCCGGCCATTCTGGTGATGACAACACTCTGGGAGATATCCGGCAGCGTATATTCCATTTCAAGGGCAGCAGCCGCTCCGCAGAAAGAGCTGACACCCGGACAGTCATCGTGAGCGATTCCAAGGGCATCGAGCGCATCAATCTGTTCGCGGATTGCACCGTACAGGCACGGATCTCCCGTGTGGAGTCTTGCCACAGTCTGGCCTTTGCTTTCGGCCTCTTTCATAACATCAATCACCTGCTCCAGCGTCATGGTTGCACTGTTATATACCACACAGCCCTCTTTTTTCAGATCCAGCAGTGCCGGATTGACAAGAGAACCTGCATAAATGATAATGTCCGCCTCACCAAGCAGCTTCTGTCCTCTTACCGTAATCAGATCCGGGGCTCCAGGGCCCGCTCCAATAAAATGTACCATCTATTTTTTCCTCTTTTCTTTTACAATAATCAGTGAATAGTAACTTGCCTGGTCCGGGATTTCTTCCGCGCTGAAATACTTCTGTTCCGTATCCATGCCGCAGTTTTCTACCATCACCGCCCGGCAGTTCTTTTCCTTCAGGAACTGTTTCACAGCCGGCATCTTTTTACCCGCTTTCATCAGAACCTTTGTTCCTGAAAGTTCCAGTGCATCTTCAATCTGATAAGACGCCGGAATCACATGCAGTTCTTCGGAATTTTCCACCAGTCCCTCGGAAAGAGATGCTGCTGCCGCGCAGAACGATGTAACACCGCTTACAATTCTCGCATCGTAACCGTCTTCCAGTACCCGTCTGTGTACATAAAGGTAGGTAGAATACACGGTTGGATCTCCGAGTGTCAGAAATACTACGTTTTTTCCTGCATCCAGCAGCTCCTCTATTTTTTCTGCACCGCGCCGGTGATTTTCCTCCAGTTCTTTGGCATTCTTTGTCATCGGCATTGGAATAGCAACGAGCTCTTTTTCTGCCAGTTCCGGCACTGCCTGAACAGCAATCTGGTAGGCAATGCTCTCTTCCGGTTTCTCTCCTGGTACTGCAATCGTATCATTTTCCCGGATCAGACGGACGGCCTTTAACGTCATAAGCTCCGGGTCTCCCGGTCCGATTCCTGTTCCAAATAAAATTCCTGTCATTTTGTTTTTACTCTTTTCTGTTTTCTTTTTCTTCCTGCTCCCGCAGGCGCTCCAGAAGTTCTCCCGCTCCCGGGGTTTCCCCGAGCAGGCCCTCATTGCTTGAAAAAACAATCGCCTCCGTCTGCACTCTGCCCTCAATATGGTAATTCATGTAAAAAGCAATTTTTTCTGTCACTTTTTCCATGGTCTCTTTCAGGCATCCTGCTTCCTTTAAAATCTGCACCGCTTCTTCCGTCGTTCCAGTCTCCAGCAGTTTTTTTGCCAGTGCAAGATCCGCCCCTGCACGCACCGCCTGCGCCGTAAGAAGCTCCGCACGGCAGTCTGCCTCGTGGGAATGGGTATTTATAATTCCGCCGGACACCTTGACAAATTTTCCAAGATGTGCCACAAAAAGGATGGCGTCAAAGCCGAGCTCAGCTGCAAATTCCAGTGTTTTTCCGACGTAATTACTGCACTTAACGGAATGGTCTGCACGGACCCACGGATACGTTTTTAAGAAGTCCTGTCCGTAATTTCCCGGTGTCACCAGAAGGACGCGGTCACCCTGTGCTTTCCGCATTTCCATCTCGACGCGGATCGTGGAAATCAGCGCCTCCTCGCTCATCGGCACTACAATCCCGCTCGTTCCAAGGATTGAAATGCCGCCGGTGATGCCAAGTCTCGGATTGAATGTATGCTTTGCCAGTTCTTCCCCTTCCGGTACGGAGATGATAACCTGCAGTGCGCGGAAATCATCGAGTTTTTTCTGAATCTCCTCCACATTCTCGCGGATCATCTGGCGCGGTACATGGTTGATCGCCGCGTTTCCGACCGGCTGATCCAGCCCCGGCTTTGTCACACGCCCGACGCCGAATCCTCCATCGATTACAATTCCCTCTTCTGTTCCAAACGTCACTTCCGCGTAAATCAATGCTTTATCTGTCACATCCGGATCATCCCCGCCGTCTTTTCGGACGGCACAGCTTACTTTTTCGGCACTTCTCCGGATATCCAGCAATTCCAGATTCAGAACAATGCCCTTTGGCGTATGGATTTTCACTTCCTGTATTTCTTTCCCGGAAAACAAAGGACGCCGCATCATATTATACAA
>ENA-OPCV01002472-OPCV01002472.1-human-gut-metagenome-genome-assembly--contig:-NODE-2472-length-11554-cov-2.348465_pt1 | contig 11554 bp, 8 predicted proteins | sample MGYA00241257_ERZ501494 | MGnify/ENA primary metagenome ERZ501494 (study PRJEB25962, sample SAMEA2042618) | human gut metagenome | biome: human gut; feature: human-associated habitat; material: faeces...
CCCGCAAAGCCTATGAACATTCCAGCAAAAAAGCCAAGTATCAGCATCTTCCACGCTGACAACTTAACCTTGTGAATACCAATCTCAACAAAATTTCTTGCAATTTCAAGTGGTGAATGCATACAATTTCTCCTTACACATTAATATGGAATCTGTATAATTGCAAAAATCAGTGTGTAACAGCCGGATATCATGCAATTTCTCCGGAACACCGCACAACTGTTTACCGACAAAATGATTACCGCAATTATATGTTCCAATATAGAATAATGCCATGGCAGCACTGTCACAGCATTATTCAAAGTAATCAATTATTTACATACAATGTTTACAATCTTGCCCGGAACATAGATTTCCTTGACGATCTGACCGGTCAGCTTGTCTGCTACTGCAGCTTTACCTGCTGCAATCGCATCCTCTTTGGAGATATCTGCAGCGATCTTAATGGTCGCACGAACCTTGCCGTTTACCTGAACTGCGATTTCCACTTCAGACTCTACCGTCTTTGCTTCTTCATAAGTCGGCCAGCTGGTCTGATACAGACGTCCGCCATAGTTCATGATTTGCCACAGCTCCTCTGTCATATGGGGCGCTACAGGGTTTAACAGAATCAGCAGAGTTTTAAACTCATCTCTGGTTACCTTGCCAGCCTTGTAGAAATCATTGATCAGAGACATCATCGCAGCGATTGCAGTGTTATACTTTAAGGTTTCGAAGTCGGAAGAAACCTTCTTGATCGTCTGATGCATCCTGGTTTCCAGTTCCTTGGAATAGCCGGCTTCATCGGTTACAATCTCCTGCAGCTTCCAGACACGCTCCAGGAATCTTCTGCAGCCTTTTACGCCTTCATTGCTCCAGGCAGCGCTCAGTTCGAATGCGCCGATGAACATTTCATAGGTACGCAGGGTATCTGCGCCGAACTCGTTGACAATATCATCCGGGTTTACCACGTTGCCGCGGGACTTACTCATCTTCTCGCCGTTTTCTCCCAGGATCATGCCGTGAGAGGTTCTCTTCTGGTAAGGCTCCGGACAGGGAACAACCTTTTCGTCATACAGGAACTTATGCCAGAAACGGCTGTAGAGCAGATGCAGGGTGGTATGCTCCATGCCGCCGTTGTACCAGTCAACCGGCATCCAGTATTTGAGAGCTTCCGGGCTTGCCAGTGCTTCCGTATTGTGGGGATCGGTATAACGCAGGAAGTACCAGGAAGAACCGGCCCACTGAGGCATGGTATCGGTTTCCCTCTCTGCAGGACCTCCGCAGCAAGGACAGGTTGTCTCTACCCAGCTTCTCATGGCAGCTAACGGAGATTCGCCGTTATCAGTGGGCATATAGCTTTCTACATCGGGCAGCTCCAGCGGAAGCTGATCTTCCGGAAGCGGCACATAGCCACACTTGTCACAGTGAACGATCGGGATCGGCTCGCCCCAGTAACGCTGTCTGGAAAATACCCAGTCACGCAGCTTGTAGTTCGTTTTCTGTGTGCCAATGTTTTCTTTTTCGAGATATTCGATGATCGCCTTTTTCGCTTCCGCTACTTCCATGCCGTTTAAGAAGCCGGAGTTTACCAGCTTTCCGGTTGCAACGTCTACAAAAGCAGCCTCGTTTACATCCACCGGACCTTCGGAGCTTTCTACAACCTGAATGATCGGCATGTTGAATTTCTTTGCGAACTCCCAGTCTCTTTCATCATGGGCAGGAACCGCCATGATTGCGCCGGTACCGTAGCTCATCAATACATAGTCGGAAACCCAGATGGGGATTTCTTTTCCGTTGACCGGATTGACTGCGGTCAGACCATCGATCTTTACACCGGTCTTTTCTTTTGCCAGCTCGGAACGCTCGAAGTCAGACTTTCTTGCAGCCTGCTCCTGATATACTTTTACTTCGTCCAGGTTTTTGATCTCGGATGCAAACTTTTCAATATAAGGGTGCTCCGGGGAAATTACCATATAAGTTACACCGAACAGAGTATCCGGACGTGTCGTATAAATACGCAGCTTGTCTTCCTTGCCTGCGATCTGGAAATCCACCTCTGCACCGGTCGAACGGCCGATCCAGTTTTTCTGGGAAACTTTGACGCGCTCGATGTAATCGACGTGATCCAGACCTCCCAGCAGCTTATCCGCATACTCAGTGATCTTTAACATCCACTGGCTCTTTACCTTACGGATAACTTCTGCGCCGCAGCGTTCGCAGTGGCCATTTACAACCTCTTCGTTTGCAAGTCCCACCTTACAGGAGGTACACCAGTTGATCGGCATCTCCGCTTTGTAAGCCAGTCCCGCTTTAAACAGCTTTAAGAAAATCCACTGAGTCCATTTGTAATATTCCGGATCGGTGGTGTTGATCTCTCTGTCCCAGTCAAAGGAATAGCCTAAGGAGTGCAGCTGCTCTTTGAAACGATGAACGTTATTTTTCGTTACGATCTTCGGATGGATGTGATTTTTGATCGCATAGTTCTCGGTCGGAAGTCCGAATGCGTCCCAGCCCATGGGATACAGTACGTTGTAGCCTTCCATTCTTCTCTTACGCGCAACGATATCCAGCGCCGTATACGGGCGAGGATGTCCAACGTGCAGCCCCTGTCCTGACGGATAAGGGAACTCTACCAGCGCATAATACTTCGGTTTGGAATAATCGTCGGATGCGGCAAACGCCTTTTCGTCATCCCAGATTTTCTGCCATTTCTGTTCGATTTCCTTGGGATTATAAACCCGTTCCATGTGTGTCCTCCTGACTTGATTCCGTAAAAAAACAGACCATCTCGCTCTTTCAAAAATAGAGACGAAACAGTCTGGCTCTTCGCGGTACCACTCTACTTCACAGGATCAAAAATGCCCTGTGCATCTTGTCGTGCGCATAACGGCGCCACCCGCTTTCTGCTACCTTCCATATGTCATACGGCTCTCACAAAAAGAACTCCAAGACCAGTTCAAAGAATCTTTCTGCTGTCTCGCACCGTCCGGCAGCTCTCTGGATAGAAACAATCCTTTTACTTCTTCTCTTCAACGTCTGTCAAAAGTCTTAAATTTCTGTATTATTGTATCGTTCGCCCTTTCTTTTGTCAAGCCCAAAGTCGGAAAGAAGACCGCCTGCCGGCAATCAGAATACAAAACTCAAAAAACGGCTCCCGGGAAACTCCCGAAAGCCGTTTTTGTGCAGATCGTACTGCGGCAGAATGGAAGATGTCGCTTGCGCGACTTGCCGCAGCCGGTGCAGGTACCTCGACACATTCTTTTTTATCGTATAGGAAACTTCGTTTCCATACGATAAAAATGCTCCGCGAGGATGCGCACTCGCCGCAGGGGTAGATGGTTGCTAAAGCAACCGCGCCTCGGCGCGAGAATGTGCCAAGGCACATCCTTTTTTATTCTTCGCTGCCTTCTGCAACCTTTGCTGCTCTCGCTGCGATTTCTTTTTCCTGTACGTCTGAGGGAGCCTGCTCATATCTTGCAAACTCATATTCGTATACGCCGCGTCCGCCGGTCATGGAGCGGAGATCTGTGCAGTAGCCATACAGATTGGAGGTCGGAACATCCGCTTCAATGATCTGCTTGCCGCCTGCAACGGGTGTCATGCCGAGCACTCTGCCGCGTCTCTTATTTAAATCGCCCATAACGTCGCCGGTATAGGAATCCGGAACGGTTACTTTCAGGGAAGAAATGGGCTCTAACAGAACCGGGCCCGCTTCCATGAAGCCCTTCTTAAATGCCTGGGATGCAGCCATCTTGAACGCCATTTCGGAGGAGTCAACCGGATGATAGGAACCATCATATAAAACAGCCTTTACACCGACAACCGGATATGCTGCCAGAGGACCTTTCTGAACGGCTTCTGCGATACCCTTTTCTACTGCCGGGAAGTAGTTTTTCGGAACTGCGCCGCCGACAACCTCCTGTTCGAATACATAAGGAGCTTCCAGATCGCCGGAGGGCTCAAAACGCATCTTAACGTGACCATACTGACCGTGTCCGCCGGACTGCTTCTTATATTTATATTCAACGTCGGATTTCTTGCGGATCGTCTCGCGGTAAGCAACCTTCGGTTTGGAAAGTTCAATCTTTACTTTATATTCGTTTTCCAGACGACTTGCAATCACTTCCAGATGCTGCTCACCCATGCCGTAAAGCAGAGTCTGACGGTTCTCGGAATCGTTGACTACGCGCAGCGTCTTATCTTCGTCTGTCAGCTTCTGCAGAGACTGGGAAATCTTATCGATATCCGCCTTGTTAACCGCTTTATAGCGCTTTGCAGTATAAGGCTTGGAATATTCGGTCTTCGCATAAGCAACCGGATTTGCCTTGGTGGAAAGCGTATCACCGGTCTTTGCGCCGGTCAGCTTTGCAAGTGCACCGAGGTCGCCGGCATGCAGCTCGCTCACTTCGATCGGTTTGTTGCCCTGCATCACATACAGCTTGCCGATCTTTGTCTCAACATCGCTGTCGCTGTTATACATCGTATCGTCCGTTTTGAGTACACCGGAGCAAACCTTAATCAGGGAATACTTACCGATGAAGGGATCTGAAATCGTCTTATAGATGTATGCGGATTTCGCTTTGGAGAAATCATAATCCGCCTGGAAAATGCCGTTTGTCTTTAAGCTGATGCCTGCGCATATCCTGTCTTCCGGGCTGGGAACGTATTTTACAATATCATCCAGCAGCGTGTAAACGCCCTGGCAGAGGGTGTTGGAGCCCATCGATACGGGAACGATCGAGCCATCAATAACGTTAGTACGCAGCGCTGCACGAATTTCGGATTCGGAGAAAGTCTCGCCGCCAAAATAGCGCTCCATGAACGCTTCGCTCGTTTCTGCAACCGCTTCCATCAGCGTCTCTCTGCAGATTTCAAGATTCGGTCTGTTGTAATCCGGGATCTCGCAGGGAACAACCTCCTTGCCCTGCCAGCGGTTACCGGTTTCGGATACGACGTTGACATAGCCTACGAAGTGCTCGTTTTCACGAATCGGGAGGTTGAACGGTGCGATCTTCTTACCGTATTTTTCTTTCAGATCTTCTACGATCTGACGATAGGAGGCGTTATCCACGTCCATGTTGGTAACATAGACAAAACGGGGCAGTTTATATTTTTCGCAGAGCTCCCATGCCTTCTCGGTGCCGACTTCAATGCCGGATTTGCCGTTAATTACGATGATGGCAGCGCCTGCAGCCTTTACCGCTTCTTCTACGTCGCCTACAAAGTCAAAATATCCGGGAGTATCCAAAATATTTATCTTCACGCCGTTCCATTCGATGGGAACAACGGAGGTATTAATCGAAATCTGTCTCTTCTGTTCTTCCTTGCCATAATCACTGACGGTATTGCCGTCTGTGACCTTACCCATTCTGGATGTAATGCCAGCCAGATAAGCCATTGCCTCAGTCAGACTGGTTTTGCCCGAACCGCCATGGCCTAACAGAACCACGTTACGGATCTTGTCAGTTGTGTAAATGTTCATCTTCATTCCTCCGTATGTTGCAAATTCTGGGTATTCTGTCAAAGATTTTTAGATGATTAAAATCATTCCCAATTTCCCCATGTGGATATTCTACTAAACTTTCATATTTTTAGCAAGCCTTTTCGTCATTTTGGACATGTTTTTCTTTGATTATCTGAAAATCTTTTCGCCAGTTCTGTAAACGCTAGACTTTCCCGTGTATTCTTATATAATGTTTATACAGAATACAATTGACTTTCGCACTTTAAAGTGCTATATTACAAGGAGATTTTTCGAAAAGAAGATACAGAATCAAAGATTTTTCACTCAAGGGAGGACTTTACTTATGATCATTGTAATGAAACCGAAGGCAGCGGATAAAAATATAAAGGCTGTCACACAGTATATTGAAGCAAATGGTCTGACCGCCCATCTGTCCCAGGGCGAACAGGTTACGATCATCGGCGTAGTCGGTGACAAATCCCGTCTTTCCACAGAAAATATTGCACTGCTTGAAGACGTGGACCGGATCGTTCCCGTCACGGAAAGCTATAAGCTCGCAAACCTGAAATTTCATCCGGAGCCGTCTGTCGTAAAGGTCGGCTGTACCTCTATCGGACCGAAAACCCGAACCATTATGGCAGGCCCCTGTGCGGTGGAATCTAACGACCAGCTGATGCTGATCGCCGAAGCAGTCAAGAAAAACGGCGCGACCATCCTGCGCGGCGGTGCATATAAGCCCCGTACCTCCCCCTACTCCTTTCAGGGTCTTGAAGAAGAGGGCTTAAAATACATGCAGGAGGCCGGAAAAGCCTTCGATCTGGCGACGATCTGCGAGGTTGTCAGCCTGGAAGCGATCGAAGCAGCGGTCAAATATGTCGATATGATCCAGATCGGTGCCCGCAATATGCAGAATTTCATCTTATTAAAAGAAGCCGGACGTTCCGGTCTTCCGGTTTTATTAAAGCGGGGTCTGTGCGCGACGATTGACGAATGGCTCAATGCCGCAGAATATATTATGGCGGAAGGCAACCCGAATGTGGTATTATGTGAAAGAGGTATCCGCACTTATGAAACTTCCACGAGAAATACATTGGATTTGAGCGCGGTTCCCGTCTTAAAGGAGCGGACACATCTGCCGGTTATTGTAGACCCGTCCCATGCGACAGGTGCTTACCGTTATGTGCCTCCGATGGCAAAAGCTGCCGTTGCCTGCGGCGCGGACGGTCTGATGATCGAGGTGCACAACAATCCTGCCTGCGCTCTTTCTGACGGTCCTCAGTCTTTGAATTTTGAAAAATTCGCCCGTCTTTCCAAAGAGCTCGATCCGTTCTGGAAGCTTGCGGGCAGAAATTAAGGAGTAAGTTACTGTCATGATTACCTGTGGTTTTGTCGGACTCGGCCTAATCGGCGGTTCCATCGCCAGGGCATTGAAGGCCAACCGGAAGGATATTGTCATCATCGCCTGCGACCCAAACGAAGAAACGTTGAAGCTCGCAACAGAACAGAAAATTGCGGATGAAGCCTATCCGGCTCCCTGCGACGCGTTTACCGCCTGCGATTATATTTTCCTGTGCGCGCCCGTTTCCCACAACGATGAGAACCTGTTAAAAATCTTATCCTACCGCAAAAAGGACTGTATCCTGACCGATGTCGGGAGCGTCAAGACGCCGATCAATTCGCTGATCCACTCACTGGGACTAACGGACTGCTTTATCGGCGGACATCCGATGGCGGGCAGCGAGCGAATCGGCTTTGCCAATTCCAAGGCGGGCCTTTTGGAAAACGCCTACTACATTCTCGCTCCCGCGCCGCAGGTTCCCGCTGCGAAAATCGCAGAATTTCAGGGGCTTGTCACCTCCATGGGAGCGATCCCGCTGCAGGTGGAAAGCCAGAAGCATGATTATGTGACCGCTGCTGTCAGCCACCTGCCTCATATCGTTGCTGCCGCCCTCGTCCATCTGGTACAGGATCATGACGATGCTCAGGGACTGATGAAATCCATCGCTGCAGGCGGGTTTAAGGATATCACGCGGATCGCCTCCTCTTCCCCTGTCATGTGGGAGCAGATCTGCATGACCAACACCGTCAATATTTCCAGACTGCTGCAGGATTATATCGACGCCCTTGGCGTCGTTCAAAAAGAGCTGCAGGAACACGATTCTGCCTCGCTCTATACCTTTTTTGACGGTGCACGCGCATACCGCGATTCCTTTATTGACGCCGGAAGCGGCCCGATCAAAAAGGATTACTCTATCCGTCTGGATATCCCGGATGAAGCAGGTTCTATCGCCGCCGTCTCCACGCTTTTGGCGCTGAACAACATCAGCATCAAAAATATCGGCATCGTCCATAACCGGGAGGCACAGGAAGGCGTCCTGCGAATTGAATTTTACGAAGAAGATTCGATTACAAAGGCGATTCAGCTGCTGAACAGACGCGGCTATGTAACGCATATCTGAAAAAATTGATAAACGGAAAGGATTTTAATGGTATGATGGAACTGACAGCCAGCAAAGCGCTGCGTGGAGAAGTGACCGTCCCCGGAGATAAATCGATCTCCCACCGCAGCGTGATGTTCGGAGCAATCGCACAGGGAACGACAGAGGTTACGAATTTTTTACAAGGAGCGGACTGCCTTTCAACAATCAGCTGCTTTCAAAAGCTCGGCATTGAAATTGAAAATACACCGGAGCGCATTTTAGTACACGGGAAAGGCTTACACGGGCTGTCTGCGCCCTCTGAGGTGTTGGATGCAGGCAATTCCGGCACGACAACCCGGCTGATTTCCGGTATTTTAAGTGGTCAGACCTTTGAAACAACGCTGACCGGGGACGCTTCCATTCAGAAGCGTCCGATGAAGCGCATTATGGAGCCGCTTTCTCTGATGGGTGCAAAAATCGAAAGCGTCCGTAAAAACGGCTGCGCGCCGCTTCACATCACCGGCAGCAGCCTGCACGGGATCACTTATTCCACGCCGGTCGCATCCGCACAGGTCAAATCCTCGATCCTGCTCGCCGGTCTTTATGCGGATGGTCAGACGAGTGTAACAGAGCCCGCTCTCAGCCGCAACCACACGGAGCTGATGCTTTCCGGTTTCGGCGCAGATATCTGCTCTGACGGACTGACTGCAACGATCACACCAGGAAACGAGCTGTATGCACAGCAGATTTTTGTCCCCGGCGATATCTCTTCCGCAGCTTATTTCCTGGCAGCAGGTCTTTTGGTCCCTGGCTCTGAGCTTCTGATCCGCAATGTCGGCATCAATCCGACCCGCGCAGGAATCCTGACCGTGATCCGCGCAATGGGTGGAAACCTGACTGTTTTAAACGAACGTGCCTGCGCAGGGGAACCGGTTGCTGATCTGCTCGTCTCTGCTTCTTCCCTGCATGGAACAACTGTAGAGGGAAATCTGATCCCGGCACTGATCGATGAAATTCCTATGATTGCCGTAATGGCTGCATTTGCCAACGGACAGACTGTGATCCGCGACGCCGCCGAATTAAAGGTCAAGGAATCTGACCGTATTGCCACGGTGACTGCCGGGCTGCGCGCGATGGGCTGTGATATCACACCTACGGACGACGGTATGATAATCCGTGGAGGAAAAACACTTCACGGCGCAGAAATCGATTCCTATCTCGACCACCGCATTGCCATGAGCTTCGCGGTTGCCGCGCTGGCAGCCGATGGCGTTACTTCTATTAAAGATGCGGATTGTGTCAAAATCAGTTATCCCAACTTCTATGATGATCTGTTGGGGCTGGCGAAGTAAAAAATTCGCACCGGCATTAGCATGGTGACAGACCTTCCATAGATAAACAAAACCGGTCTGTGTTTCCTCTCATAAGGATTCGCAGTCCGGTTTTTAATTCATGACAATAGAATGCTCGCAGAGCGTGCATTCTATTGTTGCAATCTCAAATTTTCGTAACTGTTCAGTACCCTTACAGTTACGCGCAAAAAACATCTGTGCCAGTCACTACTTCCTCTGCATCTGCCAAAGGCGCTGCTCGTCATACCCCCATCCGATCAGCTCTTTTACCTGCTCGTCTGCGGTTTCATCCGGATGGTAATAATGCAGCATATGGATGACGTTCTTTTCCCGTTCGTTCGCCGGTTCATAGCCAGCTAAAAGCTCTGCCACACGGTCTTTTAATTCAACCGGAGTTTCCCACTGCGGAACCTCCCTGCCCGCCAGCTTACAGAGCAGCCCGCAGGCATAGCCCATTTCATAATTTCCCGTCATCACGGAGGTTTCATGCTGCGATTTGATTATCACTGACATTCTTGCAAGATCAGGTACCATAACTTACTCTGCCGGTCATTCCCGGCTTCCTTTCTTTTTTCTGCGGTCTGTCAGGGCAAGCAACGCGCCCGGGACCAATGGAATAATGTTGACCGCACACCGCAGCAGGATCATGGCTGCACCTGCTTCTGACGCTCCTACGATCTTTGTGGAAAACATCAGAAAAACAAATTCCAGAGAACCCAGCCCTGCGGGCGTCGGAATTACACCCGCCAGCATCTGTGCCGCGGCTGTAATGCACACAATCTCCCAGAGGGAAACCGGAAGGTCTGCCGACAACACAAACCAGGGAACCAGATACCAGCAGGTCAGCTTTGCAAAATCGCACAGAAAAATACCTCCTGCCGTTCGCGGCGAATGCTTTAACAATCGGAGCGATTCCTCCTGCATGGAATCAATCTGCGCCTTCATTTTATCCCGTTTATCCTGCCATTTCCCACGGCATAGCCGTTCTGCAATCAAAAATCCCCAATTGGAAAACGGCGGGCATGCCGTTACCAGAAGCAGCACTGCGGTAATCAGCGCCGTCAAACCGATTCCCGCCGCCAGAAACGCCGTATAGCCGGAGACGCTTTCATCCTTCGCAAACAGCAGACAGAGAAAGCCAATCAGACCATACAGCGTAATCGATACTTTATGGAAAATATATTGCACCATGGACAGTCCTGCCCCGCGTGCAAGCGGAAGCCCGTCCCGGTTCATTTCATACATCTGTGCGACCCCGCCTCCGCTTCCAAGGGTCGTCGTCCGAAAAAAGCTGCACACAAACGAACATCTCACACCCTGAATCCAGGAATAATGCTTTACAGACTGCCGCATCAGCAGCCAGATGATCGTTCCTTCCCAGACCAGATAGGTCAACGATAGCACAATAATTATAAAGATCGTCCAGTTAGGCAATTTGCGGATTTTTTCCGCCGCCTGCGCCAGAAAACCTCTTTCATACCAGCAGACAAAGAAAATCAATCCAAATACCAGGACATATTTCAGCCAGCTCTTCTTTTTTCCCTGTTTCAAGGCAAATTCAGCTCCTTTTATGCTTTCATCCCGTCTAGCATAACGCTGAACCCCCATTTTGTCACTGGACAATTTTTTCGCTTCGGGTAATAATTCCGTTTAAAACTCGATTCCCTTCCGCGCCGGAATCTGTTTCTGGTACGGATGACGCACCCCGCGGATTTCGCTCACATAGTCCGCCGCCTCCAAAAATACCGGATCAGGATTCCGTCCGGTCAGCACCAGCTCCAGCGTCGCCGGTTTTTTCAAAATAAAATCTTTTGCCGTTTCTTTGTCGAGCAGTCCATGCGCATACGCCGCCTGAAATTCGTCGAAAATCAGCACGTCGATTTCTCCGCTTTTTGCCATGGAAATCGCCTCCTGCAGCATCTGATTGTGACACACGGTGATCTCCTTTTTGTCCTGCTCCGTCATGGAAAAGGTAAATCCCCAGTTCTTGTCGCAGCGCACCAGGCTGATCTGCGGAATTTGCGCAAGAGACGCAAGCTCCCCCGTTTCTGTTCCCTTTAAAAACTGCACAATATGCACGCGCAGACCGCAGCCTGCCGCCCGTAGTGCAAGCCCCAGCGCCGCTGTCGTCTTTCCTTTTCCGTCGCCGCAGTAAATTTCCAGCAGCCCCTGCTGCAGATGCATCCGCGGTGACTTTGACTGCTGACCGGAGGTCTGTTGTTCTGTACCTTGTTCCATCACTGAAATTCCTCTTTATTTTCTCATGATTACTTCTTTTATTATATCACGAGCCCGCGCTGACGCGCTTTACCGCCTGCTGCGCAGGCTGCTCGTTC
>ENA-OPCV01002474-OPCV01002474.1-human-gut-metagenome-genome-assembly--contig:-NODE-2474-length-11550-cov-2.807482_pt1 | contig 11550 bp, 7 predicted proteins | sample MGYA00241257_ERZ501494 | MGnify/ENA primary metagenome ERZ501494 (study PRJEB25962, sample SAMEA2042618) | human gut metagenome | biome: human gut; feature: human-associated habitat; material: faeces...
TTGCGGACATTTAAGAAGATATAAAAAGATAGTCAAAAAGACATATATAATTTATTATAAAAATTGTATAAATTTCCGACAATGGACATTTCCACACTGTACAATGGACATTTCTACGATTTAGGGTCACGCCCATCGAAGCTCCATCTGCCAGATGAAGTGCGCTTTCTTCATCTGGTACTTCTCTGCCAGCTCCGGTCCGCAGCTGGCAGAACCGACGCCGCTGACCATATCATTAAAGTACACCGTCAGGAAATCCGACTTTTCCAGCTCGAACGCGTGCTTCTTTCTCTCCAGCTCCTCCCGTGTGTATTCGGAGATGCCAAATTCAAACGGCTGCGCCCCACGGGAGGTGAAACCGACGTCAGGCATCTGCTCCAGGTGCACCCACCGCGTTCCGAAATGGTTTCCATTTTCCTGCGGCTTCAGATAATCCTCGTGCATTTCCTCTACTGTCTGCGTGAACACGTCAAGTCTGCTGCCGCGGTGCTTGTCACAGTAACTCTCCTGCGGACCATAGCCATAATAGGATACCTGATTCCAGCTTCTGTCCACACCAAAGCGCAGTCCAAACCGCGGTAAAAACGGAAAGGTCTGGTCGATTCCGCCCTCGACATACCAGCCGAGGCTTCCGTCGTTTCCGATCTTCCACTCTACATTTCCTTCAAAAAATTTCTGTCTGGAAACGCCAGCCATCGAAAAATACATCCGCACACTCCAGCCATCCTGACGCTGCCATGCGCTGCTTTCATATACCCGTACCATCGCATGATGCAGCTGGGCTTCCTTCCATTTTTCCGAAATATTGCCGTCGTTGTCCGTCGGCGCGCGGTAAATATCAAACACCATCGGCTGTTTTAAATACTCTGTCCCGTCTTTTATAAAAGAAACAACCGTACCTGTCCGTTTGGAGACGCGGCAGGTAAAATGCTCTGCGGCGAAGCAGTATTCTGTCTCCGTTTCCGTACAGGAGATCAGGGACAGCGCGACGGATTCCGTGAGCGAAAGCTCCTGTGTGACAGCATCAGCGTTCGCCGCAAGGACTATCTGGTCGAAGCCCAGCAGATGTCCCGCTTTGGTCAGCGGCGCGTCTTTTTTCTGAATCAGCTCTATGGTCAGGACAGTTTCGTCTGCGCCGGTCACTGTCTGCAGCGGCGGGATCATCACCCGCATCGTTCGATGCGGCGGCAGATGAAACTCAGAAATCATCCCCTCTTCCAGCACATTTTCTTCCTGCTTCCAGAGATAGTGAATTTCAAGCGCATCCTCTGCGTCTGTAAAGTCCAGCATGTTTCGAAGCTCCAGCGCGCCTGTCCGGCGGTCATAACCGGTCACACGCACCGGACGCAGGACATTTTTTAATTCCAGCAGTCCCGTATGTGATCTGCGGTCCGGATACACCAGCCCGTCCATACAGAAATTTTTATCGTTCGGATAATCCCCGAAATCTCCTCCGTACAGAAATTTTTCTTTTCCATCCGGCGTTTTTCCAGCATAAACTGCATGGTCACACCATTCCCAGATAAACGCCCCGCAGTAATTTTCGTACTGATACAGCTGCGCGAAATTTTCTTCCAGATCCCCTGGGCCGTTGCCCATCGCATGACAGCATTCGCAGTGCAGAAACGGCTTTTTATTTTCCCCGTTTTCACAATAATTCTGAATCCAGTCAAGCGGCGCATACATCCGGCTCGTCACATCCAGCACGGATAAATCCTGCTTCTGCCAGTCCTGCCAGGTACAGCCTTCATAATGAATCAGCCGCGTTGGATCATAAGCCTTCACCCATTTTGCCGCTTCGATCATATTCGGACCATATCCACTCTCATTGCCCAGGGACCAGAATAAAATGCACGTCCGGTTCTTGTCACGGATCACATTTTTCTGTACCCGGTCCAGAATCGCTTTCGCAAACCCGGATGCTTTCGCAATCTGGGAAACCCAGTCTTTATCCTCCTCCGAGTACACCTCGCCGCAGCCGTGCGATTCCATATCGGACTCGCTGATCAGATAAAATCCATACTCGTCGCAAAGTTCGGAAAACCACGGTGCATTCGGATAATGACTCGTCCGGATCGCATTGACATTGTGCTCCTTCATCAGCCGCAGATCGGTCAGCGCATCCTCCTTCGTGACCGCCGCCCCATGATACGGGTTACTGTCATGCCGGTTGACGCCCTTTAGCTTCACCGATGTTCCATTGATCAACAGCTTTCTGTCAACGATTTCGACCGTCCGGATTCCGATTTTCTGCACGATTTTTTCCCGCTCTGTTTCCAGTTCCAGCGTATAAAGATACGGCTCCTCCGCATTCCACAAAACTGGCTGTTCTACCGTAAAACAAATGGATTCCCCGGTCTGTTCCCCGATCACCCTGTCCCTGTCCTTTAAGGTCGCCTTTACCGTGCAGGTGCCGCTTTTTTCCGTTCTGACGCAGATTTTTCCGACTGCTTCTTCATACGATGTGCGAATGGTGAAATCCCGGATATGATCTTTGGGACGGCGCAGCAGATAGACATCTCGGAAAATCCCGGACATACGCAGCTTGTCCTGATCCTCGCAGTATGTCCCGTCGCACCATTTTAAAACGAGCACATACATCTCATTTTCGCCATCCGACAGATACTCCGTGACGTCAAACTCTGACGTCGCATGGGAAACCTGACTGTAGCCCACAAACGCCTTGTTGATCCACACATAAAAGCACGAATCCACCCCTTCAAAATCCAGGTACACGCGCTCGTCTTTTTTCAGATTTTCTGCCGCAAAGGTTCTGCGATACAGGCCGCACGGATTGTCGAACGGGACATATGGCGGATCGTACGGAATCGGATAAAACAGATTTACATACTGATGGCGATCGTATCCGTGAAACTGCCAGCAGGACGGAACCGGGATTTTATCCATTTTTTTCGGATCAAATTCCGAACGCAGAAAGTCCTCCGCCTCTGCAACCGACGGAAAATACTGAAAACTCCAGACTCCGTTTAACAGAATCTGCTCGGAATTTCCAGCTGCATCGCACGGCAGATAATAACATCTGTCCGGCTCTGTATTGACGTGCAAAATTTCTGTATTTTCATAAAACCGTTCCAGTCTCATCGATACCCCTCCTGATTCCAACTCTTCTCATGTTCGCATTTTATCAGGTTCTTTTTGGTCAGAAAATGCACAATTCTACTCCTGCGACTGGACATTTCACAGATCCCTTGACTTTTCCAAAAATTCTCTATACGCTAAAGAAAAGCCGGGTTCAAACTTCTGTCAAACCCGGACAGATTATTCAGAATTTCAATGGGAGGTTTTATAAAAAAGAATATGGTACAGAATCCTTATCAGAACGCGCTTTTGCCGGCTCCGGTCGGCGGCGGTTATTCCGACCCGGACTATTGGATCTGGTGCGGCTCCGTCGTACAGGGGGAAGACGGAGCCTATCACATGTTTGCGTCCCGTTGGCCGAAAGATCTCGGCTTTGGTGCAAACTGGCTGTTTAACTGCGAAATCGTCCGGGCTTCCAGCAAAAATCCGGAAGGTCCCTATACCTTTCAGGAGGTCGTGCTCGGACGCCGGGGACGCACTTTTTTTGACGGCATGAACGTGCACAATCCGTACATCCGCAAATGGAACCAAACCTACTACCTTTATTATATGGGAACGACCTTCGGCGGTCCGATTCCCGGTCCCGGTGACGAAGTGGACAGCTCGCGTTTTACCGAGGTCTGGAACCGCAAACGAATCGGTCTTGCAACCGCACCGTCTGTTTTTGGTCCATGGACGCGATGCGATGAGCCGCTGATTTCTCCCAGAGACTGCTCCCACTGGGATTGCACTGCAACGACCAATCCTGCCGTCGCGATCCAGCCCGACGGCACGACTTACATGCTCTACAAATCGCGTTCCTTCGCAGACGGTCCGTTAAAAATCGGTGTCGCAAAAGCGCCCCGCCCGGATGGTCCGTTTGAACGGATTTTGGACGACCCGATTTTTAATTTCGAGGACCCGAATATCCATCTGGAAGATCCGTACCTGTGGTACGAGGACGGAAAATTCCGCCTGCTGATCAAAGACGACTTCAAAAACGGAGGTCCCGGCATCAGCGGTATCTGGGGTGCAGGCCTGTACGCTGAAAGCGCCGACTGCATTCACTGGGAATTCGCCGAAAATCCTGTCGTTTACTCCCGCCACGTTACCTGGTCCGATGGCAGACAGACCGATCAGGCAAACTGCGAACGCCCTTACTTTTTGCTTGATGAAAATAACCATCCCACGCATCTGTTTCTGGCAACCGGGGAAGGTCCTGCACCCTACCAGTTTTCCAGAACCTGGAACATGGTGATTCCGCTGCGCTAAGCGCCGAGCTGACACGCTTCCGCATCTGTCTTGGAAGCGTCTGACTGCAACTATACATTTTGGAGAGGAACGTATGACAACCGATCAGAATTATCAACAAATTTACCGCGTCGGCGGCATGCTGGACGCAGGCTTTGTAGGACAGATCACCTACACCATCAGCCTCGATCAGGTCTATGACGAGCTGGACATTCATTTTAGCTTTGACAAGCGGCTCTACAGTGAAAGCGACGTTACGCCTGAGCTCATTGACAGACTTCAGACGCTCTGCACTGCAAAATACAACGCCCCGACCTATCCCGTCGAGGAGTTCAGGCAGACCATTCTGCACGAAATGAAAACAGAAATTCACACAATGGCGGAATTAAACGACGATTTCATCGGCTGCATCCACCGCCAGCTGACGGACCGCCACATGTTATACACAAAAGAATTCACAAGCGACGGCTGTCTGGCACAGGACACCTTTTCCGGCGTTTTAAAAGTGACCGTCCTTGTTTTCAACGTGCTGCTGGACAACACGCAGTACACGCTGACCGTTTCCGGACATCCGGTCGGACATGGTGTAATCGCACCGAACTTTAATCTAATGGATACGGTAAAGACTGCAGCGGGAAATGCGGGGGCTTCGAATGCTGCCGGGAGCGCTGACAACTCGTGCGACGCTGAGAGTGCTCCTGCCTCCGCTGTTGCCACGGCTGGCAGTTCGGACGTCTCCGGCGCTGGCTCTGCTGCCGCGGCTGGCGATTCGAGCACCACTGGCAGTTCTTCTGCTGGTAATACCGTCACTGCATCCACCCGCTTCAAACGCCTTGAGCTGCACAACCACACGGTCGAATCCGACGGCAGCTTAACCTGTCAGGAGCTGACGGAATATCTGGCAGCCGACCATGTCGATGCGTTCGCCATCACCGACCACAACACCACCTCCGGTCAGAAAAAGATCGAACAGTTGCTGGAAGAAAAGCATTATCCGATCAGCCTGATCCGCGGCATGGAATATACGACTTATTTCGGGCATATCCTCTGCTTAAACCTCGCAAAATATGTTCCCTGGAACTCGATCGACCAGCACCGTCCCGAACTTTTGTTCGAAGCCACCCGAAAAAAGGGCGCGCTCGTCGGTATCGCCCATCCCTTTTCCTATGGCGATCCTTTTGCCCGCGGCTGCCGCTTTGAAATGACCATCTCGGACTACTCAAAGGTTGACTTTATCGAGATTTTCAACAATCCGGAACCGCTCCACGAAGTAAATGAACGCGGCACGAATCTCTGGATGTCCCTGATTTTTTCAGGCTATCAAATCACCGCAACCAGCGGCATGGACTTACACAACCGTGCGAAGCTGGCAGGCTGCTATGCAACCTACATCGAGGGCAAAAACGGCGGCAACATCGCTTCCGAGCTCGATACCGCCATTCACACGCACCGCACCTGGGTTTCCAAAGGCGCTCTGCTGCTGACGGAGGTTCTCCCGGAAACAAACGAATTGCTTCTGACGTTTACAGATGCCCATAAGCCCGGATTTTCTGTTCCAAAAACAGCTCAGGTCGTTTTAAAAGGAAAAGACAAAACATTCACAACGAGCGTTTCGCTCGACAAACCGGTACGCGTTTCCCTCAACCAGCTCTCCGGAACCGATCCGATTATTCCGCTGCTGTACGAAGCTGCCTCGGATTCCTGCGTCAACGCTGCCGCAGCTTCGACATCCTGCAGCAATACTGCGGATGCCAGCTCTGCTGCCGGGCAGCTGAAAGAAATCGACGCACTTCCTGCAATCGAAGGACTGCTCTGCGTCAGCCCGGTTCTTTACAGGGATTGAGGTTCTTTGGAAACAGCTTTTGAAACGCTGCCTTACGCTGCGACAGCGACATTTCAAAAACGCCCGCTTATTCTGTGAAAAACACAGCGTAAGCGGGCGCTCTCTATTTTCGTCTGATTTTCACCGGACCGGACGGTTTTAGGATCTGACAATTCCGATCTATTTCATTTTTTCCACGACAACCTTGCATCTCTTTTTATAAAATGCAATCCCATATGCCAAAATATCATTTCGCCCCTCATTGCGCAGGTATGCATCGTATTGGCGGTCATGTATTTGAGCCATCGCTTATTTGCAGGCGCTGTCAATTACGAATTCCGTTCCAGAATTCTTTTATAGCTTCGGTACATCAGATAAACCCCTGCCGTGCAGTCCAAAACAAGCATCACAATCCCAAAGCCTAACGAAATCAGGCAGCAGATTCCGGAAAGCATAAATGCGAACGCGCACTTTTGATACAGCATCCCCATTTCCAGATTGTAAGCTATTACATCTTTTGCCTTCGATTTTAACGTTTTATCTCCACTCCAGAAAGTGATGGGTTCTCTGCTGTTTCTTTCGAAAATCCCTATGATCAAAAACGGAATCGCACATAAAAGACACGATATCAGTCCGACGATTTTTCCTGCCATAATAAAACCCTCCTTCTATTGTCTTGGATTGAAGCCGTTATGCAAGCATGTTGACTCACTTGCGCTCATTATATCTCAGTTCGGAAAGAACGACAATTCCACACCATGGATTCATCAAGCAACCAGGAAAGTTTTTCTTCATCCCTGATATTTCTTCGCCTGCACACGGAACATTTTCGCATATATTCCGTCCTGTTTCATCAGTTCCTCATGGCTGCCCTGTTCCGTGATTTTTCCCCCATCGAACAGGTAAATCCGATCCGCCATTCTCGTCGTTGAAAGTCGGTGTGAAATAAAGATTACCGTGCGGTCTTTTGCCGCCGCTTCAATCGTTTTATTGAGTTCATATTCCGCAATCGGATCGAGTGCGCTGGAGGGTTCATCCAAAATCAGGATGTCGCTGTTTTTGGCAAAAGCGCGCGCAATCGCGATTTTCTGCCCCTCTCCACCGGAGAGATTGATGCCCTTTTCGTCAAATTCCCGCGTCAGCTCCGTATCCGCCTTTTGGGGCAGTTTCCGGTATTTTTCGGAAAAACCGGCAGCCGTAAGTGCACTCTCTACCGCCTCTTTTTGCGCATCCGTATAAGTACCGCCCATCACATTTTCTCCGATGGTCGCCGCAAAAATTTTATAGTCCTGAAATACGCTTCCGATGTGCGCCCGAAAGGATGAAATATCATAATTTCGGATATCTGTTCCGTTATAAAAAATCGCCCCATCCGTCACATCATACAGCCGCATCAAAAGCTTCGTTAGCGTCGTTTTCCCAGCGCCGTTGTAACCGACAATCGCGATCTTTTCCCCTTTTCGCACCGTAAAAGAAACGTCCGAAAGTACCTGTTTGGGGTTCTTTTCGGGGAACGGATAGGTAAACGAAACGTGCCTTAATTCCAACGATTCGAACGCTTCCGCTTTTTCTGTTCCGTTTATAATCTGCGGTTTCTGCGTCACGAATGTACGGAATTTTTCCGCATAGATGCTGTGTTCCTGGAACTGCGCCAAAAATCCGATCAGCTGGTTTACCCGCATGAACAGCTTCCACGTCGCACTGATTCCGACCGAAAAATCGCCGAGCGTAAAGCCTGCATCCGTCAGATACCTCCACATCAGATAGCCCAAGAGTCCGACGTTAAACAGTACGCTCGTAATCAGCTCCGACGCCAGCGAAATCCCGATTAACTTCGGCACATATTTTTTCGCACAGGCAATTTTTTCCTCCGCAGTCTTCTCGTAATCCTCCTGCAAGAGCGCCCCCATATTTCCCATCCGCAGTTCTTTTGCGTATTCATTTTGATAGAAAACCCGCGTAAAATACTCCAGCTTCCGGGTGATCGGGTTCATTTCTTTCGCCTTTACATAACGGATCTGGTTTGCTTTTGTCCGGACAAAAAATCCCAGCACGGAAGACGCTAAAACAACCAGCGCCGCCATCCAGTCAATCGCCGCAAAAACCGCTCCCATTCCGGCCAGCGTAATCACACAGCTGCAAAGGCTGCACACGTCTGTCAAAACCTTCACCGCACGGGTATCGGATTCCCGGATCGCCCAGATGAAATCGTTGTAGAACTCCGTGTTGTCATAGGACGCAAGATCCAGCTGAAGCGCTTTTTCATACAGCTTCGTCTGCATCCTTTCATGGAGCTTTAAGTTTGCTTTCGGGCGGTACACATTTGCCATCCATTTCCCATAAAGCGTCAGCACCATGCGGTACCCGATCATGCAAAAAGTGACCGCCAGAACCTGTCGGTAATCCGCTCCTTTTTCCAATGCGTCGAACAGGTATTTTACATACAGCATTCCGACGAGAATATCCCAGGCCGAATTTCCAATCACCAATAAAAGCTCTAATGCCAGATATCCCGGCGTATATTTTCGCACATATTTCAGCAGGAACAACACACTTTTCATCGAAATCTGTTTGCCGTTTTTCTTCCTGCTGCGAATTCTTTTTGATCCCATTTTCAGTCCCCTGTCAAATCCCCTTACGAAATATATTTTTCCGCCTGTTTATGGAACATGTCCGCATATTTCCCGTTCTGCGCAATCAGCTCTGAATGCGTCCCCTGTTCTGCAATCTGTCCGTTTTCCAGAAGGTAAATCCGATCAGCAAATGTCGCGCTGGACAGCCGGTGGAGAATGTAAATCACCGTCTTATCCCGGAAACTGTCAAAAATCGTTTCAAACATTTTATTCTCCGCAATCGGATCGAGCGCGCTGGAGGGTTCATCCAGAATCAGAACCGGTGCATCCTTCGCAATCGCCCTGGCAATGGCGAGCTTCTGTGTCTCCCCGCCGGAAAATACTGCGCCGTCCGGGGCAAATTCCCTGCCGACAAGCGTATCCATTTTATTTGGCAAATCGTTTATCCGTTCCAGCATATCGGCCTTTTGCAGCGCTGTTTCCGCATCCTTTCTCTGCTGCCCGGAAAGCGGTCTTTTCACCATAATATTTTCTGCAACCGTCTCCGAAAAGAGCTGAAAATCCTGAAATACAGTTCCGAACTGGTTTCGATAAGACGCGATCGGATACTCCCCAATCCACTTTCCGTTGCATAAAATGTGCCCCTGTGTCGGATCATAAAACCGCAGCAAAAGCTTTACCAGTGTCGTTTTTCCGGATCCGTTCTGCCCGACAATCGCGATCTTTCCCCCGGCGCGAATCCGCAGGCTGATATTCTTCAATGCCGCCGTTTCCTGCCCCTCGTAGGAAAAGCTTACATGCTCAAGCTCCAGCTCTTTAAATACTCCAACCGCTTCCCCATTTGCCTTGTCTGGTGTCTGGTTCTCATATTCCAGAAAGCTTCTGATATTGTCGATAAACCGTGAATTTTCACCAAACGCTACAAAAATGTCCCCGAACTCACCGACCAGATATGCGATGTTTGTCAGAGAATTGATAACCACAAAGCAGTCCCCCAGCAGCATCGTTTTGGAAACCAACGTCCGGTACACTGCAACCAGAATTGAAACGAAATAAACGCCGACTTCATATAACAGCGCCAGAATATATTCCAGTGTCATGATCGAAAAACCGTACTGACTGACGGTTTCCTTTAACCTGGCCACGCTTTGTTTCATCTTCTGTAACATGACCTGATACATCTGCGTCAGGCGCAATTCCTTTGCATAGTCGCTCAGATAAAAAACGCGTTGGACATAATCCTTTTCCCTGGAAATCTCCTGATTTTTCATGTCGCGTTCATATTTTAAATCGTTATATTTTCCGCCGAGCAGCAGTGTGCCGATAAACGGCAGCACCGCCAGAAGAACGAAAATCGGATCGATCTGGAAAATCAAAACGCCGATCGAGCAGACCGTAATCGTATCCACAATCAGGTCGCAGAAATTGTCCAGCACCTTCATCGCCCGCTGCGACGTTTCCGACAGCGCTTTTACATAGCTGTCATAAAATTTCGGGCGTTCAAAGCACCCCAGATCGACCGAAAGCGCCTTTTTCTGCAAAATCGTTTGCAGCTCTTTTTCGATCCTGCAGGATTCGATCTCCATCATGGCATTTTTAAATTGCAGCAGGGCGTTGTATGCCAGCGTGAACACAAATACCGCACCCGCTGTCACCGCAATTTTCGTCAGCTTTTCGCCCTTTTGCAGCGCATTGATCACATACTGGTAAATCCACGTCGTCATGAAAAACGTATTAAATCCGCGGAGCACGGAAAAGAAAATCAGGAACAGCGGGAACCACCCGCTGCCTTTCCTGATCAGTTTCAGAATATAGATATGGTTGTCGATAATCCTTTTGATTTCTTTCATATTTCCCGCTCATTTCTGCGCACGCTTTTTGCGCATAACGAGTTTGTGTCAAGTGCTACGCACGAAGCAATCCGGTATCAAAGGGGTCAAAATACTTTTTGACCCCAACAACATCTTTACTCCACTTCCACACAAACCGGATAATGATCGGACAGCCATACGTTGCCCTCTTTGTCTGTCCACTTCACAGGCTCTCCGGTCTTGATGTCGCCCTTCACCAGCAGAAAATCAATGCTGCAGGGATGATCTTCTTCCGTGAAGCCGTGATAGGTGATGCCGATATGCTCGGTTACATTGGTGTATTCCGGATACTCTTTTAAAATTTCGAATTCCGGGTCCTGCGGCTCTGCATTGAAATCGCCGGTGATCATCGTAGGTGCATCGGGATAAAGCTGCTCGGTTTTTAATTTTTCCAGAATCTGACGAAGCCCCAGGATTCTTGCCTGTGCGCCGATATGGTCCAGATGGGTGTTTACAATACGGAATACCTTTCCGGTTTCCAGATCCTCAAACAGCGCTTCGTTGCAGATTCTCGGGCAAATGCTCTGCTCTGCGTAGCGGGATGCAGGCACATAAGGCGTCTCGGACAGCCAGTAGGACTGCATCTCCATCAGGTTTAAGCGATCCTTGCGGTATGCGATGCTGACCTGCTCATCCCGAAGCTCCGGGCCGCGTCCGCAGCCGATTACATAATACTCTGTCAGGTTTTCTTTCAGCCATTTTGCGATATGCGGCAGCACTTCCTGAAAGCAGATCATATCAGGCTTCTCCTGCGCGATTTTCTTTAAAATCAAATCCTTGCGGTATTCAAAATTGTTCTCCCCATCCTGTCCAAAATCACAGCGGATGTTAAATGTCACCAGTTTCATGATGAATCCTCCCATTTCCCCTTTTTCGAGTCTTTTCTTATGATTTCGATTATATGTTACAGTTCACTCGCACCATTCGCAAAAGCGCATCTTCGATGCTTTCCGCT
>ENA-OPCV01002475-OPCV01002475.1-human-gut-metagenome-genome-assembly--contig:-NODE-2475-length-11546-cov-1.861196_pt1 | contig 11546 bp, 5 predicted proteins | sample MGYA00241257_ERZ501494 | MGnify/ENA primary metagenome ERZ501494 (study PRJEB25962, sample SAMEA2042618) | human gut metagenome | biome: human gut; feature: human-associated habitat; material: faeces...
ATGGTTTCGCTGGTAGATGAGACGAAGACAAAGCTTATCGAAGTAAATTCCCTGGGCTGGTGGCTTCCGATCGCATTTGATGAGGGATACAATGCAGGCAATACGGTCGTTAAGGTCGATGGAAAAGATGTAACCAATCTTTTAACTCCGATCACAGATGACGGACGTATGGCAAAACTGGCGCTTCTTGGCACACCGGGCAAAGTAACCGTCAGCAGCAAAGAAGATGCGGCAAAGGAAGAGACGGTGGTTCTGAGCAATGAGAGCCAGGAAGATGCTGTATATGAGGAAAACGACGGCTATCTGCCTGAGAAGATTCTGACGCATGAGTCAGTTGCTTACTGGGACTATTATCTGACCAATTACGATGAAAACGGAAATCCCCGCATTTCTCCGAAAAAGACTACTTATAACTTGAATGAGGAGAAGCAGACTCATCCGAGCTATTCGCCGGATGCGGTTCTTCCAAAAAATGGAAAAGCAGCCGTTACCATTCTGTTTAACTATAATACAGATGAGGAAAAAGAGTGGTTTGACGGCATCCGCAAACTGGAACTGGTTGAATACAATGAGCAGAAGAACACAATCAATTCGAGTCTCGTATTTGACAGTGAAAAGAATGTGGCGCACGGACAGGGACGCGTTGGACAGCTGACTATCCAGACAGGACAGAGCAATTTCTTTAATAATGGACGTTATTATGTGCGGGTTGTATCGTCGGCAGGCGGTTCCGCGCTCGTCCCGATTCATGTCGTCAATGAGACAGTACCGACGCTGGAGCTTAAGGAAACACCGCAGTCCGGTAAGAATCTCCATTTTGCAGTCAGCGATCTGGTATATGCAATTGAGACACCGATCGAGCGTGTGACCCTGGAAGATCCGAACGGAACAGTAAGCGACCTTAAGATGCTCGATGACTGGTATCTCTACAGCCAGGATTTATTTGTTCCGTACAATGATAATACAGACCATCTGCCATACAAGGGCAATTACAAGATCACTGTATATGCAAATGGTTTCCGGTCATTCTCCAAGAGCTTCAAGGTGACAACAGGCGCAGAGCCGGTAAAAGAGAAGGAACAGACCAATGGTCAGAAAATGGCGGCATACGGATTCGACGGTATCAGCACCGCATCGACCGGTTCCAGCGGAAGTGGAAGCTCCAGCGGCAGCAGCTCAGGAAGCTCTGCAATCTCTGCAAACCTGATTTTTGATTCCGATCTGCTTGTAAATGCACATCTCCTTGAACAGACCAAGATGGAAAATGATGCGTCCAAGGCAGTGATGGAGTGGTGGTACAATGCGATTCCGGATGCAGTCTTTGATACTGGAGATGATGATTTCTTCAGATGGACAGACTACGTAAATAAGAGCGAGAATCAGAAATACGAAGAGAACAGAATGCTTCCATTTGCAGATTACCGTGAAAATGGAGCACTGGATCCGAACCATCCGGCAACGGCAAAAGAAGTTCTCGAAGATGGTCTGCTCGGCGATATCCAGTACAATGGAAACTTCTCCCGTCAGGATGCACCGGCGATTACAGTTGTACAGAACAAAGAGGGCGAGCCGGTAGTCCTGCGGACAGAGGATACAGAGTATATCGAAGCGGTTCAGAGTATCGTTGTCAACGGAAACTGGCAGGCACTCAGCAAGGACAAATATTCCATCGATAAAGAAGCTGGCACCATTACCATAGAGGCGGATGTATTCAAGGCTGGGGAGGAGTATAAGCTGACAGTCGATGCAACGGGATATAAGAGCCAGAGTATCGCATTTACATACGATAAGGTGCTGGAAAACGATTTATCGCTGACCGTTGATTATGCGGATGATAAAGAGGCGTTTGCAGCTGAGAAAAAAGAAGATTCTAATAAGACTTACTATTTTGCAAATGCTGAATTTACCGTTAATGGCAGCAAGGGAGATTTCCTGAAGAACCTGAAATCTGTTACCCTGCTTTCTGACGAGGAAGATGCGGTTGAGAGAAATATCTACACGAAGGGCGTGTCCAGCAGCAACGATGTTTACTATGAAGTATCCGGGGATGGCAAGAAGCTGATTCTCCATCAGGTTCAGCCGGGAAGCTATAAGCTGACTCTTTGTTCGAATTATTACACGGAGGCGCTGAGATGTGAATTTGTGGTTGAGAAGGAAGAGGAAGAAATTCAGGAAGAGATGGCAGCTCCAGAAGTAGTGGAGTTTAGCAAACATAAAGCCAGTTGGTCATTTGATCCGGATTTTGGACGTGCTTCTTTTAAAGCTTCAAAGGGAACGAGTGTAAAAGACTACTTGACTAAGATTACGTCCGTGAAGGTTGGAAATAAAGAGTATACGAAAGCTGCTTACAGCCTTAGTTCGTATAACCCTACATGGAAGATGACAGATGCAGATGATCCATATAACAATGTACAGGATTTTGATTGCATCGATTTCACTTTAGACGGTTTCAGCACCGAAGAAAGCACCGACGTAACGATCCAGGCAGAAGGATACAAAGAGCTTACCTTTACAGTTACAAAGGATATGAAGTTAGCGGGTAACGAAGAGGAACTGCTTCCAGCACCGGAACTGACAGGCAGCACTACGGTTGATGAGGGAGAACCGCTGGTTCTGACTGGTGATGAAGAGTATCTGAAAGCAATTAAGTCTGTAAAAGTAACTGGCAATGATGCGGAGGAAGATGTTGCGCTTGGATTTGCAGTAAATGGTACAAAATTGACAATTCAGACAAGCGCACTGGATAGTGGTCTGAATGAAGTTGTGATCGAAGCAAAAGGTTACAAGAATCAGTCGATCACGGTTACAGTTGAGAGCCAGAAAGCAGATACAGAAATAGAGGTTTCCAGTGTTGTAAAAGAGAGTAGTTGGACAGGAGATTATTTACTGATTCGCTTCAATGGAGTTGAGGGAGAAAAGTTAAAAACCTTCTTAAAGGAGATTGATTCGGTTGCGGTAAATGGAACAGAGTATAGCAAGGCATCCGTTTCCTCGTTCCTTGGAAGTGGTGAGTTTGCACCGCATGCAACGGATACATCTTATAGCAATGATAATTATGATTGTTTAAAGGTTTCAGCGTCCGGATTGAGTGAAGAAGAGGATAATGAAATTCTTATCTACACTAAGAATAACGGAACGATTGAGTGCAAACTTGATAAAAACTGGAAATTAATCAAGGAATCCAAAACGCTTCTTGCCGACGAAGTCCTCCCAAGCGAGATCGTCACCACCCCAACCGAGGGAGTAACCACACCGGAGCAAACACCGGCAGAGGACACGACACCGGAAGAGCCGAAGACGAATGACGAAAACAAGGCAGATGTACCGGATGGCGATAAGAAGAACGAGACAGACGATGCGAACAAGGCACCGGAAGTAGACGAGGACAAGAAAGAGGATTCGAACGAGTCCAAGGATACTTCGGATGAGAAGAAAGATGAAACTTCGGATAAAGGCGATGCTGACAAGGATGATTCGAAAGATGAGTCCGGCGAAACTGGTGACGATTCCAAGAAGAATGAAACGGACGAATCTAAGGACAATGATTCCAAGAAGGATGAGACCAGTGATGTAAAAGATAATACTTCTGATAAGGAAGAATCTGACAGCGGTAAAGGCGATGCTTCTGAGAAAGAAGAGTCTGTTTCCGAAGAAGAGTAGTTTTATTTAAAGGAGTAAAAATTGAAACAGAAGTGGTGGATTTTATTAACCCTGCTGCTGTGTGGCTGCGGTGCTTCATCGCAGCCGGATCAAACGGGGGCGGTCCAGAATGACCGTCCTCGTTTATCTGCGTCTATGGAAGAGACGGCAGAAAATGTGGCAGCAGTAGAAAAAAACAAAAATTTAGAGAAAAATCCCTCAAATTCGAACCAGAATCCGGGAGAAGGGCAGAACTGGACAGTGTTTGCGATGGATACTGTGATGCAGTTTGACGCCTACGGCGGAAGTGCAAATTTGCAGGAAAAAGTGAAACGGCGGGTGGAAGAACTGGAAGGGGAGTTTTCGACAACGCAGGAAAACAGCGATATTTTTCATCTGAACCAGGAGAAAACAGCGGAACTTTCAGCGGATACGCGTTATCTGATGCAGGAGGCGCTGGCACTGGGAACAGAAACAGATGGTGCGCTCGATATTTCGATTTACCCGGTTGTGCAAAGCTGGGGATTTACAACGGGAAATTACCGGGTCCCCAGTGAGAGCGAGCGGGAAAGCCTGCTTAAATCGGTCGATTATCGTCTGGTCGGTTTAGAAGCAGATACGGCATCGATCGAGCCAGGAATGATGGTGGATCTAGGCGGTGTCGGAAAGGGATTTACCGGAGATGAGGTGGTAAAGACTATAAAGGAGGACGGCGTGACGAGCGCACTGTTCAGTCTTGGAGGCAATATCCAGACGATCGGAACAAAACCGGATGGCGAGAAATGGTATGTCGGCATCAAGGATCCGGAGAGCGACGGCTATCTGGGCGAAGTCAGGGTGCAGGATGAGGCGGTCATTACCTCCGGCGGCTATGAGCGCTATTTTGAGCAGGACGGGGTTACTTATCATCACATTATTGACCCGACTACCGGATATCCGGCAGACAGCGGATTATTATCGGTGTCAATTGTGAGTGCAGATGGTACGATGTGTGATGCGTTGTCCACTTCTCTGTTTATTATGGGAAAAGATAAGGCAATTGAGTATTGGAGAGCACACAGTGATGAATTTGATATGATTTTATATGATAAAGAAAATAAAGTTTATGTATCAGAGGGTATTGCAGAAGATTTTACTTCTGACTTTGATACAGAGGTAGTAAAGAAGGAGTAACAAAAGTTTATGAGCATACTGAAGAAACTAAAAAGTCTGGCACCGGCATTATCAGCAGTTGTTGTAGCTGCCTGTATCGGCGTTTCTCTTCACGGATATTCCACACCGGTTTATGCGGTTGATATTCCGGAAACAACGAAAAATCAGACAGATGAAGATGCATCTGAACAGGAGAATGCAGATACAGCTGAAAAAGAGAAAAAAGAGGATAAGAAAAAAGACGAGGACAAAAAAGAAGAACAGAAAAGTACAGCAAAGGGTTCTTTTGATGTATCAGATGGGACGTATTACGGAACAGGAACCGGATTTGCGGGAAAAATTAAGGTTGCGGTTACCGTGAAAGATAAGCAGATTACAGCAATTGAGATCGTTGAAAATGAAGCCGATGATGATACGTTCTTCAGTCGTGCAAAAGGAGTCATTGATAAGATTATCTCCAGACAGACGTTAGAGGTAGATGTCGTATCCGGTGCAACTTACAGTTCAAATGGAATTATCAGTGCAGTAAAAAATGCCCTGACGGGGGCAGCAGACAGCGGAACACCGGCATCAACATCAGCAGGTGCTTCAGGTGGAAGTTCTTCACCGGCAGGTGGTTCTTCTTCTGTCTCAACGGTACAGGATGCATCTGCCTACGCAGATGGAACGTATTATGGAACAGGAACGGGATTCTCCGGAGCACTTACGGTAGAAGTAGTGATAAGCGGAGGAAAGATTTCTTCCATACAGATTATGGATACTTCCGATGGAGATAGTTATATTCAGAGCGCTTCGGGATTGATTTCCAATATTATTGCAACTCAAAGTACAAATGTAGATACCGTATCAGGAGCAACCTACAGTTCGGTGGGAATCATTGAAGCGGTCAGAAATGCGTTAAGTCAGGCAGCAATTTCTTCTGATGGAAATTCAAATTCACAGAATACCAATTCCTCCTCAAACGGAAATGGACAGAACAGTAATAATAACAGCAGTGATAATACGACAGCAGTAACCGGAAAATTCCCATATAAAGAGGGCGTTTATTATGGAACAGCGGAAGGGTATCTCGATGATATTAAGGTAGCAATTGTCATTCAGGATAAGACCTTAAAAGCAGTTGTGATTGTAGAAGAAAATGACGATGAGACCTTCTTTAAGCGTGCAAGAACAGTTGCAGAAAATATGGTGAAAAAACAGACGGTAGATGTGGATGTTGTATCAGGAGCAACTTATAGTTCAAAAGGAATTATTGGTGCGGTAAAAGAAGCATTAAAAGAAGCTGAAAAAGCAACAAAAGGCGAGAATGATAACAGCAATAACAATAATAATAACAACAGCAATAATAATAACGGAAACAACAGTAACAATAACGGTAATAACAACAATAACGGAAACGATAATAACGGCAATGATAACAATGGCGGAAATAATGGAGATAATGAAAATCCAGATGAGACAAAGTATATTTATGCCGATGGAGAGTACACCGTAATTGTACCGTGCCTTCCAAATGAAGATGGAGATTTTGAAGCATATAGTCTTACAATGAAAGTTACGATTTCAAAAGATAAGATTACAGATATTTCCGAAATTAAAGGCGATGGAAGTTCAGACAATGACGCTTACATAAAACGGGCAGTACAGGGAACTTCCAAACTTCCTGGAGTAGTAACACAGATCCTTGAAAAAGGAACGCTGGAAGAGATTGATACAGTTTCAAGAGCAACCTGTTCTTCTAACTCCATTTTAGAGGGCTGTAACCTTGCGTTAGAGACAGCAAAGAAAGTACAGTCCGGTGAAGATACTGGAGAGGATTCGGGTCAGGATGATTCCAATCAGAATACAGAAGAAAATGCAGGAGACGAAACACCATGAAATCACTTTTAGTCAGATTTATCAATGTGGCAGTGATTGCCATAGCAATTGTCGGTTATAACGGGATTTTAACGAACAGAGAGAAAACCGATGAAATTGCAAAATTAGATGCGCAGTTAGAAAGTGAAAAACTTGCAAGAAAAAATGCAGAAGAACAGGTTGCGCAGGGAAAATCAAAAGATACACAGGCGGATGCAGATGCTTCAGAGGAAAGCGAAGGTGCTTATAAAGACGGTACTTATGAAGGAGAAGCTGATGGATTTGGCGGACCGATTCAAGTAAAAGTAACTGTGGAAAATGGTGAAATTACGGATATTGAAGTGGTATCTGCGGAAAAAGAAGATGGAGCTTATCTGACAATGGCAATGGATGTGATTCCAAATTTAATCGAGGCTCAGTCAGCCGATGTCGATACGATAAGCGGAGCAACATTTAGTTCTACCGGAATCATCAATGCGGTGGAAGCAGCATTAGAAGAGGCGGTGTAGGTAGAATGAAAAAGATAGATGTAAAAAACCTTTCAAAAAAACAAAAAAAACAATTAAATACCTGGCTTCGGGCAGTGATTCAGTTGTTATATTTCCTGTTTTTACCATCAGCCTTTACTGCAGCGTTTGGTGGCGTAAAATATATGTTTACGCAGATTGGAGTGGAAGCAAAGATTGAGCTGACTTCGTTTGTGGCAGTTTTACTTGTCTTATGTGCGTATACAATTGTATTTGGGCGTTTCTTTTGTGGATTTGCCTGTGCATTTGGAAGTTTGGGAGACGCACTGCATGCGATATATTTAAAAATCTGCAAAAAACTTAAGAAAAAACCGGTTTCCCTGAAAAAAGAATGGGAGCAATGGCTGATTTTACTAAAATATGTACTACTGGCAGGGATTGTGCTTGCGTGCTTCTTTGGCGTCTATGGAAATGCAAGAGGAACAAGTCCATGGGATGTATTTTCTATGATTCATGCAGGAAACTTCCGGCTTTCGGCTTATAAAATCGGAATTGCGGTGCTGATTCTTCTTATGATTGGAATGGCATTCATAGAACGCTTTTTCTGTCGTTTCTTTTGTCCGATGGGAGCAATTTTTTCTCTGCTTCCGATTTTACCGTTCTTTTCTCTTGAGAGAAAAAGAGAAAGTTGTATAAAAGGATGCAGTAAATGTACAAGAAGCTGTCCTGCAAAGATTGAGTTAAGAGAAGCAAAAACAAGTATCGTACAGGGTGAATGTTTCCAGTGCCAGAAGTGCATTGATGGCTGTCCGAAAGGAAATGTAACCTGTGGTGTTGGCATATTAAAAGGAAATGAAATTGGATTTACTGTATTTAAGGCAGTTCTTTTACTTTGCCTTTTCATGTGGCTTGGAATTTAACCGATAGATGTCAGGAGAAAATTTGTGAGTAAAAAAATTTCACTTTGCGCCATGTTAATTGCACTGGCTATGATTTTTAGTTATGTGGAAGTATTAATTCCATTTAATTTTGGAATTCCCGGAATCAAACTTGGAATTGCGAATTTGGTAATTGTAGTCGGTTTATGTTTTTTGAAACCACACGAAGTATTCTTAGTTTCTGTTTTAAGAATCCTTCTTGTGGGAATCTTATTTGGAAATGGAATGTCTTTGATTTACAGTATTGCCGGAGGAATGTTTAGTCTGGCAGTCATGCTGATTTTGAAAAAATCCGGTGGATTTTCCATTTTAGGAATTAGTGTTGCAGGAGGTGTGGCTCACAATATCGCACAGCTTGCAGCGGCAATGCTTGTAGTGAGCAACGTTCATTTGATTTATTATTTACCGGCACTATTAATTGGCGGGGCTGTCACCGGCACTTTAATTGGAATTACGGCAGCAAAAATCTGGGAGTGCTTGAAAATAGCAGGAAAAACAGCTCCCATCAATCATTAATTTTTTTTGATTAAAAGTTAGAAAATGCTAACTTTTGATAGATGCTATAACATTAAAAGGAGGAACCTATGAGCAAAAAGAATGAATTTCAAACTAAAGCACTGGCAGCTGTGATGACAGCATCTATGGTAACAGGAATGGCACCGGCATCTGTTTATGCAGCAAGTGGAGAACAGGTGGCAAAGGATGGTACTTATACCAAGACAGAACACGTAAAAGACGGGGAAGGAGATGGATGGACAGAGTATGACGTTCAGGTGAGTCTCACAGTAGAGAACGGAAAATTTAAAGATATTACTGTAACTCCGTCAGAATCTTACAATGATGAAAGTAAAACTTACTTAAACTGGGCAGTAGATGCGAATACACCGAAACGTGTAGGAATCCGTACCAAACTATTGAATCAGAGTGCAACAGAAAGTACTATTAACAGCTGGGACACTGTATCGGGAGCGACATATACTTCAAAGGCAATCAAAGAAGCGGCACTTGCAGCAATTAAGAGTGCACCGGCAGCGGATGCGGAAGTAAAGATTGATACAACAGCGCTGGAAAGTGCAATTGCAAAAGCAGAGGCATTACAAAAAGACAGCTATACAGAGGCTTCCTGGAATGCAATGCAGACTAAGTTAACAGCAGCAAAAGATGCACTGACAAAGAAGGAATCTCAGGATGCAGTGACGAAAGCAGCAAGTGAATTAGAGACAGCAATTTCAGGATTGGAAGCAGCACCGGTTACTCCAACAGAAAAAGTAGAATATGTTTTAATGAACATTCCGTATGCTGATTTCTATGCATCCGAATTAAATAACAGTGTAGCAGTTGACTCCGTTTCTTCTGCAACCTTAAATAAGACAAGAACAAGCAGTCTGGTAGGCGGTTCTTATCATGTAAGTCAGGGCGGAGAAGATATTACAGGTATTGTATTCCCAGTTAAAGCTCCGGAAGGAATGGATTTATCTAAATTTAAACAGGTAACAGATTCTGACTCTGTAACCATTTCCGTAACAAACCGTGGACAGACAAATGAAACAACTTATACAGGAAAAGATGCCTTATTTGAAAATGCAAGCTATTCTTATTATATACTTTCCGAAGCTCCTTCTTATTATAAAGAAGCAACGGTAGATGAAAACGGAAATGTAAGCTTTGGAAAAGTACAGGGAACCGTAAATAAAGTAAGTGGTGTAACAGGAGAATTTAAGACAACAAGCAAATATGGGGATTATCAGCTGAATTTAGATGGAATTACATTTGATACAGACGAAATCAGTGCCGTTGTATTCAGTACAAAAGAAGGTCATGACTATGGTATGCGTCATCTGGAAAATGTATGGAAAGGACACAAAATTGCATGGTGCACCGGATTTACTACAAGTGTACATGGCTGCCCGACTTCGTCTGAACACTATGCACAGATGATGGGAGAAACCATCGATAAAGTAACTTATTATACAACAAATGGTATCTATGAAATGGATTTAGATGACATTTACGTTCCGGTAAAAACATCTGCCACGTTATCTGTAGATAATGCTTTTGTAAAGAGTGGAGAAACAAAAGTGAATTTTGAAAATCTGCCGTCTGATTTTGATGCAGAATACAGTGTAGAAGGACTGGATGCCAAAGTTGAAAATGGAGTGCTGAAATTTAACAATGCAACAAAAGGAAAATATACCTTAGTTGTAAAGGATAAAAAAGGTAAATATGCAGATATGAGTGCGGACTTTATGCTTCAGACAGAAGACATGCCTGCAACTTATGATGCAGAAAAGACAGCGCTTGTAACAGCAGAAGGATTTAAGGCAGAAGACTTACAGGAATATGTAAAGAGTATTACAAGTGTATCTGTAAATGGAACGAGTTATACAGCAAGCGGACGTGGTGCAACTGTTATTATAAATGAAGATGGAAGCATTAAGACAGATGCTGCACCATTTGCAAACGGTGCAGGGGATTACCAGATTGTAGTCAGTGCAACCGGATACAAAGATTTAGAGTTTACTTATACAGTAGCAGCTTCTGAAGAGAAATACAAATATGTCTACGCAGGATTAAGCTGGGCAGAATACTGGGCATCTGAAGGAGTCTACCTTGCAGAAGGAAGTAACCTTGCTTCTTCATCTGATGTAGCAGACAAAAAAGGGGAATTAGATAAAGGTGCATTTGATACCGTATCAAGAGCAACCACAAATCATGGTTTACATAGAGGAAGTTATCAGTGCACAGCCGTTATCTATGATACAGACGGAAAAGAATATCCGGTATCTTACTGGAATAGTTCTTCCGAGGCAGTTTTAACGGATGGAAGTGTGATTACATTCAACAAAGGAACCATCACCTATAATGAAAACGGTACAGAAAAGACTGCAACCATGAGAGACTATGAAGTCAAAGGAATCAAGTATGTACCGGTAAAAGTAAAGACAGCAGACTACGATGAATTTTGCAAAAAGTATCAGGTCGTAGAAAATGCCGGAACATTAGCAGGTGGTTTTACTGAAAAGAATTTGCAGGCTTATACAGAAACAGCAGAAGTAACAGAAAAAACAAACGGTTTAAAAGAAGCAACTAAGAATGAAGACGGAAGCTTCAGCTTTGGAGCAAGAGCAATCGGAAGTGACTCCGGATTAAAAGGCAATGCCCTGAAAGTAGCAGAAGGAATTGAACCGGAAGTAAAAGCTGCAAATGGTTCTTATGGTGAATTCTTGAGAGTAGACTTAAATGGAAACTATGGCGGACTGGGCTCCGGAATGTATGCAACCCGTTGGACTTACTATGGAAACGACAGTACTTATACAACCGCTCTTGCAAGCTATGGAACCAAATTTGCAGCAGATAACTGGATGCATAAATCAATGGGAATCCAGCTTGGCTTAACGGACTCCTTACGTTGCCAGTTACCGGCAGGAACAGACGGAACCGGATACTGGGAGTTAACCGTATATGCAATGGGATATGAAGATTACACTTATAA
>ENA-OPCV01002477-OPCV01002477.1-human-gut-metagenome-genome-assembly--contig:-NODE-2477-length-11536-cov-2.191447_pt1 | contig 11536 bp, 11 predicted proteins | sample MGYA00241257_ERZ501494 | MGnify/ENA primary metagenome ERZ501494 (study PRJEB25962, sample SAMEA2042618) | human gut metagenome | biome: human gut; feature: human-associated habitat; material: faeces...
TGCAGCCACAAGAATTGGAACAACGGGAAGAAAAACCGGGGCTGCACGAAATACAAGACCGTTCCCGATGACTACAGGCTTTCCATTGACCGCAGCTGTCTCTATTTCAAGCGGACTTACGCCCTGCGGACGGAGTGTGAGCGTTACAATTCCCGCTTCAAATCCACAGGTCAGGAACGGCTGTGGGTGCGCAACGGCGCAAGCGCGGCGAACCTCAACACACTGGCTCATATCTCTGCTCTGGCGGTTGCGCTGGCCGCCGTTTTGTCCGGCTCTCACTCCTACCGCGCATCCAAATCATTCCGGCGAGGTGCTTAAAGCGCCTCCTCATACGGCTTTTTTCGCTCGGTTTTCCTCCGGGCCTGGTTTTTATGCGCTTTTTCTCTTGGTCGGGTAATCCCCGCCTTCTTTCTCTCTTCGCCCTTTTGTTTTAGGACTTGTTTTGCTCATCCCTATGTCAGACATATGCGTCAACGGTCAAACCGCAAAAGCCGTGCATCATTGGGAAGAAAAGCCCTCCAGCTCCGGCAGGTGGGCGATCAGATCATTGATGTCCTCCTGCATAGCGCAATAATTCAGAACATCGCTTTCACTCCACTGCGCGTCCTGTATATCTCCCATCCGGACGGAAACATCTGCTCCATGGACCGTTCCCACCAGGAAACCATCCGCTGCCCCAAAGGACAACCGGGCAACCTCCGCCTTTCTGTCGCCATCCACATAGTAAAAGATGTTGATCTCTATATCGCCGCTTTTCCGGCATTCCACGGCCAAAGACTGAATCCAGCGATCCGGATACTTCAAGGTTCCATATCCGCAGGGGAGCTCGATATACCCCGCGCGGGCTACAAAATCATCCGCATCGAGGTAATCCGTCTCCGCCGGATCGCCCCGCTGACCGGAGCATCCCATAAGCAGGCACAGCAGTATAGCAAGTCCCATCACAAGTAAACATTTTCTGTTCATGACATCTCTCCTTTATAGTCGGTATAGGGCCGGTTCAGATCGCAAATCAAGCAGCTGTGATGCCCCACTTTCTGCGCATCCGGAATATCCGCTCTCCAATTGCCGTATTTCTGTGTCAGGTATGCATCGTATTGCCGGGGTACATATACCTTCAGTCCCTCAAATACCGCCGGCGCCCCGTCGGCATACTGCTCCCTGGCCGCATATTCCCGTCGTCCCTGCCAGTTCCCGTGGTTGCAGATCAAAACAGAACTGCTTACGGGATAGCGGGATATCATTCGGGAATATTTTCGGGCCGCCTCGGAAGCAGAGTGTCTCCTGCCCAGCAGGGCGTTGAGAATCTTTGCATAGAGTCGCCGGGGAATATCCAGCGACGTATACAACAGGTATGTGTAGTATTTTTTTCGCACTTCCAGCAGGATCTGCGCCAGCGGGTCGGACGGATAGCCATCCAGCGGAAAAATATCTATGTAGATCCCGTGGTGCATGGATAGGTTGGCGCAGGAACGCTCCACAAAAGTCGTGTTCGAGTCGCGGAGCTTGCTGTAAATAAACGGGACCTGGGGATCCGTGCGGGTATTCTGCAGGAATACCTGCGGCGGCAAAAGCCCCGGGGCCCTGGCCAGGAATATCTCGTAGTCCTCCCGAAACAGCGCAACATCCACATCGTCGTCCCACGGGATGAATCCCTGATACTTGACGGCGCCCAAAGCGGAACCGCAAACCAGAAAGTAACGCAGTTGCAGTTTTTTGCACACGGCATCAAACTGCTTCAGCAGCTCCAGTTCCCGCTTCTGCAGGTCAGTTAAGCAGTGATGCGTACAGGTCGATATATCTTTTGAATTGCTCATCTGCGTCAAATCCTTTCGCTCTTTCCCGGCAGGCCGCCTTGGTGTATGGAGCTTCTGCGCACACCCGCAGGATCTCCCGCTGCAGAGCCGCTATGTCCTCCGGCGGAACAACACAGCCGCAGCTCTCATTCAGGCATTCGGCGCTCCCGCCGTTGTCAAAGGTGATCACCGGAGTCCCGCAGGCCAGCGCCTCCAAATTTACCGTGGGAAATGTGTCCTCCCGGGTGGGATTGACAAACACGTCCGCAGCACGGTACAGCTCCGCCAATTCCCGCCAGTCATGCGTTCGGTGGATCGAGACGATCCCCTCCGGAAGGCTGCGGTCTGTATCCCGGTCCGTACCCACCAGGACGATTTGGTATGCATGGCCCAGACGATTCGCCAGTTCAATAAACACATCCAGCCCCTTCCGCTGGTCCCAGCCCAGCGACACGCCCAAAATCAGCTTTTTCCCGCCTGTATTAAACGATGAATCGCTCTGTTCCCGGGGACAGAATATATCCAAGTCGATTCCGTTTGGGATGACACGAATGGGATATTCTCCCAGAAAACTCTGTCCAGCCATGCCAGCAAGCCATTGGGAGGGCGTTACGATCGTCATACGCTCCACGCCGGAAAACAGCTCTCTCTTTTCACGAAGCAAAAATCCCGTGCGGTCCACATAGCTCTGGGGGTAGCGGTTCAGCTGGGGACAGTGCCCACAGCCCTCCCGCCATTTGCCGCAGCCGACATATGCAAAGTGGGTGCACTGCCCCGTAAAAGCCCAGCAGTCATGCAGTGTCCAGACCACCGGGATTTGCTTTGCCTTGATATAGTGAAACAGCATCGGCAAATTCAGGTACCAGCCGTGGAGGTTGTGCAGATGAATCACGTCCGGCCGGTAGGAGTCCATAAACCGGAGTAGCCGCCTTGTCGCGTGGTGCGAAAAGTATCCGTTATAGCCTGTGCATTTGGCCAGCACCGTGTGCAGCTCCTTTTCCACGATCCCGCTGGTCAGAAAATAATTGGGCTGATCCGCCTTGTGCCAGGAGAAGCCCGTGGTGCAGAAGACAGTGTGTCCCATGCGTCGGGCCTGACCGGCAATGGCAAACATGATCCGCCCCGTGCTGCCATAGGGTACGGAATTGATCTGCATGATACGCATGCTTTACCTCCACAAAATTGTCTTGTAGGTGAGGAACGGTTCCCACACAGGCTCCTGGAAAAAATTATAATACTTCAGAAGATAGATCAAAAAAACCAGAGCCGGCAGGGCGTATCGGTTTATGATCAGGAAGAATCTGCGTCCGGCACCAAGCGGCTCTTTTTCTTCGGGAAGCAGCTCTTTTACCGCGAAATAAGTCATTGGAACGGCTACCACCGAAAAAATCTCGAAATACATCCGCATACGGATCAGAACATTGTTCTGGAACGCAAGGATCGACAGCAGATAGCTGGCAACGCTCAGCTTTGTATAGACAAGATTTCGTTCCGGCACCCGGGATGCATTCAAAAGCAGATAGGCCACCGGGATCAGAGACAGAAGAATACTGCGAAGCGAGTTCTTGGCGCCAAAGGCAAAATAATCGACGTAGTTTTTATCATCAAAGATCGACAAAACACTGCTGACCAGAGTAGGGAACAGATTTTCGCTCAGCAGCAACAGTGCGGTTGCGGCAAAAATCAGTCCCATGTGTAGCCGCTTGATCGACTTGTTGTTGGCGAAAAAATAGACTGGCAGCAACAAAATGGCGCTTTTGTGGATGAAGCTGGCAAGAAGGATCAGGGCAGCATAGCGAACAAACCCCTTGGTACTCATGCTGGCCGCACGCGGGATGGCCAGCATGAACAGTAGCATGGCCAGACACTGGCGCATGGCGGATAGGTTCATCAGGAAAATATAGGGGCTGAACAGAAACACAAACAGCCCCAGCCAGATATGCTCCGGCGGAAGATGATCCTTCAGCAGCCGGTAAACCGCCCACAAAAACAAAAACGACGTCACCGCCACAAGAAAAGGAAAGGACGGCGACAGATAATTGATCAGCGTGAAAACATATTGGCTGCCGTATGCGCTCCAGTTGCCGTGCTTTATGGCCACAAAGTTGTTATAGTAGCTCATATAGTCGTTTCCGAAGTCGTATCGCAGGGCGGAAAAAAGAAACAGCACCAGGAAACTCAGCCAGCACAGATATGTACGGTTCCGGCCTTTTCCCACCGAGCACGCAGACAGCAAAATCGCTGCAGCAAAAATGACGTGGACCAACTTAATCACCCAAAAGTTCTATCATATGGGAAGCTACACGGGAGGCCGTAAGCCTTTGGTCGGAATAGGCCAGAAACGCCCGATACTTTTCCTCCTGGTCCGCTGCAGCAAGTGCGGAGCGGATCGCCTGCTCCAAACCCTCCGCATCGGAAAAACAGTACATAAAGTGACGGTACGCCGGAGGCATACCATCCAATGGGCACGCGACCACCGGATGCCCACTCAAAAGGTATTCTATATTCTTGGATGGGAACGAGTATTTCGTGTATTTTCCGCCATTCATCCGGGGATTGACCAGCACATCTGCCGAACGGACCAGGGCCGCGGCCTCTGCCGGAGGCACAAAGCCCCTGTAGTCGATCCGGCTGTCCTCCTGGGCGCAGCGGATCACATAATCCCTGGCGTCTCCCGTTCCGCAGAGGATCAATCTCAGCCGAGGATCATCCATTTTCCGGAAAGCATCCACCAGCATTGGAATCCCGAATCGGCTATACAGCTTGCCGGTATATACGATCCATTTCTCGTTACCGGGGTGTCCCTGCTCCGCAGCGGGAGGGATGTCCAGCACAATCCCCTCCTGGACCATACACGGTCTGTCTCCCACCGACAATTTTCCCTTCATTTGCTCCGTCAGCACCACAAAGGCGTTCATGCGCTTGGTATGCCGGGCAATAATCCGGTTGTCGATGGCCTTGAACCAATCATAGAGTTTGCTGCGGTTGCTTTCAAGGTTCATATATTGCGGCAGGTCCGGAACGATCAGGCACACCCGGATGTCCGGCCGCAGGCGCTTTGCATAGCAGGCCGCCGCAGTAAACGGACTGTGTGCGCTGTATGCATAGATCCGTATTTCCTCCTCCGCATTTTCCCGCAGGAAGCGGCGCACGGCAGTCCGGAGGGCCCTGGTCTGTGACAGGTTGCGGTATCCCCATAGGTTGCAGAAGGATACATAGCGAAAATTCGCAGAACCCTCCAGGGATCTGCACCAAAGCCACCTGCTTTTTTTCGGATATGCGCCGACAGCGGGAGCGGACAGCACCGTGATATCCGTATGCAGCGCCGCAAATCCGCTCAAAAGTCTCCTTTGAAAGAGAACCGACGAATATTCCACTCCGGCCTTGGCCGCTTTGTTGATCGTCTCCTCGTACCGTTCCTGAAAAACGTCTCCAATGAATAACAGCTTCATGCTTCAGCCCCTTCTGTATTTAGCGATCCCATGAAGTGCATACGCCGTGAACACACCCACGGCTCTTGCCAGCGGCAGCTTCTCTACCTGACGGTATATCAGCCATCGGTTTCTTGCGGATTTTAGCTTATTGCTCGACCGAGAGCCTTGCACAACACGGTAATCAGCGAGGACTTCCTTGACTGCCACTGCTCTGCATCCGGATTTTAACAGCTCAAGCCAGAAAGCATAGTCTTCATGACAATAATCCGTAGAAAAACGGTGATACGACAGAACGGATTGACGCAAAAGGGCAGTTGAACAGCTTATTACGCTTTCTTTAAGCATGTCACTATATGAAGTTGACTCCGAAACAATATAATCTGACATATGTTCAGCGTTTTCATCTATCATTGAATAGGAACAATAAATAATATCCGCACCTGATTCTTCTGCTTTGTGAAGTTGCTTTTGCAACTTTTCGTCATGCCATACATCATCGCTGTCAAGCAGAGCGATCCATTGGCCCTTAACCAAGTCAAGCCCATTATTCCGCGTCCTTGCTACACCCATGTTCCGTGAATTGTGCAGAACCCGAATTCGAGAATCGACACTTGCAAAGTGCTCTGCAATTTCAGCTGTCTGATCTGTCGAACAATCATCCAGAACCAGAAGCTCCCAATTTGTGTAAGTCTGCGAGATAACGGAGCGAATTGAGTTCTCAATGTATTTTTCTGCATTGTATGCAGGCATGATAACCGAAACAAGTGGCTGTATCTGAGCCATATCATTTCTTTTTCTCTTGTTCATCTAAACTTTTTCTCCAAAAGCCTTCTGCATTTAGCCCAATCCTGATATTGCTCCCCATTCATATGGATATCGCTGCCTAAGTATTTCACATATCCGTTTTCGATCCAGTTCAAATACCGGCTCCGGTGAAACGGCTTTGCCAGGCAGACGGCATTAAGTTGAAGCGGTATGCCATCGCAGATCAACCGCTCGATGTTTTCCTTTGGATACCGATCCGCATGAGCGAGGATAATTTGAATATCCCGCCGTTCACACAGAAGATACAGCGTGTCCCAGATCGACTCCGGCCACGCATAAAACGGCATTTCCAACAAGAGCTCGTTTGTACCCTCACGGCACAGGCGGTTCAGGCCGTCCAGCCGTTCCATGCCATCGCAGATCAGCACCTCTGCGCCGAGCTGAATCAGCGGAGCGTTTTCAGGCAGCTCACGGAGCAGCAGCCCTGCAGTTTTCTTCCTACGGCGCAGGAAGGATTCGACGGACTCCTTGTGCGGGTAAAAATGCGGCGTTGCACAGATCGTTTTCACGCCAGCAGAAGCTGCCATCTCCACCTGTTTCAACGAGGTCGCAAGGCCATCGCTCCCATGGTCGCAGCCAGGAAGAATATGGGCATGGTAGTCAAGCGACAAGTCGAGCTTCATATTACCGCGCTTCATACGACTCAGAATAGGAATACTTATATCCGTATTTGCCCCCATATTTATATTTGTAAGCATACTTCACGGATTTCATATTCAGGTCGTTGAGCACCGTGCCGCATAGGTTTCCGCCCGCACGGCGTACTGCATCGATGGCCTCGTTCAGCTCGTCCTCCGTCGTATTGCCGGACTTGACTACGAGTACCACACCGTCCACATAGGTCGAAACAATTTGGGCGTCGGCGACCGTATTGATTGGCGGCGTGTCGATAATAATATAGTCATAAACCTTTGTACTTTCTTCCACGAAGTGCTTCATGCGCTCGGATGAAAGCAATTCGGAGGGGTTCGGCGGGATGGTTCCAGTGCAAACGATCCATAGCGGCAGATCTTTCACCTTGTCCAGTTCCAGCTTCGATATTTTTGCAAGAAAGTCGCACAGGCCGGTAGGCTTCTCCACCCTCCAAAGGCGGCGCTGTGTCGGCTTGCGCATATCCGCATCGATCAAGAGCACCTTTTTGCCCAACATTGCATAGCTAATGGCAATGTTTGCTGCTGTCAGGCTCTTGCCCTCAGAGGGCTTTGCGCTAGTGACGGCGAAACTCGTACATGGGCGCTCCTTATCCGCCGTCATGCAGAACATCAAACTGGTGCGCAACTTTACATAGGCTTCCTTGATCGCAAATGGAGATTCATTGGTCAGCAGACGTTTCCTGTTTGTACGAACAGCTTCAATCGCTACCTTTCGGCTTTCTTTCTTTTTCGCCATAGAGCACTGCACCTCCCTCCGCCAGCTTCCAGCAGCCAGCATTCTCATTTGTCGCATGGATGTCCGGTATCTGACCAAGGACAGTCACACCGGCGGACTTTTCAATGTCCTCCGGCAGGTAGATGGTCGTATCGGCCATCATTCGCAGAATAATAGCAACTGAAGCCAGTATCACGCCAACCACAAATCCAATCGCGCTGTCAACTACGGTTCTGGGCGCAGATTTTTCCGTTGCCACCTCCGGTCGGTCCACGACCTCGACGCCGCCCGCCTTGGTAATACGAACGATTTCAGTAGGCGCAACTTTTGCAAAGGAATTGGCGATCTTACAGGCAAGCTCCGGATCGGTCGAGGTCGCTACCACCTCCAGCAACTGTGTATCCGACACAACGGAGACATTCACCATGCGGCTAAGTTCCTTTCTCGACAATGAGGTTTCTGCTCTCAAATCACTCAGGACGGAATCCAAAACAGAATTGCTCGCCAGGATCTTTGAATAGGTCGTAGCTAGGCTCTCTGCCGCCTGAAGGTCGCTGTTATTGATCGTTCCCTGCGAAGAATTGTCTGCACTGTTATATACATAAAAGCTCACTCGAGATTCATAGGTCGGTGTAACAAAAATTGTTACTACTGCATAAACGCCCGCAGCAACAACGACCCCTGCAAGCAGCAGCCAATGAATCTTGGCTAACAGGATCTTTGTAATATCCCATAGTGATAGTTCTGCGCCCCCGACGGAAGCATACGGTTTCTTACTTTCGTTCATATTCTAGGATTGTCCTCCAAACGCATCTTTCTTTATCGGGCACCATCACCGCACAAAACGACGCGGATTGTCTTTGCAATACATGCCAAATCCATCCGAATCGACCGTTTTTCTATATACTCCATATCGTAGATAATTTTTTCTTCCGGCTTCAGAGAATATCCGCCATTCACCTGAGCATGTCCAGTCAGGCCAGGAACAACCATTAACCGGTTGGAGAAACCGGGAATATATTTTTCAAATTCTCCGTAGAAATAAGCACGCTCCGGCCGCGGGCCGACGAAACTCATGTCGCCGCGCAGGATGTTATAGAACTGAGGAAGCTCGTCCAGCCGGGTGCGTCTGAGAATTTGGCCGATGTGTGTGCATCTTGGATCCTGTTCATCTGCCCACTGCGGGCCGTTCACCTCCGCATCAAGTCGCATTGACCTGAATTTATAGATCATAAACGGCTTCCCGTGGAGACCGAGCCGCTCCTGCTTAAAAATTGGGGAACCCGGCGAGTCCAACGTGATGAGCAATGCAATGATCAGCATTGGAATCGCCAGAATCAGTAGTCCCAAGGAAGAACATACTATGTCAAAAGCACGCTTCGTTATCAGGTACAGCTTCTTTTGTTCCAATACAGGTTTTGCTATTTGAATGATCACATCGGCAGAGCTCTCCTCTGCCAAACAGCCGGTCGCTGTCGTCGCCACATATCCCACCTCCCTATTTAATATCTATCTCTCCCTCTCCGCAAAACCCCAGCATTTCAGCCGGAAGCCGCATCAGCGGAGTTTTCGTGGAGTTTGCCACTCCACGTGTAACGCAAAACATAGTTATTTTTCCGTTTTGTCAACTTACGTTAATTTTTCGCAGAGAATTCCGTTGACTTAAAGTTCAGCGCCGTCATTCCAGCAGTCTGGATGAAGTTAAAATAAGATCCACACCCAACATAATCACTGCACAAGGAGGAATTACAAAATGGCAAAGGGTGAGAACATCTTCAGACGGCGGGACGGTCGCTGGGAGGCTCGGTATATCAAGGGTCGAGAACTATCGGGGAAAATCAAATATGGCTACTGCTATGGGAAAACATATCGGGAAGCCAAAGAGAAAGCCGCAAAGCGCAAAGCGGCTTTGGAAAATGGAGCTCTCTTACCGACGGCCACAACGCAAAAACCGTTCTCCAGTTATTGCCTGGGATGGCTACATACAAAGAAATGCACGGTGAAAGAATCGACGTATATTAAATACAGCACCGTAGTCAATAAGCACATCATGCCAAAGCTGGGCGAGTGCTGCCCGTTGGGATTTACCACAGAGCTGATGGATGACTTTATCAAAGAGTTACAGTTTGAAGATGAGCTGGCGCCGAAGACGGTGCATGATATTCTAGTCGTGCTGCATGGCATTTTGAAGTTCGCTTCCTCGAAGTTTGCAGGCTCATTTCCCGCGGTGGAGATCAACTATCCGAAGATTGGCAAGAAGGAGATGCGCGTTTTGTCCAGAGAAGAGCAGGTGCGCCTCGTTGCCTATCTACATAGCGATACCGCCGTGCGAACGATCCCTATGACGGAATACGTAACCGGGCTTTGCAGGCGCATGAAACCGCAAAGTTCAGCTGCGTATGTTCTGACCGGAACGGAAGCGTTCATGGAGCCGCGGACATTGCAGTATCGATTGGAAAAGCACACGCAGGCATGCGGTCTGGAGGGCGTGCATTTTCATACGATGCGCCACACATTTGCGACGCGAGCTGTTGAGGTCGGATTTGAAGTTAAATCATTGTCAGAAATATTAGGACATGCCTCTGTGACGATCACGTTGGACCGGTATGTGCACGCTTCGCTGGAACTGAAACGGGATAATATGCAGAAATTGAAGGTAGTGGGTCTATGATCTACGCAGTCAAAACTAGTGTAAGTGAATATCATAAAAATGGGAAAAGCCTTGCATAGCAAGGCTTTTTCTTCGCTTCTGTAGTGGAGTGGCAAACTCCACGAAAATACAACTTCGGCTCAGTCCGTAAAATGGAGTACATTAGAAGCCTATTTGCTTTCTTCACCAAAAATCATCAGCGCATTTCGTTCTAATGATATGTTTCGGCTGCGTTATCCACGTATTTCCATTGTAAAGAAATTAATTCCATATTTCAAGACTGAAATGAATTATTCATCCAGAAAGAGGCAGCACGAATTCAACGAATATACGTAAATCTAACGATTACTGCTACACTTGTGACAAAAAAGCCTACATAAAATGAAAATCCCGCTGCGGAATTTCTCCGCAGCGGGATCAATTTATATGCCAAAACGGCCAAAAGTCTTATTTCAAACAGTTTCCAGGCACAGAAAAAGCCCACCGTAATTCTATCGAAATTACGGTGGACTTATGGTCCGAGTGACAGGGTTCGAACCTGCGGCCTGATGGTCCCAAACCACCCGCGCTACCAACTGCGCTACACCCGGATATGAAATTTCGCAATTCGCGTAAAATAAAGTTTAACACATTCTTTAGAAATGCGCAACGGTTTTCTACGTTGCAGTTTTGGGACGTGTGTGGTATGCTCTAAACGTAAAATCATGATCCGTTATGACAGGAGTATCCACTTATGAGAATGCGAAAAAAGCCCAACCTCGTCCCGCGCATGGAGCGCTGCGCGGCTACATTGATCACCGACCCCGAAGCGCTGCGCGGTCACTGGCTGGAGCACTTCCCTGGCCATCAGGCGCTGCATCTGGAGCTTGGCTGCGGCAAGGGCCGCTTCACAGCGGACACTGCGGCGCAAAATCCGGATATTTTCCTCGCCGCGATCGAAAAAGTGCCGGACGCCATGGTCGTCGGCATGGAGCGTGTGACCGAACGCGGGCTCGAAAACGTGCGCTTTCTCGACCGGGACGCAGCCAACCTGCTCGACATGTTCGCCCCCGGCGAGGTTTCACGCATCTACATCAACTTCCCCGACCCGTGGAAGAAATCCCGCCAGCACAAGCGCCGTCTGACCTACGCGGGCTTTCTGGCGCTGTATGCAAACGTGTTGCCGCTCGGCGGCGAGATCTGGTTCAAGACCGATAACGACCCACTGTTCGCCTTCTCGCTCGAGCAGTTTGAGCAGGAGGGCTGGGAGCTGCGCGAGGTCACGCACGACCTGCACGCCAACGGCCCCGTTGGCGTCATGACCGACTATGAGGCGAAATTCTACGATCAGGGCATCACGATCAACCGCTGCGTGGCGGTGAAAACGGAGGACACGAAATGCGACTTGTATCCTGGAACGTCAACGGGCTGCGCGCCTGTGTGACAAAGGGCTTCGCGGACACGTTCCGCGCACTGGACGCGGA
>ENA-OPCV01002485-OPCV01002485.1-human-gut-metagenome-genome-assembly--contig:-NODE-2485-length-11495-cov-2.059178_pt1 | contig 11495 bp, 11 predicted proteins | sample MGYA00241257_ERZ501494 | MGnify/ENA primary metagenome ERZ501494 (study PRJEB25962, sample SAMEA2042618) | human gut metagenome | biome: human gut; feature: human-associated habitat; material: faeces...
TTCAGGTATGGGATATTGTGGAGCACCTACAATTCCATTGCTTCAGGAGACAGGTAAGTTTATTAAGATGTCATCTGCTGCATTAAGAGAGAGTCATCCACACGATATTCATATCACTAAGGAAGCCCCTAACTACTCAGTAGAGAACGCTTAATATAAAGCTGTTATTATAAACAGATTAGAATAATAGATATTTAATCAACCCCGGCATTAATTAATTTTAATGCTGGGGTTGTTTGTGCGTCAATTTTAGTGTATTATCTTTGAGATATTAAATGTGAAATATGCACAAGTTGTATATGATAAATGTGGCAAATTGAATAAACTGTCTAAACAATTAAACTGATAAGCGTTTATAAGTGAAAATAAAATCCGATAATAAGTGTTTATAAGTGAAAATTGATGTTGCTAATATATGTTTTCTTGATGTATAATAATCTTACAGTAAAATTGTATGAATAATGTATTTATAGAAGGTTATGCACAAGGAGAAGAGGTATGCAGGATAAGATGATTAACAAGTATATTGCTAAGAATCATTCTGGATCTGTATTTACTGACAATGAATTGCAGGTTATCAAGGATGGTAATATAGATGATATGGTTACAACATTTCTTGATATGAATACAGAATATTATAATAAGCAGATGCAGAGTGTTTTAAAGGTATTTACACAGTTTATGAGCACTGAGATTGAACTTGAGAGAATAATATATCAGAAGGAATTTGATGGCAAATTTGTTGGCTGTCAGATTATGGACGGAGATATAGATGTATTCTTAGGGATAGCAGGTGAAGATGCTGACCTTCTTTGCGTTGCATCTACATTTTCCCAGGAAGATATGAATAAGTTTGATGCTGATGCTTATGATGCAATATGCGAGCTTATTAATATTATTAATGGTGCATATGCGACTAAGCTCAGTTATGAAGAGATAGAGGTGTCTTTACACCCACCAGTATTTTATCAGGATACACAGATTAAAGCGGATAATGGAATGTATGTAGTTACATTTAATATGAAAGGACATAGATTTAATCTGCTTATGGTTGCAGATGATAAAGTTAAGCTTAATGTATAAAAATATATGTACATAGTTAAGGCGTATTACAGAAGCTGAAGTTGTTAATAATCATCAGTCAATTATTTGTTAGTTGATGAATTGTTATAGATATATTGCATTTGCAGTTGATTACAGATACTAAATGCTTCTGCACAAGCCGGGTGGTTAATTATAGACATATGGAACGGAGGAATATTATGGCGAAGATTTTGATAGTAGATGATTCTAAGACTTCAAGAAAGTTCTTAAGAAATATGCTTGAACAGGCTGGACACGAGATTGTTGCAGAGGCTGTTAACGGAGCAGAAGGCGTTGAAAAGTTCAGAATATACAGACCGGATATAACAACTATGGACATTACAATGCCGGTTCTTGGCGGAATAGATGCAGTTAAGGATATTATAGAGATAGACCCTGATGCCAAGATTATTATGGTAACAGCGGCAGGACAGAAGGCTAATATGATAGAGGCTCTTAAGAAAGGAGCGGCTGATTTTATACAGAAGCCTTTTGATATGGACGTGATTGTTAATACAATTGAAAAGGTTATGGAAGAATAGATGTACAATTATAGATTACAACTTCAATATGATGGTGGGAGATATGACGGCTGGGTCAGAATGGGCAAGGACTCCAATTCTAACACTATAGAATGTAAGATTAAAGAGATAATTCAGAAGATGACAGGTGAAGATATTGATATATATGTTGGATGCAGAACAGAAAAAGGTGTTCATGCACTTAATCAGACAGCTAATTTCAAGCTTAATGATAAGTACCAGCCTGTAGAGGTTAAGAATTACCTTAACAGATATCTTCCAAGGGATATAGCTGTTAATCGCGTGGAATTAGTAGATGAAAGATTTCATAGCCAGCTTAATGCGAGGGAGAAGACATATGTATACAAGATAGATATGGCTAATGTAGCGAATGTATTTACAAGAAAGTATGCTTATCATACATTTGATATTCCGGATATTAAGGCTATGAAGCAGGCAGCTTTTTATATGATTGGAAAGCATGATTTTAAAGCATTTACTACTGCGAAGAAGAGCAAGTCTACAGTAAGGGATATCAAAGATGTAGAGATAACTACAGATGGAGACAGTTGTGAGATAAGAATAACAGCAGATGATTTCCTTCATAATATGGCAAGATATATGATTGGTATGCTTCTTGATGTAGGAAGCGGACTTAAGAAGGTGGAAGATGTAGAGAATATTATGGCTGGCAAGGATGTTGTTATGTCACTTCCAGCTGAGAGCTATGGACTTTTCCTTGAAAGTGTTTTATACTAAATAGATGATTTTATTAAAGAATCTCGGATTTCGGGATTCTTTTCTTGTTACTTTATAATAATATATTTTATGAAGCAGAATTTAACAGGAATGGAGAATATAATGAAGACCATAATTGAACTTATGACAGATGAATTTAAGAAAGCATTTGCAGAATGTGGATATTCAGAAGAATACGCAAGAATTACTATATCTAACAGACCTGACTTATGCGAATTCCAGTGCAATGGCGCGATGGCAGCAGCTAAGACTTATAAAAAAGCTCCATTTGTTATTGCAGATGAGATAGTTGCAAAGCTTACATCTAATGGTATGTTTGACACAATTGAAAGTGTTAAGCCAGGATTTATCAATATAAAGGTAAGTGCTGGATATCTTTCAGATTATCTTAATAAGATGTCAGAAGATGATAAGTACGGATATGAGAACAGCGAGGAAGCTAAGACTGTAATAGTGGATTATGGTGGAGCTAATGCAGCTAAGCCATTACATGTAGGACATTTAAGATCTGCTGTAATTGGTGAGAGTGTTAAGAGAATTAACAAATACGCAGGCAACAATACAATAGGTGATGTACACCTTGGAGACTGGGGACTTCAGATGGGTCTTATCATAGAGGAGTTAAGGGACAGAAAGCCTGAACTTCCATATTTTGATGAGGCGTATACAGGAGAGTATCCAAGTGAACCCCCATTTACGATATCAGAGCTTGAACAGATATATCCGGCGGCAAGTGCTAAGTCTAAGGAAGATGAAGAATTCGCTAAGAGAGCACACGAATCCACACTTAAGCTTCAGAGCGGGGACAGAGCATGCACAGCAATATGGAAGCATATTATGAATGTTTCCAAGAAGGATTTAAAGAAGAATTATGATAATCTTAATGTATCATTTGACTTATGGAAGGGTGAAAGTGATGCACAGCCATATATTAAAGATATGGTTGATAAGATGGTTGAAGATGGAATTGCCTATGAAAGCCAGGGAGCTACAGTAGTAGATATTGCAGAGCCAACAGATACTAAGGAACTTCCTCCTTGCATAGTAAGAAAGTCAGACGGTGCGGCACTTTATGCTACATCAGATCTTGCAACTATTGTTGAGAGAGAGAAGTTATATAAGCCGGATACATACATTTATCTCGCTGATAAAAGACAGGAGCTTCATTTTACTCAGGTATTCAGAACAGCTAAGAAGGCTGGAATTGTAAGACCAGATGCAGATATGAGATTTGTTGGTTTTGGTACTATGAATGGAAAGGATGGCAAGCCATTTAAGACACGTTCAGGTGGTGTTATGCGTCTTGAACATCTTATATCTGATATTAATGAAGTTATTCTTAATAAGATTAAAGAGAACCGTTCAATGACGGATGAAGAAGCTGATAATATATCTAAGATTGTGGGTCTTGCTGCACTTAAGTATGGTGATTTATCTAATCAGGCATCTAAAGATTATGTATTTGATGTAGATAGATTTGCTTCATTTGAAGGTAATACAGGTCCTTATATTTTGTATACAATAGTAAGAATAAAGTCTATTCTTGCAAAGTATAAGGAAACAGGCGTAAGTGTTGGTAATCTTACAATACTGCCTTCAAAAGAACAGTCAGAGAAGGCTTTATCACTTGCACTTATTAAGTTCTCAGATGTTATAGATGGAGCATACAAGGATAATGCACCTCACAAGATATGCCAGTATATATATGAGGTTTCTAACTCATTTAACGGATTTTATCATAACACAAAGATTCTTGCAGAAGAGGATAAGAAACAGCAGGAAAGCTATATTGCATTAATCACACTTACTAAAGAGATACTTGAAACTTGTATTGATTTATTAGGTATACAGTGTCCTGACAGAATGTAGAGATTGGAGATATTATATGAAGTTATTATCATTTGCAATTCCATGTTATAATTCAGCAGCATATATGGAAAAATGTATCAAATCATGCCTTGCAGGTGGTGACGATGTAGAGATAATAATTGTTGATGATGGTTCAACAAAAGATGATACATTAAAGATTGCCAAGGAATATGAAGCAAAATATCCTAACATAGTCAAGGCTGTACATCAGGAGAATGGTGGACATGGACAGGCTGTTAATACAGGTCTTGCCAATGCCACAGGGATGTTCTTTAAGGTTGTAGACAGCGATGACTGGGTTGATGTTAAAAGCTATAAGAAGATATTAACTAAGCTTAAGAGCTTTGTTGAGGAAGATGACCTCCCAGATATGCTTATTGCGAATTATGTATATGAAAAGGTTGGTGCTAAGAGAAAGAAAGTCATTCACTATGAGAATGCACTTCCAGTTGACAGAATGTTTGGATGGAATGAGATGGGACATTTCAAGGTAGACCAGTATATTCTTATGCACTCAGTAATATACAGAACACAGCTTATAAAGGAATTCGGTCTGAAGCTTCCTGAGCATACATTTTATGTAGATAATATATTTGTATTTGAGCCATTGCCGGTTGTTCAGAAAATGTACTATATGAATGTTAATTTCTACAGATATTTTATTGGAAGGGAAGACCAGTCAGTTAATGAAACAGTTATGATTTCAAGAATTGACCAGCAGTTAAGAGTTACAAGACGTCTTATAGATTCATATCTTGGCAATAAGCCTGTCAATGAAAGATGCAGAAAGTATATGGTGACATATCTTAGAATTATGATGGAAGTATCATCAATATTTCTGATTATATCAGGCACAGATGAGAACCTTGTTAAGAAAAAGGAACTTTGGAAATATGTTAAGGATTCAGATTCCAAGCTCTATAAAGAGTTAAGATACAGCATACTTGGCAATACAGTTAATCTTCCGGGCAAAGTCGGCAGAGGAATATCTAAGACTGGTTATAAAGTAATGAATAAACTTATTGGATTTAATTAAAATGGCGTGTGCAGAAATGAGGGAATACTATGATATTAGATTTGTTTAAACTTGACGGAAAAGTAGCAGTTGTCACAGGTGCTAACACAGGTCTAGGACAGGGAATGGCAGTAGCTTTAGCTCAGGCAGGAGCTAAGGTTCTTGGCGTTGCAAGACGTTCCTGCGAAGATACTAAGAATAAGATAGAAGCAGATGGTGGTGCGTTCGCAGAGGTTATAGCTGACCTTTCAGATATGGCTTCAATAGATGTAGTTATGAAAGCAGCAATTGATACATATGGCAGAGTGGATATTCTTGTTAATAATGCGGGAATTATTAAAAGACAGGATGCAATTGAATTCACAGAGGAGAATTGGGATTCGGTAATTCAGGTTAATCAGAAAATGGTATTCTTCTTAAGTCAGGCATTTGCTAAGCAGCTTATGAAGCAGGGAGAAGGCGGAAAGATAATTAATGTATGCTCAATGCTTTCATATCAGGGTGGAATAAGAGTTCCGTCATACACAGCAAGCAAGAGTGCAATTATAGGCTTAACAAGAGCGTTAGCCAATGAATGGGCAAAGTATAACATTAATGTAAATGGAATTGCGCCAGGATATATGGCAACTAATAACACAGCACAGTTAAGAGATGATGCCGACAGAAGCGAAGCTATTCTTGACAGAATTCCAGCAGGCAGATGGGGCACACCACAAGATATGGAAGGTGCAGTAATATACCTTGCATCTAAAGCCTCAGACTACGTCAACGGCTTTACCCTGGCAGTAGACGGCGGCTGGTTGGCAAGATAAAACAAAAAATTATGAAATAGCTATTAAAAGAGCTTTCCAATTAAAGGAAAGCTCTTTTTTGCTTATAGACTTAGACTTATATACCAAAATGGGACTTATAGGACAAAATGTGTTGATAAAAACCGCAACTAAAAAACAGGCAGACTTTAACGAAGTTTAGATGTTAAAGTCTGCCTGTTTCCTCATAATTAAACATATTTAATCCGTGTCGATATCTCCCTTTATTTGGTAAGCACATTTTTAAAATATTTTAACATAAACATTTTACGATAATTATTTAGTATTCGCATAATTTCGCTAATTACATTTTACATTCTGCCATACTCAGTTGTGTAGCTTTACTATATTGCAAGCTGGGTGCTTTTGCAGCCGTCGGCATTTAGCGGCTGTATTTTAGCCGCTTACGTGTCCGCTACGGCTACAAGCAGCGAGAGCGTGCCCAGCGGTAATATAGTAAAACTACACAACGTCCGTATGAGCCTAGTACACTATCCTGCACTTATTTCTATCTACATGCTCCATAATAAATCCGCCCACATTCTTCTTGATATTCTCAGGCATATCATTACTATTAAGCATTACAACCATTTGCTTCCCATTAAACAACATATAATATCCATATTTGAAATATACAGTTGTGAATTGTTCCCATTCGTAAGTATATATTAAATTATGGTCTGGGATATCAGCAAGTATCGCGTTATCCATTAATGTTATTGTGCAGGGAGCATCTTCTGATGAATCTCTGTGCTTCAAGTGGTAATTAACGCTTGATTTGAACTGGAATGCAAATATGTATATAGGATAGAACCAGCATATTGCATATATAATTAATAAAAATGTGTTGTATCTGCCAGAGGCAAGCATAATTATTGAGATAACGGCAGGAACCCACGAAAGTATAAGTTCGACAGGGTTTCTTAAAAATCTGTTCCAGAATACAATCTTTTTGTAATCATTGCCTGAAGCTTTCAGGGTAGTATTATATTTGTAAATATTATCCATAAATTCTCCTGTTCTTACATAGTAATGTGCTGCAATATTTTAATTAAGTGTTCTGCATACACCAGTTGGAAAACACTTGCAGAATGAGTTTATAAAATCTGCATAAAAACATAATATTCATAATATCACGCATAGTTTAATAAAACAATTAAAAATTGCATTTCATTTCGTATGTAATTTAAAAAATATATAAAAACAGTTCCCAAACTGGTATAAATATTATATAATTAGTCTATGTAAAACATTCTGGAGGCAGGAGTTTTGGGAGAGACTAATAAGAAGTTTGAAGTGTTGTCAGAGTTGATAGAAAGCCTTGAGTCAAAAGATACATTTCAGCATACAGTAGAACTAATATTACATAAGACTATAGCATACATTAATGCTGATTGTATTGCATTGCTTCAGAAGGGTTCAGATGATGAATGGACAGTAATTGCATCTGAGGGTGAATGTATAGAGGAAGCTAAGAAATGCGATGTTATGGCACTGAATGGTGAGAACAGCATAAGCGTTCCTATTAGGATTAATGACATAGATGCTATGCATTTTGTCATATATGATAAGAACAATATAAAGCTATGGTCCGATAATGAGGACAATATGCATTTTATATATGATGTTACAGGTATTATTCAGAGTATTGCCCAGATGAGAGTAACTAATAATTCACTGCTTTCATCATATGAAGTCTTAAAGGATATTCTTAATAACATAGGTTCAGGTATTATTGTATGTGATACTGTTACAGGCAATATTCTGTTTGAGAATAAGGTGGCGGCTGAGTCGAAGGAGATTAAAGATACAATAAAAGAATGTATGCAGGATATTCTTGTACCGGCAGAAGAAGATGTAGAGAAGACACTTGAAGAATATATTAATAATGCTGAGGGCAATAATATTGATGGATATTATGATTTTTCTGATTATACAAGAGAATACATAAGACCTGTGGAGAAGTATAATGCTGAGTCAGGTCTGTGGTTTGAAGTAAGATTTACCAAGCTTATATGGATAGATGCAAGTGAGGTGATTGTATGTACAGCTTCTGATATAACACAGAAGAAAAAGAATCAGCAGAAGATTGAATATCAGGCACATAATGATTTTCTTACAGGTCTGTATAACCGTATGAAATGTGAAGTCGATTTAAGAAAAGTTATAAGAAGAACGGAAAAGGCAGGACTTAAAGGAGCGGTACTGTTTATTGATCTTGATGATTTCAAGCATATTAATGACGGACTTGGCCATCAGTATGGGGATATACTTCTTCAGCAGATTGCGGCAGGACTTACGGGAATTCCAGGTTTGCGTGGACATTGTTACAGAATGGGTGGAGATGAATTTGTAATAATAGTTGAACCTGAAATATTTGGAGACTTAAATAATATTATTGGAAATATAACTGCTTTATTTAATAAGCCGTGGTATCTTATGGAAACTGAATATTTCTGTACAATGAGTATGGGAGTTGCTGTGTTCCCGGATAACAGTGTTGATGTTCATGAAATAACAAGAATGGCAGATGTTGCGATGTATGAGGCAAAGAGGTCAGGAAAGAACGGCTATACTTATTACAGCAGTAAGGTTGAGAATTCGACAGCCAAGAGGCTAGATATAGAGAATAATATGAGACAGGCAGTTTCTACAGGAATTGACGAATTCGTAGTATTCTATCAGCCCGTTGTTGATGTCAACACACAGATGTGTACTTCCTGTGAGGCACTTGTAAGATGGGACAGCAAAGCACTGGGATTTATGGGACCGGGTGAGTTCATACCGCTGGCAGAATATCTTGGACTTATTACTTCAATTGGTGACTATGTTCTTGAGGAGGCATGCAGAAGATGTAAGCTATGGAATGATAATGGATATCCGGATTTCTATATTAATGTGAATCTGTCGGTAGTGCAGCTTTTACAGAAGAATGTGGTTGAGAATATTAAAAGAATTCTTGATAAGACAGGTGTTAATCCTAAGAATATAGTACTTGAGATTACAGAATCATTTGCAATTAATGATATGCAGAGGGTTATGGATATTATTACAGGTCTTAAGAAGTTAGGACCTAGGATTGCACTTGATGATTTTGGTACAGGTTATTCTTCACTTAACTATATAAAGCAACTTCCTCTTGATATCATTAAGGTTGATAAGACATTTATTGATGATATTGTTGAAGATGATTATGCACAGGCATTTATTAAGCTTATAGTTGACCTTTCCAAGACTATCGGTACTAAGATTGTTGTTGAAGGTGTTGAACATAAGGAGCAGTTTGAACTGCTTAAAAGTCTTGGTGTGGATTATATACAGGGATATTATTTTGGGAAGCCTGTACCAGCCAATATTTTTGAAGAGAAAAACTTAGAGGGGAGATTGGGCGAATGAATATATTGATTAAAGAGGGCAGAGTGCTTGACCCTGCAAGTAAAACAGACAAAGTTATTGATGTGCTTATTAAGGACGGATTTATTGCTGCAGTGGAGGAGAATATTGATGAGTCACAGGCTGATGAAGTGATTGATGCATCAGGATGCATGGTTATGCCTGGACTGGTTGACCTTAATGCACATTTCAGGGAACCGGGACTTGAGCATAAGGAAACAATCAGAACAGGCTCAAGAGCAGCAGCAAGAGGCGGATATACAACAGTCTGTATGATGCCTAATACGAAACCTGTAATTGATAATGTTGATATGCTGCAGTATGTAACAGATAAGGCAGAAGAGGTTACTGACATTAATCTGTATACAATAGCTGCCATGACGGCAGGTCAGGAGGGTGAATATCTTACTGATTTTGAGGCTCTTAAGGATGCAGGTGCTGTTGCAGTCAGTGACAATGGCGGAACTATTATGAATGCAAGAACTGCAAGGCAGGCTATGAGGCAGGAGAGGTTGACATTCCGGTATTTGCACATTGTGAAGATACTAACTTGGCTGCAAGAGGTGTTATGAATGCCGGAGAGAGAGCCAAGGAACTTGGTCTTTTCGGAATAATGGATGCCGTTGAGGATGTTATTGTTGCAAGAGATATTCTTCTTGCGAAGAATACAGGTGCAAAGCTGCATATAAGTCATGTGTCTAATAAGGAATCAGCATTTATTATAAAGATTGCCAAGGAACAGGGGATTCCAGTGACAGCAGAGGTTGCCCCACATCATTTCACACTGACAGAGGATGCGGTGAACGGGGATGATGCTAACTTTAAGATTAACCCTCCTTTAAGAAAGGCAGATGATGTAAAGGCTCTTAAAGAAGCGCTTGCATCAGGGGTTATTGATGTTATTGCAACAGACCATGCTCCACATCATCCTACTGAGAAGGAAAGACCTTTTGACGAAGCACCGTTTGGTGTAGTAGGTCTTGAAACAGCAGTTCCGGTTACTATTACTGAGCTTGTAAGAACAGGAGTGCTTACTCCGTTACAGATGGTTGAGAAAATGAGTTATAATCCGGCTAAGATACTTGGAATTGACAGAGGAGTTCTTGCACCGGGAAAAGTTGCTGATATAACAGTTGTTAATCCTACAGAAGAGTATGATATTGACAGCAACAGATTTGCTTCAAAGGGAAAGAATACTCCATTTGAAGGAAAGCATGTGTATGGAAAGGTTTTATATACGCTTGTTAATGGAAGAGTTGTGTATTCAGACCATAATGGAACAGAAATTCTTATTCATATAGGAATTGATACAGTACAATTAGATGGCAGACATTTTGAAGCCTATGTTAAAGAGGGAGATAAAGTTAAAATTGGTGACACTTTAGTTAAGTTTGATATAGAGGCTATTAAAAATGAAGGTTATGAATTAATTACTCCAGTTATAATAACAAATACAATGGATTATTTAGAAGTAGTTCCAAAAGAAATAGACATTGTTAATGCAGGAGAAGAAATTTTAACTATAGTGTAGTCAGACGAGTATTTTTTAGTGGAAAAATTCATATTAAAATAAATTATGAATTTTCCACTTTAATTTAAGACTAAATTATTAATTATAAATAAAAAGGGAGGATTTTATCATGAGTAAAATAGTAAATAGATTTCCAGAAAATTTTCTATGGGGGGGAGCTTTAGCCGCTAACCAATGTGAAGGTGGATATAAAGAAGGTGGCAAGGGGTTAGCTACAGTAGATCTTTGTCCAGCAGGAGAAAATAGATTCAAAGTAATGCAAGGTAAAATTGATGTATTAAGACCTGTGGAAGGTGAGTTTTATCCATCACATGAAGCAATAGATTTCTATCATAGATTTAGAGAGGATATAGCCCTATTTGCTGAAATGGGATTTAAGTGTTTAAGGATTTCTATTGCATGGTCAAGAATATTCCCTAATGGAGATGAATTGGAGCCAAATGAAGAAGGCTTGAAATTCTATGATGATATGTTTGATGAAATGATAAAGCATGGAATAGATTGGTCTTAATTAA
>ENA-OPCV01002497-OPCV01002497.1-human-gut-metagenome-genome-assembly--contig:-NODE-2497-length-11459-cov-2.027797_pt1 | contig 11459 bp, 9 predicted proteins | sample MGYA00241257_ERZ501494 | MGnify/ENA primary metagenome ERZ501494 (study PRJEB25962, sample SAMEA2042618) | human gut metagenome | biome: human gut; feature: human-associated habitat; material: faeces...
TACGGATCCGGGAACTGTACCTGGATATCAAATTCTTCTCCTGCCTTATGTCCTACGATCTGTTCCTCAAATCCTTTGTAGTCATCTGTCGCAGCAAGAAATGTACCCGAACCAAGCTGGAGGTCATATCCTGTGGATGTTCCGCCATCAAAAGCTGTGCCGTCAACAGAACCTGAATAATCAATATTTACCCAGTCTCCGTCCTCTGCCGCACCGTCCTTTGTCAGACCATCCGTTTTTCCTGAAGAAAGAAGACGGCTCTGGATCGTCTGTTCCACATCATCATCACTGACTTCTTTCTTCTCCACTTTTGCTATTTCCAGTCCCTTGTACTGGTTTACTGTCACATAATCATTTGACAGCTTTCCATCCCCACCGCAACCGGCAACGGATACTGTTACTGCGATTGCAGCAAGTGCAACCATCAATCCTTTTTTCATTTTTCTTCTCCTTGTATAAATTATTCTATGATTACCCTTACCACTTACAAAAGTGGGGATAACAACCTTGAAAACTGCTCTTTTGCACGGATGAGCAAACTCCGTTCATCATAAACTTTCCTTGTAACCTGCTTACATTTTGTAATATCATTTTCAAATGCTGCCTCCAGCCTTCCGACTGTCCGCTCACTGTAGATCGTCGCATTCACCTCGAAATTCAGTGCAAAACTGCGGATATCCATATTAGCAGTCCCAACGCACGCCACCAGTCCATCCACCGACAAAGTCTTCGCATGAAGAAATCCGTTATCATAGACATAGCATTTTGCTCCGGCAGCCACCATCTCACCTATGTAAGAATAAGTTGCCCAGTATACAAATGGATGATCCGGCTTACACGGAATCATGATCCGCACATCAATCCCCGACTGGCTTGCAATCTTCAGGGCATCTAAAATAGAATCATCCGGAATAAAATACGGTGTCTGTATATAGACATGATCCTTTGCATGGTGGATCAGCCGGAGATAATTATCATGGATCTCCTTCGACTGGGAGTCCGGTCCACTGGAAATGATCTGCACCGGGTCATGCCCTCCGCGTACATACTGCGGGATCTCAAAAAGAGAATCTCTTAAAAAGAGGTTTTCCTTTGCCGCATAATTCCAGTCCAGAATAAAACGGATGGCAAGCGACAGTACTGCGGAGCCTTCCAGGCAGATATGTGTATCTCTCCAATAACCGAATTTCGGATCTCTGCCCAGATATTCCCTGCCGATATTGAATCCTCCAACAAAACCAATCCGCCCATCAATCACTGCAATTTTACGATGATTACGATAATTTACACGGAGCTGCAATTTACCAAGTACTGCCGGAAAGAACTCTGCCACATGGATGCCTTCTGCTTCCAGCCGTTCCCAGTCCTTATTATGCATGGTGCGACACCCCATACTGTCAAACAGCACACGTACCTCTACGCCCTGTCTCGCCTTACGGATCAGCACTTCCTCAATCTGCTTCCACAATTCATCCCTCTTGATAATATAATACTGCAGATGAATATAACTTCTGGCGTGTTCCATTTCCCAGAGAAGTGCTTTGAACTTCTCCTTACCATCTGTGTAAATACGAATGTCATTATTATCTGTAAGCACCGCCTCACAGGCATTCAGGTTGTATAGCATCAACTGCCTGTACCTGTCAAGCTCGGGATCTCTGAACCTGAGTTCCCGCCGATAGATGGATTCTCCCTGCTTGCGGACGGCATATTTAACCTGACCTTCAATCTCCTTCATTCGAAACATTCGATCTTTATGAAAATTCTGTCCCAACACCAGGTACAGGATAAATCCGAGACCCGGAATAAAATAAAGCACCAGAAGCCACGTCCATACAGTCGTCGGATTGCGCCTCTGGAAGAAAATAATCAATATAGACAGTATAATATTAATAATCAGCAGATGATCCATAATCCACCAGAATGACAGGTGGATTCCATCCATCAAAAGCTCTATCATATCTTCACCTCTGCACTCTCAGAACTTATTCCTCTGATAATGCTTCATTATACAATGGTTCTTTTATAAAAGTAACCCCCTAATCATGTAAATTGCTTGCGTTAAGGGAAAAACGATGTTAGAATATGTATTGATTCAGTCGAGACAGGTATATTCTGTTTCACCACAGATCAGAATACATATTTAGGAGGGTTCCCGTGAGTAAAGGTACAATCATTTTATTAATCATATTAGCAATCGTTCTCGTTGCATTGGGTCTTCTGTACTACTTCGGCAATCGTATGCAGAAAAAGCAGGAAGCACAACAGGAGCAGTTAGCCGCAGCAGCACAGCAGGTCAGTCTTCTGGTCATTGATAAGAAGAAGATGAAGCTTGATGAGCCTATTAAGACTTTAGGTACACATATAATTGCACTTAAGCTTCATAAAGATGTAACAGCTAAATTGACTGTTAAAGTAGTGGAGAAATAATACATTTGTATAAGTGAGGAACTATGGAAGAATTAAATATTACCAGAACTATGCCTAATAGTCTTGAAGCTGAGCAATCGGTAATAGGTTCTATGATATGGGACAGGCAGGCTATTATTACTGCGGGCGAAATGCTTATGCAGGACGATTTCTATTATAAGCAGTACGGGATTATGTTTCAGGCTATGGTGGAGATGAATAATGAAGGCAAGCCTGTAGATGTTGTTACTTTACAGGAGAAGCTTAAAGAAAAAGATGTGCCTCCAGAGGTGTATAGTCTTGAATTTGTCAGGGAATTGCTTTCATCAGTGCCAACCTCTGCTAATATAAGACAGTATGCAACGATAGTTAAAGACAAGTCCATTTTAAGAAATATTATAAAAGTTAATGAAAAGATAGCTAATGACTGTTATGCAGGTAAAGACAGCACAGAGGATATACTTGCAGAGACAGAGAAGCGTATATTCGAGCTTGTAAGAAATAAAGGTGCAAGTGATTATACTCCTATTGATAAGGTTGTTCTTGAAGCACTTGATAAAATATCGACAGCGGCTAAGAACAGAGGTGTCGTAACTGGTGTTCCTACAGGCTTTAAGGATCTGGACAGCTATTTATCCGGATTACAGCCATCAGATTTTGTGCTTGTTGCCGCAAGACCATCTATGGGTAAGACTGCGTTTGTCCTTAATGTGGCGGAAAATGTTGCTATTAAACAGGGCATAACAACAGCCGTATTCAGTCTGGAAATGTCAAATGTACAGCTTGTAAACCGTATGCTTTCGCTTGAGTCATCAGTAGATGCTGACAAGCTTAGAAAAGGCCGTCTTGACTCTAATGACTGGGGCAAGCTTATTGAAGGTGCAGATGGAATAGCAAAGTCCAAGCTTATTATTGATGATACACCGGGTATCACGATATCGGAGTTAAGGTCTAAGTGCAGAAAGTACAAAATGGAAAATAATCTTGGCTTAATAATAATCGATTACCTCCAGTTGATGAGTGGTAATGGAAGGACGGAGTCAAGACAGCAGGAAATATCAGATATATCCCGTTCATTAAAGGCACTTGCCAGAGAGCTTGATGTACCTGTAGTTACACTGTCACAGCTTTCAAGAGCGGTAGAACAAAGACCAGACCACAGACCTATGTTATCGGACCTGCGAGAGTCAGGTGCGATAGAGCAGGATGCCGATGTAGTTATGTTTCTTTATAGAGATGATTATTATAATAAGGACACAGAACTTAAAGGTATTGCAGAGATTATCATAGCTAAGCAAAGAAATGGTCCTATAGGAACTGTTAAGATGGCTTGGATACCAGAACAGACAAGATTTGCAGACCTTGCAAAGAATATGGGTTCATAGAATTGATAATGATAAAGTGTATCGATTAGGAAAAACGCGGTTAATATAACTGTTTAGGAATTAATGATTAAAAGTTAATGGTTAAAATAAAACAGCAGGTGTGATAATTCACACCTGCTGTTGTTAGTTATGTATCTTCAAACTACTGTGGGTTTGGAGCACCAACTGGACATACACCAGCACAAGCACCGCAATCTACACATACATCTGCGTTGATTTCATAATGAGCAGCACCTTCGCTGATAGCTTCAACTGGACATCCAGCAGCACAAGCACCACAACTGATACAATCATCATTAATTACATATGCCATAATAATATTCCTCCTTGGATTTATTGTATCCATATTATACGATAGAGTAAGAAAAAATACAAGACAAAAAAATTAACACAAATCAGGTATTCTTGACATTTTTATTGGGTAATATTATAGTAGTTGTATGTGTCGGAAATATAGACCACACAACCTGATTATAACAGGAATTAATATATATGGAGGAAACAGGTATGGCAAGAGTTACCAAGGACACAACAATTGGTGAAGTTATACAGATTGATGCAGGAGTAATTCCAATTCTTATGGGTGCAGGTATGCACTGTGTTGGATGTCCTTCATCAGCAGGAGAGACATTAGAAGAAGCTGCTATGGTACACGGTATTGACAGCGATATGCTCGTAGAAGAAATCCAGAGCTACCTTCAGTCATTAGGCTAATATTAAAAAAGCTAAAGGCTGCTTAATATTAAAAAGATATCCCATTGTAGTAACATCTGCAATCAGTTTATAACTGGAGACTGGTGTTACTACAATGGGGTATTTTTTATTTTGGTATATATTGGTATAATTATCCGGATTATAAAGCTGTATGCAGATAATCAAAAATGTGCATATGGTAATGTTAACTCCACCAGCGGCTGTATTAGAGGTTAGCTGCAACATTTATCGCGTGCTTGGCTATAATGCAGTCACCGTGCTCTTTAAAGAAAGCAAATAAAGCTTCGTTTGAAGTTTCTTTAAGGGCATATTCTGATAAGATGTTACATACCTTATTAAAATCTACAGATGAGCAGCAGCATCTCTGCATAATAAGGTAATATCTGTCACTGCCTGACTTCTTGTAAAGATAGCTTGGATCATTATAAATATGATTAATGACCTTGGAAGCATCAATAAAATCGTCCATAGATTCAAAAGAATATATTCTTGTCTTAGGAACAGGTGTAGCGGGAGCTTTGTGTTCAGTATTATTATCAGAACTGCTTCTGTCGCTGTTGGCAAATTCCTCAGGGATAGCAGTGGTGTCAGGAGCAGTATGCCTGCTTCCAGTGCTGACTGTATTCTCTTTGGAATTGTTGAGGTAATCTCTTACCTTGCTGAATAAATTCATAAGGTCATCACCGATAATCCCACCCTCTGATGTGGTCTTTGTATCCGCATCAAGCTCATCACCTGCGGTAGGCGGAACAGAAGTATCATTATAGGAATTATCATCAATAGTTTCTATATCTGAATAATCATCGTCATAATCATACTCACCATCATCCAAAGGGGAGAACTTAGAGAAGCGTGTATCTAATTCTTCAGGGTTCTCGACCTTTGTTATAATAAGAACAATACAATCAGATGAAATAGGAATTGCTTCAATCATAAGCGGAATATCGTCAGCCTCAAAACCAACCTCATAGGAAGCCTGCTGCATCATATCCCTGAAAAGTTCTTTTGCTTTTTCACTGCCATACGCAAGTTCGCTTATCTTTAATTGTCTAGAAGCAAGATCAGCCTGATTGAGTGTACAACGTATCTGATTCTCATTAACTCTTTCAATCTTCATAACAATCTCCTTTCTTGCGAAGTGCATAGTTAATTATATCTATGAAAATATAATACTCATTTTTCATAGATATGTAAAGGAGTCTGGATGTTTCATAAAATAAAAAATCTCTAAATTTTAAAAATTTCGACAAGAAGTTGTAAAATTGTATTGATAATATATTAAAAGTATGATATAAACTAATCAGAGTAATTTAATTCTATAAGTCAACGGAGGTGAATAACAGGAATTTAGCGATAAGTATGAGATAATAAAGCAATTGGCCAAGACCAATCATTCTAATGTATATTTAGTAAGGCATACCGCACTTGATACATTGCGAGTTGCCAAGGTTATCAGAAAGGCTGATATGGATAGTGACACTATCTTAAGAGAAGCCCGTCTAATTAAGAATCTTAAACATTCCCACATTCCAGTAATTTACGATATTGAAGAAGATGATATAAGTATCTGCATTATTGAAGAATATATATCTGGTAAATCTTTAAGGTCATATATTAATGATACAGACAATATAAAGACAAGTGAGATTTGTGATATAGCAGTTAAATTATGTGACATATTGGAGTATCTGCATAACTGCGATAATGAAATAATTCATCTTGATATTAAACCTGATAATATCATAATTGATGAGCATAATAATGTTAAACTTATAGATTTTGGGAGTTCGATTCACAAAGCTGGATTAACGCAGGCTGGTATGATAAGTCCAGGTTATGCTGCACCTGAGCAGTACAGCGGAAAGGAGCTTACTTATCAGACTGATATTTACAGTGTTGGAATGGTTCTTAAGTTTATGGCTGACAGCAATAGCACAGTCCATAATAAATTATACCCGGTAATTAATAAATGTACCCGTCATAATCAATACAGACGTTATAAAAATGTTAAAGCGTTAAGGTGGGAACTGGAACAAACTGCAAGGTCTGATATTACATTTTTCCAGAAAATGGGATTTCACCAAAAGATAAAATTTATCAATAAAAATGCAATCAATAAAAATGTAATAAATAAAACCAGCAGTACAATATTAAATAATACATATGCAGACGAAAGTGAAAACGTGTCAGGCAGTGTATTAGAAAATTACAAAATAAACAGCATTTATGGAATTAAGAATTACTCTTATATAATTAAAGTATCAGGTAGCAGGAGAGGAATTGGAGTTACCCATACTGTGCTTAGTATGGCACACTGCCTCGGTGATTATGGCTTGAAATGTCTGGTAATAGAAGGTTCGGGAAGAACGGATATATTACAGACGGCATTGGCAGATAATAGTATATGTTCTACATCAGAAGGCCTTCTTATCTGCAGGGGAATATGGCTGATGCCGTCATATGGCAGAGATGAAACGCAGGGTGTTAATTATGATATACAGGATAATTTTGACATTGTAATTATTGACAGTGGAGTTAATTCATTATTTAAGGATTGTGATAATGAATTAAAAAATATTCATATGGATAGTTGTAACGAAAGAGTAATGATAGATAGTTATGGCTATGAGGCAATAATGAATGATAATAATTCAAAAATAATAAATATATGTGTTGTTGGCGGAAAATATGATGTCAGAAGTGAGAGCAGCCTCATAGATGAAACTGATAAAATATGCCATAACAGCATAATATTTGTTAATCTTGTTAATGAAGTGCAGTTTTATGGGTATTCTAATACTATAGCAGATAAGAAAAGCTGTTATAGAGTGCCGTGTATATATGAGTGGTACGAGAATAACGCTGCGTGGACTTTAATTATGAAGGATTTTATGCAGGATAATCTTACTGCTTTATGGGAGAACATAGATGCAGGACAAAAAAAGGAGTTATATAAAATATTATATGAAAAAATATGGGTTATCATGCAAAAGATTAAGACAAATAAAAGAATTAAAACATATAAAGGGATTGAAGCAGAAAAGAAAGAGCAGGGAATTACTAAATCAGTATAAAAATGTGAGAATATCTGATAATGTAAGGACTATAGGAGTAGCAGGGCTTTGTGACAGTGCAGGTGCAACTTATGTGACTATTATGCTGGCAGTGTTTTTTACAAGTGTATTAAAGAGAAAGACGGCTGTTGCAGGTGACATTAAGACATATGTGCTTATGAAAGAGCAGATGTGTGCAGGAAGAACAGTACGTTGTAAGAAGATGGTATCAAGACATGCCTACAGTATTAATGGGATAGACTTTTACGGGGTTCTGAATGACAATAGTTTTAATATATTAAAAGATAATTATGATATAGTAATAATAGATATAGATTTTGGTGATGCCAAGGATACATTTGCAAGAATGACTGCTACACTGGCAGGGTGTGACAAGAAAATGCTTATAGGGTCAATGCTTCCGTGGAAATTCAAGGAGTGTATTAAAAAGATTGAGAGAATGGGCAGATTTCTTCATATAAAGGGATTAACTATGTATACATTGACCAATGGCACAAAAGAGAATGAGCAGTTATTGCAGGATTATGGAGTGAAGGTGGAATTAACACCGATAGAGCGCAATCCTTTTATGATAAGTGGAGAAAATCTTCACTGGTTTATGAAACTGTTAGTACCTTCTTATAAAGGTTATAATGGGGAAATAAGATAATATCACAAAAATAATATCACGGACAATTTAATAAAATGAGTATATCAATATTATTTATAATAGATTAATTAAAGATATATTCAGAAAAATGTATTAATGAAAAATATGTTAATAAATATAACAGAAAAATACATTAATATAAGTTAAAGGCGTCCCTTCGCCATACAATATACAAGGCGGGGTTAAATACATTTTGACCCTGCCAGTATTAAATGATACAATACTTCTGCAAAGATACTGTATATAGTCAGAATAATAAATATTATTGTTAATGCAATAAAGGCATATATTTAATGTCAGATCGGGCACTTCGTATACTTAATGAAGAAATACAATAAAGTCAATTATTTAGTGTCAGAGCGTGAGCGTAATAAATAACAGTATAGACAGGAATGGAGATAAGAATGAGAAGCAGAAGGAAACACAGATATAGAACCGGACTGATAGCAGTTGTGGCAGTGGTTGTTCTTGCCGCACTGGCAGCAGGTACATTTTTAGTAAAAAGATACGCTCCATCTAAGGAATGGATGGACGGTTATAAATATTTTGAGGTTGATAGTAATACCGATAAGACATTCGTTATAATTGATAATAAAAGTTACAGTGATATCGGAGTTATGAGAGATGATGTGTTGTATCTACCGGTGGATTTTGTGTCTGATTATATAAATGTAAGATTCTATTATGACAAAGAAAGTAACGCTGTTTTGTATACAGATGACAGCAGGACATATATATACGAGCCTGACAGCACAGGGTATAAGGACAGCGATGGTAATACATATGATAGTGAATATAAGATAGCGTGTGAGATAGATGGCACAATGTATATAGCATTTCAGTATGTGGCAGATTATACGAACTGCACATATGCATATGGAAGCAAGCCTTCAAGATTGTCTGTTAATATGATTAACGGAGAGGTCAGCAGGGTTACAGCTAAGAATGATATGTATATACGATACAGAGGCGGCGTTAAAAGTGACATTTTAGAGCAGATTAATAAAGGTGACAGCGTATATTATGTAGAAAGCTTTGACGACTGGATAAAGGTAATAAGTGCTACTGGGTACACGGGTTATGTAAAGAGCAGTGATGTAAGTGAAGTGTATACAGAAGTTCCGGATAATACATATGAGTCAGAGTATGCAGGGCTGTCAATAAGCCAGAAGGTTAAGCTTGGCTGGTTTCAGGTTGCTGGTACGGCTGGCAATGATAACTATACACAGCTTACAGGTCTGTCTAATATAAATGTTATCGCTCCAACCTGGTACAGCATTGCATCAGAAAATGGCAGTATGAGTAATTACTCATCGGCTTCGTGGGTTAATGCTATGCACAACAGAGGGTTACAGGTGTGGCCTTTAGTGGACGATTTTAATAAGTCAGTAGATTTTAAGGCGTTATATTCAAGCAGGACAGCAAGAAAGACAATGATTGATACGCTTATTAAAGATGCGAGGGCATATGGATATGACGGAATTAATCTTGATTTGGAAAATGTTAAGAGTGATTATGCTAAGGATTTCCTGCAATTTGTAAGAGAGTTGTCGGTTGAGTGCCATAAGAATAATATTATATTGTCAACAGATAATTACAAGCCGGAGGCATATAACAGCTGTTATAATCTTAAGGAGCAGTCAGATTATGTGGATTATGCAATTGTTATGGCATATGATGAGCATTATGCAGGTTCTGAGGCCGGTTCAGTTGCTTCACTTCCATTTGTTAAGGAAGCAGTTGAAGATATGACAGCATTAGTACCGGCTGATAAGGTTGTTGTGGGTATACCTTTCTTTACAAGAATATGGAGCGTATCACAGACTTCGACAACAAGCAGTGCAGTTGGTATGCAGGCGGCTATTGATGAGCTTAACAAAGACGGACAGACAGCCATATGGAATGATGATGCAGGACAGTATGTATGCTCATATGATAAAAATGGAGTAACCAGGAAGATATGGTTTGAGGAAGACAAATCAATCGAGGAGAAACTTAAGGTTGTAGTTGATAACAATACGGCAGGAATTGCGGTATGGAAGCTAGGACTAGAGAAAGCTTCTGTGTGGAATGTAATTAACCAGTATATTAATGATTAATTATAAATATTAGTATGTCGGAAATGCTTTAAGTACTTACAATTAATGAATAGTATTAAATAGATTAAAGGAATTGCGGTGGCACAAGGTGCATACATTTTAATAAATGTGTAGTTGTGTGATAGTTATGCGTCCTGAATTAAAAATAGTACTGGTAGCAGTTGAGATTATTGTTGTTATAGCCGCAGCTTTAGCATTAGAGCAATGTGGCACAGGTTCTGGAAATTCAGACAAAGGATATATAAGCGGTGAATACTCCGGCGGGGCACAGGAAAATATTGATTATGAGGCAAAGACAGTTGCCATAGACAGCGGACACGGCGGTATTGACCCTGGAAAGATAAGTGCTGATGGCATACTTGAAAAAGATGTCAATCTGGCAATTGCTTCAAAATTGAAAATATTACTTGAACAGTCGGGAATTACTGTTATAATGACTAGGGCAGACGATAACGGATTGTATCAGGAAAGTGACAGTAATAAGAAAGCAGCTGATATGAAGAAACGATGTAGTATTATTAATGGAAGCAAAGCAGATATTGCAGTAAGCATACACCAGAACAGTTATGTAGGAGAAGCCTCTAAGGGTGCACAGGTATTTTATTACAAGCAGTCTGAGGAGGGAAAGAAGCTTGCTGGAATTATTCAGAAGAATATGATTAAAGAGCTTGATAATACTAATAAAAGAGTTGAAAAACCCGATTCTGCTTACTATATGCTGCGCAATACGCAGGTGCCAACGGTTATTGTCGAGTGTGGATTTCTGTCTAACAGGGAAGAAGCGTATAAGCTTAACAATGATGAATACCAGCAGAAGACTGCGTACAGCATATACTGTGGAATAATTGAATATCTAGGACAGAATTAAAGATTATGACGTGAGTTCCAGAATTGAAATCTGCCATTTACATCAGAATATAGTTCATTTAAGAACATTTTAAGAAAAAGAGGTGTGTAACAATGGATACAATTGTTGCGAAAATAACTAATGACAGTCTTACGGATAAGAAAATATATGAACAGGCTGGAAAGATTTTAAGAGAGGGAGGGCTTGTAGCATTTCCTACAGAAACTGTATATGGACTTGGTGCAGATGCACTTGACGAGGAAGCATCAGCAAAGATATATG
>ENA-OPCV01002515-OPCV01002515.1-human-gut-metagenome-genome-assembly--contig:-NODE-2515-length-11411-cov-2.495157_pt1 | contig 11411 bp, 10 predicted proteins | sample MGYA00241257_ERZ501494 | MGnify/ENA primary metagenome ERZ501494 (study PRJEB25962, sample SAMEA2042618) | human gut metagenome | biome: human gut; feature: human-associated habitat; material: faeces...
GAAATTGGATTGTTCTTAGGATATCCGGTGGGGGACGTTGTAGGATTCATAAAAAACAAGGGAAAAAATTTTAAGTGCTGTGGATGTTGGAAAGTTTATTGCGACCAGTGTGAAGCTGAGCGTAGATTTGAACTTTTCAATAAATGTACAAGAATTTACATGGAACAGTGGAAAGCCGGCAAGAGCGTTTTAAAACTTACGGTAGCATAAAATAGTTATATATTAGGACTTTGAAAGAAAATATATAATAAATGTTATATATGAAATAAATTGTATGGAAAATCATTACATATTAGAAACTTAAAAATATATAATAAACGTTATATATAATAAAAAATGAAAATAATAAAAAAGTCCATATACATATAAATCATTTCAATACAGGAAAGGAAGACAAAAATGAGTAAGGTAGCAGTAGTTTTTTGGAGTGGAACAGGAAATACAGGAATTATGGCAACTAAGGTTGCAGAAGGAGTAACAGAAGCAGGCGGAGAAGCAACAATTCTTCCTGCAGACCAGTTTAACGCAGAAATGATGGATTCATATGATGCCATTGCATTTGGTTGTCCTTCAATGGGAGCTGAACAGCTTGAAGAAAGTGAATTTGAACCAATGTTTATGGAATGTGAACCTAAGTTAAAAGGCAAAAAGATTGCTTTGTTTGGTTCTTACGGATGGGGTGATGGCGAATGGATGCGTACATGGGAAGAAACATGTATCGGTGATGGAGCCGTTATGGCGTGTGATTTCGTAATCTGTCAGGAAACACCTGATGAAGAAGCAGAAAAAGAGTGTAAGAATTTAGGTAAAGCTCTAATTTAGATTTAATAAATGATCTTTCACAGGCACTTGAAATTATATAGAAGTATATAATTACAGTGGCAAAAATCTTGTTGTGTAATATATATAAACTGTACAAAAGGGAGACTTTGCATAAGGCTTAAGTTTTATGCAAGTCTCCTTTTGTTTAAAGTTTATTTATTTAAGATTTCATCAACCAATGCACTAACACTATCCATATCAGCATCCTTTAATGTAGACTTGATTGTTACTGTGTTATCGCATATTGTAATATTTTTCATGTTTTCAACAAATCCTTTCATAGCTCTTGCAGCACATGGAGCCCATGAACCGTTTTCTACGAGCCCTACAGTTCTGTTCTGGTAAGCCTTGTGTGAAAGTCTGTTAAGAAAGTCTTCCATAGGTGGAAAAATACCACCATCATATGAAGAAGCAGCAATAATAAGTTTGCTATATCTGAAAGCATCTTCAATGGCCTCAGCCATATCATCTCTTGTTAAGTCAGTAATGGCAACTTTAGGAGCACCTTTTTCCTCTAAAGTTTTTGCAATTAATTTGGCAGCTTTTTCAGTGTTGCCGTGAATTGAAGCATATGCAACAAGAACGCCTTCGTCCTCAGGCTGATAGCTGCTCCAAGTGTTATATTTATCAATGTAATATCCAAGATTCTCTTTAAGAATTGGTCCGTGAAGAGGGCAAATCGTCTTGATATCAAGATTTGCAGCTTTCTTTAAAAGAGTTTGAACAGGAGCACCGTATTTACCAACTATGTTAAAGTAATAACGTCTTGCTTCACAAGCCCAATCTTCATCATGTGATAAAGCCCCAAATTTACCAAAGCCGTCTGCTGAGAATAATATTTTTTCAGTTGTTTCATATTCAACCATTACTTCAGGCCAGTGAACCATAGGTGCCATAATAAAAGTAAGTTTATGCTCACCAAGTTCAAGTGTGTCGCCTTCTTTAACAGTAATGCAAATATCATCTAAGTTATCAATTTCAAAAAACTGTGGCATCATAGCCTTAGCTTTCATACTTAAAACCAACTTAGCTGTAGGATATTTTTCAACAAAATTCTGAATATTTGCAGCGTGGTCAGGTTCAAGATGGGAAACAACAAGGTAATCAGGTGTTTTTCCATCTAATGCCTTATTAAGATTATCAAACCATTCGTCTGTCTTTCTCTGGTCAACAGTGTCCATAACAGCAATTTTTTCATCCATAATAATGTACGAATTGTATGAAACCCCGTTAGGAACAATATACTGGCTCTCGAAAAGATCTAAAGTAGTATCATCTGCACCAATGTATTTAATAGAATCTGAAATATATGTATCGCTCATATGTGCCTCCTAAAAATTATATAAGTGGGACAAAAATTGCCCCCTGCGTACTACAGTATAAATAGTAATATAATATGGAAAAATATACAAGAACTTGACAAAATTAAGTAAAAGATTTAGAGTACTAATATAATACCTACCAAATAAGTAGGAAAAGTACAAATTACATTAAAATCATAAAAATCGGGAAAAGAAATTATAAAAGAGAAAAGGAAGAGAAAAATGAATTTATCAAAGAAAAGCAGATACGGATTAACAGCCTTAATAGATTTATCAATTCATTCTACAAAAGGTCATGTTTCATTAATAAGCATTGCAGAAAGAAACGGAATTTCACCACAGTATTTGGAACATATTTTTGCCTCATTAAGACGTGCAGGAATTATTAAGAGTATAAAAGGTGCTCAGGGCGGATATTTACTTGGGGACAGCCCTTCACGAATTACAGTGGCATCAATTATCGAAGCTTTAGATGGTGCATACAGAATTGAGAGAGAAGAAGTATCAGAAAGCGAAAATCCGAGAATTGCCTTAACAATTCAGAACTTAATTATTGACAAAATCAATGACAGACTGGATGAAGTACTTGAAAACACCACTTTGGCAGACTTAGAAAGAAGCTATAAAGATTATGACGAATATAATCAGGGAATGTACTACATTTAATACATTATTTCTATTAAAAGTGTTGTAATTTTTGAAATATGCTTTAAAATTAACAGAGAATAAAAAAGAAAAAAGAGAGAGTAGAAGTTATGCCAGTATTTGATTTTAACAATGCACCTGAAGAGAAAAAAGAAGTTGTATGTACATATACAACATTTAGCTCTAATGAGAAAACAACTTCAGCAGAGAAGCCAATATTAGTATTGGACAATAAGAAAAGACAGTGGAAACATCACTCAAGCGGTAAGTTCACTAATCCTACAAAAGCTACAACTTTTGAGTTTGAAGAGGAAGACGGAACAGTTACAGCAGATATTTTAAAAATAGATTCACGTTTTGTAAGTTTATTAAAGTGGCTAGGTGAAAACCATATTAATGTAAGACTTTCAGGTGAGAATACAGAGAATGGTTATGCTGTTTACAAAATCAGGGAAACAGCAGCAGGGGGAGTTACAAAGCTTTCAGCAGAAGACGGATTTCTTCAGTTTATGATCGAGAGACTTCTTGCAAGCAGTGCACCTGCAGAGATTGTTGAGGATGAAGATGAGGAAGAAACAGGGGACGAGATGAAGCTGACAAGCATTCAGAGCATCACTGATTTTATGACCTGCGCAGGCAGAACCCTGCCGGATAATATCCGTCTCTGGGCGAGAAGAAACCTTGCAGTTGCCCGTTCACACGAAGTATCTCCGGAGGAGAGACGTCATGCTCAGAGAGCACTTTCCATCATGATGAATGTACAGTGGAAGAGCAATTATTTTGAAGCAATCGATCCTCAGGAAGCCCGCAGGATCCTTGATGAGGAACTCTACGGAATGGAATCTGTAAAGCAGCGTATCATTGAAACAATCATACAGATCAACCGTACCCATACACTTCCTGCATACGGACTTCTCCTTGTAGGTCCTGCAGGTACAGGCAAATCTCAGATTGCCTATGCAGTTGCCCGTATTCTGAAACTGCCTTGGACAACTCTGGACATGAGTTCCATCAATGATCCGGAACAGCTTACAGGAAGTTCCAGAATCTATGCAAACGCAAAGCCCGGAATCATCATGGAAGCTTTCTCGGCAGCAGGAGAATCCAACCTTGTATTTATTATCAACGAGCTTGATAAAGCAGCGTCAGGTAAGGGCAACGGAAATCCTGCAGACGTACTTCTTACTCTGCTTGACAACCTTGGATTTACAGATAACTATATGGAATGTATGGTGCCCACAGTGGGTGTTTATCCTATTGCTACGGCAAACGATAAATCCCAGATCAGCGCACCTCTGATGTCCCGTTTCGCGGTGATTGATATCCCGGATTATACATCAGAAGAGAAGAAGATCATCTTCTCCAAATACGTTCTTCCGAAAGTTCTGAAACGCATGAGCCTGAAAGCAGAAGAATGTGTAGTAACAGAAGACGGTCTGGATGCCATCGTTGAATTGCATAAAAATACAAGCGGTATTCGTGATCTGGAACAGGCAGCAGAGCATATCGCAGCCAATGCCCTGTATCAGATTGAAGTAGATCACCTGACAGGTGTGACATTCAATGCAGAGATGGTAAGAGAATTACTTTCCTGAAAAACTGAAATTATATGTCTGAAAAAATCTTGACATAAATAAAAATTAAGAGTATACTTTCAGACATCAACAGGATAAAATTTAGAAATTGCTGATAAAAATAAAATAAGATCTTCAGGGCAGGGTGCAATTCCCTACCGGTGGTAAAGCCCACGAGCCGTAAGGCATGATTCGGTGTAATTCCGAAGCCGACAGTACAGTCTGGATGAAAGAAGATAACAGTAGAGATACAGAAGAATTAACTGATCTGTGAAAGCGACTGCTCTGGAATAATAAATTTATTCCAGAGCTTTTTAATATCATCAAAGCAGTTTTAATGATGAAGCAAAAAGTCAGATTCACACGAAGATAATTCAAGCAGATATTAATTTACAGGCCCTGGATGTTGAAAGACACCGGGGCTTTTTTGGTATCATCAGTACCATCAGAAGAACAGGAGATGAGGGATTGAAAGATATAACGGATATGGAAAAAGACAGGCAATATATGAAAATGGCGTTAGAACTGGCGCAAAAAGGAATGGGATTTACAGCACCTAACCCAATGGTAGGTGCCGTGATCGTCAAAAGCGGAAAAGTCATTGGCCAGGGATATCACAGAAAATACGGTGAACTTCATGCAGAAAGGGAAGCTCTGGCATCATGTACAGAACAGCCAGAAGGTGCCTCCATATATGTTACTCTGGAACCTTGCTGCCATTACGGGAAACAGCCTCCGTGTGTCAATGCAATCCTGGAATCGGGGATCAGACGTGAGATTATTGGTTCCTCGGACCCTAATCTCCTGGTTTCAGGAAAAGGAATCCGGATTCTGAAAGAGCATGGGATCGAAGTAACGGAAAACGTTTTAAAAGAAGAGTGCGATAAACTCAATGAAGCATTTTTCTATTACATACAGAATCAAAAACCATATGTAGTCATGAAATATGCGATGACCATGGATGGAAAAATTGCCACTTATACAGGCGCATCCAGATGGGTGACAGGCGAAGCTGCCAGAATGCATGTGCAGAAACAGAGATTGAAATATACAGGGATTATGGCTGGAGTGGGAACTGTGCTGGCAGATGATCCGATGCTTACATGCAGACTGGAAAACGGCAGAAATCCTGTGCGTATTATCTGTGACTCCCACTTGCGGACACCACTGAATTCCAGAATTGTGAAAACGGCATCAACAATTCCAACAATCTTTGCAACCAGCAGTAAAGACCAGCAGAAGATAAAGAATTATGAAGATATGGGATGTAAAGTTCTGGATGTCCCGGAAAAAAACGGACACATAGATTTAAACAGACTAATGGAACTTCTGGGAGCTGCAAAGATAGACAGTATCTTACTGGAAGGAGGAGGCACTTTAAACTGGTCAGCACTCGAAAGCGGTATTGTTCAGAAAGTCCAGACCTATATAGCACCCAAACTTTTTGGGGGAGAAAGTGCAAAGACACCGATAGAAGGAAAAGGATTTCCTGATCCTGCCAGCGCAATATTATTAAAAAACAGCGAAATAATCAGAATAGGAGATGATTTTCTTATAGAGAGTGAGGTGAAGAGTAATGTTCACGGGAATTGTTGAAGAACTGGGAACTGTGAAAAAAATAAAAAAAGGAGCAAATTCAGCAGTATTTACGATACGGGCAGAGAAAATTCTGGATGATCTGAAAACAGGGGACAGTGTAGCTGTAAATGGAATCTGCCTCACTGTAACTGCATGTCTGGAAGATGGTTTTACAGCAGATGTGATGCATGAGACATTGAATCGTTCTGCGCTGATTCAGCTTTCTTTGGGACAGCATGTAAATCTGGAAAGGGCAATGCCTGCAAATGGAAGATTTGGAGGACACATTGTTGCCGGGCATGTGGATGGAACAGGAAAAATCACGGAAATTCGCAGAGATGATAATGCTGTCTGGTACACCATTCAGGCTTCACCACAAATTATGAAATATATTGTGACAAAAGGTTCTGTAACAGTTGATGGAATCAGTCTTACAGTGGCAAAAGTCTCAGAAACAGACTTTTCCATTTCTGCAATTCCTCATACAGTAAAGATTACAGTCCTCGGAGAACGCAAAGAAGGAGATATCGTTAATCTGGAGACAGACATAATTGGAAAATACGTGGAAAAATTAATAACGCCTGTGAAAGAACAGCCGATAAAAAGTAATATTACACGGGATTTTCTGAATAAGTATGGCTTTTGACAGAATTAACCACAAAGCGGTTATTCGATTGATGCAGAACTGTACAGTGGATGTTTTATCTGCCTGACACGAACCAGATAAGCAGCCAATACGAATGATTTTGCCCTCTTAACAACAGAAAAATATATTGTATCAGAAAATACATTGCATAAGGAGAGAAAAAATGAACGGATTTGATTCAGTAGAAGAAGCTCTGGAAGAACTTCGGAATGGAAAAATTATTCTGGTAACGGATGATCCGGACAGAGAGAATGAAGGAGATTTTATCTGTGCAGCAGAGTTTGCCACAACAGAAAATATTAACTTTATGGCAACTCACGGAAAAGGACTTATCTGTATGCCAATGTCTGAGGAATATGTAAGAAAACTGCAGTTCCCGCAGATGGTAGCAGAAAATTCAGATAATCACGAAACTGCTTTTACTGTTTCCGTAGACCATATCAGCACCACTACAGGAATCTCTGCGGCAGAACGTTCTGTTACTGCCATGAAATGTGTGGATGAGAATGCAAAACCCGAAGATTTCAGACGCCCCGGACATATGTTTCCACTTCTGGCGAAGAAGAACGGTGTTCTGGAAAGAAACGGACATACAGAGGCAACTGTAGACCTGTGCAGACTTGCAGGGTTAAAACAGTGCGGGCTGTGCTGTGAAATTATGAGAGAAGACGGCACTATGATGCGGACTTCTGAGTTACGGGAACTTGCCGGAAAGTGGAATCTTAAATTCATAACAATTAAAGATATTCAGAATTACCGTAAATGCCATGATATTCTGGTGGATCGCGTGACGACCACAAAAATGCCGACCAGATACGGAGAGTTTATGGCGTATGGATTTGTAAACCGCCTGAATGGGGAACATCATGTAGCACTGGTAAAAGGTGAAATCGGAGATGGAGAAAACGTTCTGTGCCGTGTGCATTCAGAGTGCCTGACAGGAGACGTTTTTGGATCACAGCGTTGTGACTGCGGACAGCAGTTTGCAGCGGCGATGGCCCAGATTGAGGAAGAAGGCAGAGGGATACTCCTTTATATGAGACAGGAAGGAAGAGGAATCGGACTGATCAATAAACTTCGTGCCTATGAACTTCAGGAACAGGGAATGGATACACTCGAAGCGAATCTGGCACTTGGATTTGCCGGAGACGAAAGAGAATACTACATTGGTGCGCAGATTCTGAGAAATCTTGGGGTAAAAGAGCTGAGGCTGCTGACAAATAACCCGGATAAAGTTTATCAGTTGGAAGAATTTGGCATCAGGATCAAACAGAGAGTTCCGATACAGATGAATGCCACAGCGTATGATCTGCGTTATCTTAAGACAAAACAATTACGAATGGGACATATTCTGAAGTATTAAATACAGCGGGGATTTTCATATATAACGATAACGTTCCCGAAAATAAAATTTACCGTATATAAAAACCTGTACAGGTTAAAAAATATAAATTTACAGATGAAAGGACCAGAAAAAATGAAAACATTAGAAGGAAAATTAGTATCAGATGGAATGAAAGTAGGAATTGTAGCAGCCCGCTTCAATGAATTTATAACTTCCAAGCTGGTAAGTGGTGCCATGGATGGGCTGACACGTCACAATGTAAAAGAAGAGGACATCCAGGTAGCGTGGGTACCAGGTGCTTTTGAAATCCCACTGATCGCGTCTAAAATGGCAAAAAGTGGAAAGTATGATGCGGTTATCTGCGTAGGTGCTGTGATTCGTGGAAATACCAGTCATTATGATTATGTATGCAATGAGGTTTCCAAAGGGATTGCATCAGTATCACTGGAAACAGGAGTTCCGGTATTATTCGGAGTGCTTACCACAGAAAACATCGAGCAGGCAATTGAACGCGCAGGTACAAAAGCAGGAAATAAAGGCTATGACTGTGCACTCAGTGCCATTGAAATGGTAAATCTGATCAAAGAATTTGAAGCTTAAATAGACAACAGATCAGACCCTGAAAGTGAAACCAGTTCACGAAAATCGAAAGGTAATGGTGCTTCCAGAAGGAGCATTTCATCTCTGAAAGGATGCTGAAAAGAAACTTTCCATGCATGAAGGGCTGCCCTGGAAAAGGAAGCACAGGAAGATATTTTATCGTCTGAATGATAAAGAGTATCTCCAAGCAAAGGATGTCCTGTGGATGCCATATGGACACGGATCTGGTGGGTACGTCCGGTATCCAGCTTAAGTGTGATAAGCGACCAGTCCTGACTGGAAAAAAGAGTATGATAATGAGTAACTGCTGTTTTGATTTTTCCCGATAATGCAGATGAATGTAAGGAAAGATCAGCAGCAGTTTTCATTTTCAGATGATTCTCCGGGTCCTGCATCAGCGGTAAATCTAAGGTATGCCAGACACCAGGCATATCTACAGGCAAAGTACCGGATACAGCGGCAAGATATTGCTTGTGAATTTTGCATGGAGATTTTACAGATTGAAGCCTTGAAGCTGCTACCTGATTTTGGGCAAAAACCACAATCCCGGAAGTCTCCTGATCCAGCCGCCCCACCGGGCGGACACAGACCTGTTCATTTTTCTCTCGAAAGTAACTGGCAACAAGATTGGAGAGGCTGTCTGTATAATGCATTCCCGTCGGATGCGTAACCATTCCTGCCGGTTTATCAACTGCCAGAATATCCGTATCTTCATATAAAATATTCAGAGAAAAAGAAGTTTCGGAAACTGGAGCTGAAGCTTTGTTGGAATGGAAATCCGACAAATCTTTACTTTTGATTCCGTCATTATAATTTTCAAGATGCGCAGAAGCAGTCCCGGCTTCCTCCAGACAAACGCGGATCACATCGCCTGGATATATTGTCTCAGTTACACGACAGCGAACTCCGTTTCTGGTAATCCCGTCCGGTCGAAACTTCGCCTGGCTGATCTGCCGTTTTGTAAGTCCTGCATTCTTTTTCAGAAATGCTTCCATTTTAAGTTCTGTAGTTTGTTCATCTATTCTAAATTCCAGATATCGTTCCATCTTAATACTTTTCCTGTGTAATATATTCTGATATTGATACCATTGATATTACAGGGCAAAAAATAAACTGTCAATGCAAAATTATGTCAGCGTAATGCATAAAATATACTGAAGAAAAATTGCAATTGTGCTATGATATAAGAATCAAAACAATGAAAGCGGGGCAGAAAATAAATATGAAATACTTAATCATTGGAGCCGGAGGAACCGGTGGTGTTACCGGATATTATATGAAAAAAGCAGGCAAGGACGTAACCCTGATCGCGAGAGGCGAACACCTGAAAAAGATCCAGAAACAGGGTCTTACATTGGAGAAAATGTGGGATAAAACAGAGGAAAACATAAGCATTCCTGCTACAGATATGGAGCATTATGCAGAGCATCCGGACGTAATTTTTGTCTGCGTAAAAGGCTATTCCTTACAGGAAACGATTCCGTTTATCAAACGCATTGCCAGGAAAAATACTATCGTAATTCCAGTGTTGAATATATATGGAACAGGTGGAAAAATGCAGAAAGAACTGCCGGATCTTCTGGTAACGGACGGCTGCATCTATGTTTCTGCCAACATTAAAGAACCGGGAAAACTTCTCCAGCATGGACAGATCCTGCACATTGTATTCGGCGTAAGAGACAAAGCAGAATTCCGACCGGAACTGAAAGAGATTCAGAAAGACCTCTGTGACAGTCATATCGACGGGACTCTTTCGGAAAACATCCGCCGTGAAGCACTGGAGAAATTTTCCTATGTATCCCCGATCGGGGCAGCAGGACTCTATTACCACGCAACTGCCGCAGATTTCCAGAAAGAAGGCGAAGCCAGAGAACTTTTTAAGACCATGATAAAAGAAATCGCAGCACTTGCAGAAGCCATGGGAGTTCCTTTCCAGAAAGATATGGCAGAAGTAAATTTAAAAATCCTTTCCAACCTCGCACCGGAAGCAACCACTTCCATGCAGCGGGATATCATGGCAGGAAAACAGTCCGAAATTGACGGATTAGTTTACGAAGTAGTAAGAATGGGAGAAGAATATCACGTTCCGGTACCCGCATATGAGAAAGTGGCAGAAAAACTCAGAGCCCTGTAGCGAAGCGGATTGCGAATATCCGCTTGACCTGTATCAAAAAAGTAAAAAAAAAGAGAACATTTCCAGTCGGTAATGTTCTCTTTTTTGGAGTTTTATTCGATATTTAATGCTCCGATTTTACTATTTTTTCATGTTGTCACGTTTACGAAGTCTGGAATCCAGAATTTTTTTACGGATACGCAGGGACTCCGGAGTGACTTCAAGCAGCTCATCGGTATCAATGAATTCGAGAGCCTGTTCAAGACTTAACACTCTCGGCGGAGTCAGTTTTAAGGCATCATCGGCAGAAGAAGAACGGGTGTTGGTCAGATGTTTGGTCTTGCAGACATTTAACTCAATATCTTCTGATTTTCCACTCTGTCCGATAACCATTCCACTATATACTTTTTCACCAGGTCCGATAAATAAAGTACCACGATCCTGTGCGGAGAAGAGTCCGTAAGTAACAGCTTCACCGGATTCAAATGCGATTAAGGAACCCTGTTTTCTGTAGTTCATATCACCTTTGTATGGTGCATAGCCGTCAAAAGCAGTATTGATGATACCGGTACCTTTTGTGGAGGTCATAAATTCTCCACGGAAACCGATTAATCCGCGGGATGGAATGTGATATTCCAGACGGACGGTTCCGTCACTTGCCGGACTCATGCCCTGCAGTTCGCCTTTTCTTTCATTTAAACGGTTGATAACAGTACCGGAAAATTCTTCCGGAACATCAATGTATGCGATTTCGATTGGTTCGAGT